>ERZ791865.2258-NODE-2258-length-14498-cov-80.521679_pt1 | contig 14498 bp, 18 predicted proteins | sample MGYA00509942_ERZ791865 | MGnify/ENA primary metagenome ERZ791865 (study PRJEB30046, sample SAMN00792098) | human gut metagenome | study: EMG produced TPA metagenomics assembly of the A metagenome-wide association study of gut microbiota in type 2...
GAAAGTGATTACCGAAAATCCTTGACAAATCAAAAAATATCTGCTATAATTATAAATGAAAGGTGTATAAACCTTTCTGTTTATTTGTAAAGGCGGCGGAGAATCAAAACGCATTAGTAAAGGTGGGGGCCACCGGCGAGGAGTCGGCCGCCAAACTGTACCGGGTGGATCCGGGGTGCGACTTCTCCGCCGACCGAATTATGAAGTATTATAGTTTACGCAAATGTTTATCATATAACCGCTACCTAAATATTTTAATTGGTGGCCGAGGTATAGGAAAAACATACCAGTTAAAAAAGTATGTGATCGAGCAATACCTGAAAAGCAAAAAACAATTTGTATGGATTAGACGATACAAAACAGAGATCAAAGAAGCCACAGACGGATTTTTCACTAAGCACAAAAATAACTATTCCGACCACAAATTTGAGATCAAAGGTAAAACCGCATACATAGACGGCGAACAGGCAGGGCGATTCATCGCACTGACGAACGCCGATATTCTTAAAGGCTCCGATGATTTTTCAGCAGTAACAACAATAGTCTATGATGAATTCATCATTGACAACAAATCTTCATTCCGGCGCTATTTGCCGAATGAATTAAGAGTGTTCACCGACCTGCAAGAAACAATATTCCGAACGCGCCAAGATGGCAAGGTGTTCATGTTAGCAAACGCCTTATCAATGATAAATCCATATTGTTTGGCGTTCGGAATAAAATTCTACAATAATCCAGTATTCAAAAACGAATTAATATATGCTGAAATGCTATCAACTACAAATGAATTAGCATTTGCAAAAGCAACAACACCACAAAACAAATTAGCAACAAAATATTTACCCGAGTATAACGACTATGCCAACAATGAATCATTTTTAAACGATGACTATTCACAAATCGAACGAAAACCTAAAGATTCAATTCAACTTTTTAACATTAAAACCAATAACAATATAATATATTTCTTTTTCGCTTCCAGTTCGCAAGCATTATACGCCTGTAAAACAGGCGACCCTAAGACAAATCCATTAACTGTAAACAAAATAGCAGAAAACAACCGACCGCACGCAGGAGCCGAGATTAAGAAGATAAAGTCCTTTGCAGTGGCGGGGCGGCTGTTTTTTGAAAGTTTGCAAATCAAAAGTGAAGTGGAAAAGATTATATACAATAGATTATGAAAGGAGTAAAAGAAATGAGTTTATCCGTTGAGCAAATCAAAGAAATTGTTGATCGTGTCGCAAAAGCGGAAGATGTAACCGAGATCGGACCCGATCTTGCAACAATCACGGACACCTTTGTTGACTATGCAAGTGAGATTGAACGCTTGACTGCTGACAATGCAAAACTGGTTGATGATAATAACCGTATTCGTGAGATCAACGGTAATCTGATGATGAAAGTGGGCGAAAAACTTGAAGTTGAAAAGCCAGAGAGTGACCCGCCCGCCAACGATGAAAAATCACCTGAGGAAGTAATTGAGGAATTAAAGGAGGAGGAATTTTTCGATGAGTTCTAAAAAAATGACCGAAGCGGCGAAAGCGCAAAAAACATTGAATGCCGTTCGTTCTATGATGAGTGAATCTGCGCAGAACGATGTTCCGGTTCTTGCTGAGGGGGACGACATTAGCAAATTCGCAAACCCGATTTTGAATTATAAAGCGCACACAAACGAATTTATTTCTGTGTTGGTAGATAGAATTATGTTTACCGCAGTGGAAGTAAAGCGTTATTCTAATCGGCTTGCTCGCCTGAAAAAAGGCCGACCCTATCCGCTGGGCACCGATGTTCAGCAGATCTATGAAAATCCTGTCAACCCGATGGGGTACAACGGCGAAAATCTTTCCGGCATTTTGAAGCTGTACAAGGGCGACACTAAGGTGGCCTATTATAGCAGAAACCGGCAAGATGTGTTTCCGCTTTCTATCAATCGTGAAGAATTGATGGGTGCTTTTGTTTCCTACGAAAGTTTTAACCGTTTTGTATCTGCAAAAATCAACTCTGTTTTTTCCGGCAATGAAATTCGCGAATTCAATTTGTTCAAACAGGCCATCGTTGACGCATACGCAAACAATGTTGTCCTTGGCCGTAAAATGGCAATGCCCGCCACGAAAGACGAAGCGGAAGATATGGTCGCCACTATTCGGGAAACAGCGATGAATATGACGTTTCCGTCAACTGCCTATAACAATTATATCAATCAGCCCGGCGCGGTCGGTGATCCTGTGGAAACATGGTCGGAAGCTGACCGTATTGTGATTATTATTCGTTCCGATTTAATCAATAAATTGGGTGTTAAAGTGCTTGCCATGGCTTTCAACATGGCAGAAGCTGACTTCCGAAACAATCTTATTGTTGTCGATTCTTTCGACTATGACAATTACGATTTGGAAAACAGAAAGCGCACTGGCAAAACCTTGTCCGATATTGGTTTTGTGATTTGTGATGAAGCCTTGTTCCAGGTGTATGATAACATTCAAACGGCGGCGGAAGATTTTATCGGGTCTTCCCTGACCTGGCAGTATTTCTTTCATGTGTGGCAGATTTATGGCATTTGTCCGTTTGCCAACGCCATGGTGTTTGAAGTTCCGAAAGCTGATGCCTTGCAGGATTTGACAATCACCGACTTTCATAATCCAAGCGGCGAAAACTTTGTGGAACTGAAAGCGGCAGATGCAACGCAGACGGTTGACTATGCAACAATCCCCGTTGACTACAAGGTGAACAACATGCGCCTTGAATTTGAGCAAGTGCTTGAAAGTGCGGCAAAAGATAAAATCACCGCTGAAACCTTGGCCGACTATGTGACGATCACCTTTGATCCAACCGCAAAGACAATCACTTTCACCGGTCATTCAACTGCCGACACAACGCATACGGCAACGGTTCTTTGCAACATTATTGCCGACGGTGTAGCAACACCGGTTGCGGTGGTTGTAAATTTTACAGTGTAGTCGTCATGCTGAAATATAAAAAATTTAATCATGACGGAAGCCTTGAATTTGATTGCCCTGCCGCCGGTGATTATGGGGTAAACTTCATTGAAACACCCCCCGAAACAGAAGCAAGTGACACAAGAACGGTTCCGGTTCTCTCAGGTGAAACATACGGAAAGACGGAAAATATAAACGAATTGTTACAACTTGTTGATATTGCTTACGATAACGTAGAAACTGGGACTTTTGAACCGCTGGGGTATAATGCTCTTTCGCAAATAAGTGCCAAGGAATGGATTGAGCGTGGTTTTTATGATTTGAAAGTTTCAATTACTGGTAAAAATAAGGATCAATTCAAGGTTACAGTAAAATCAACATATCTTCACGGAATCACTGGATTTCTTGATCTGCCGTTGATTTGCACCTATTGTTTATTTGTATATGACGATAAGGCAAATGTTATCGGCAAGTATGTTTTCAGCATTCGTGTGACGAAAAAAACCTAAAAGGAGTAAAGACAATGGCAGTAATACACCCAACAACAAGGTTGGATTTATTTACAGTTCCCTGGGGAAAGCCCGATGAATGCCATGCCATTGTTGATTTCCCAACGGCGGCGGCGCAAGTCGCCGCCTTTGACGATTTAGCAAAAAAGGGTGTAAGCGCAACTAAATTCAATTACATCAAAAAGGATCAAGCCTTTAGGATCGAGGGGAATTTTGCGCGATTTGAAGCATTCAATTATTGCCGCTACCAAAACCGTGATTTTGTAAATCGTCAGGGAAACAAAAAATGGTATTATGCATTCATTGACAGGGTTGAATATATCGCACAAGATGTTGCGATGATTTACATTACAACCGATTACTGGCAAACCTACCAATTCAATATAACTTACTATAAATCACTTATTGCCCGCGCTCATGTGAAAAAAAGTGAGGACACCGTAGGACGATGGCTTCAACCTGAACCGGTGGGAGCACCTGCCGATTATGAAAAGGAAATTGAAATTTTTTCAGGTGGTGATTCATGGGTTCCTTATTGGTCGATTTTGAGCGTGTCAAGGCCACCCGGAGCAGGTGAAACCGATTGGGTTTATGGTGGCTATGGTAAGTTGGATTCAATGACTGGGCAATATGCGGGGTTTATTTATGATCATAATGTGATTCAAAAAATAATAGACGTATACGCAGGTACAACGGATCGACGGCAGGATATTATAGGTTTTCGTTGCGTTCCTTATTGGGTTTATTCAAAGTTAAAAAACACTGGTTGGATTGTACCTATCACTGTTAATGGCGTTGAAATAAACTATTGCAAGGAAAATGTCACCATGACTTTAGATACAGAAGCAGAAATTGCCGGAAACACATTAGCGTGCGGCTATTCTCCGCGAAACAAAAAAATGCTTACTTCAATGTGTCGAGTTTATATTGTTTATAATTATAACGGTTTTAGCCAACCTTTGCGACCTGAGTTCATTAAGGGAAATTCAATTAAAATGACCGCAGAAATGCGGCCTATTGGGTCAAATGGCTTTAAGTTAAAGTTGAAAAACTATTCTAAGCCTGCCGAATCGGTTTTCGATGTACCGTATTCCTTTGAAATGCAAATCGGCTACAACGAAAATGGCGGCGTTCAAGGCTCGCTTAACCGTGTTGGTTCCGTGTTGAATGCGGCCGGGGCTGTGGCTGGCGGTGCCGCAAGTCTTGGCGCAAATATTGCAAGTGGCAATGTTGCCGGAGCGATTACCTCCGGAGTCGGTGCCGTTGGGTCTATTTTCAACGCTTCAAGGGATATTGCAAACGCGTTCAACTCTAAGGTTGCCAGCAAGGGAAACCAAAGTGACACAAACTCTATTTCAAGTGAAAACTGTAAATTTAGGTTGGTTGACTGTTCACCCTTATATAACGAGTGCGGGCCGATTGATGATTTTTTGGATTTGTATGGCTATTCAATTAACGAGTGGGGTAAAATCTCCAGTTGGAAAGATACCCGGAGTAAATGGAATTATTTGCAAACAGTTGATTGCAATATCAAAGTAAACGCACCTGCACCGGAAGCCGCTTCAATTCGCAGTATGTTTAATACCGGGGTCACAATTTGGCATTCTATTTCAGATTTTGGGAATTATTCCCTAAATAACGATTAAAAAGGAGTGATAATATGGAAAATCCAGCAACTACAAAGCCTTTTGCACTTTATCACAGCCCGGCAACAAACGGAACCTTTGCCGGTCAATTCAATTCAATCTTAACCGCAACCCAGTTAAACCAAATCTATCAATGCTATTTTATGAACATTGCCGCAACCGTGTTTGAATGGGAAAATCTACCTGAAACAGTTGATTCCGACTTTTTAGAGTTTGCATTGATTCAAGACGGCAAGGCCGCGTTTTGTAATGATCGTGACCGGGGGTTTTTAGGTCTACGCGCGGCAGATCAATCCGTGTTAAATTTGTACGGATATCCGGTCAAAATCAACGGATACGGAATCAACTTCAACCAGGAATACAACGCAGACGACTTTGTTTTAATCAAAAACAATCCGATGTGGACACCAACACTTTTCTATATAAACTATTTTGTTGACAAAATTGCCAAAACGCAACAAATTATTGATATCAATGTAAACGCCCAAAAAACACCGGTAATTCTAAAAGGTACCTCAAATCAAAAATTAGCGCTCGCAAATCTGTTTTCAAAATATGACGGATCCCAAGGCTATATTTTCATTGACAAAGATAATGATTTCAACGATTGTTTTGGAAGTGTAAACACCGGGGCACCGTTGGTGGCGAAGGATCTTTATACCTTGCTTGAAAGTTACAAAGCTGAATTTCTTTCATTTCTCGGTGTGAATAATGTGCAGAACGAAAAAGCTGAGCGACTTATTACCGATGAAGTTAACGCAAATAATCAATTTGTTTCAATTAACTTGGAAACCATGTTATACGAAAGGAAAAACGCTTGCAAGCAGATCAATGAACGATTCAGCCTTAATGTATCGGTTAAACCGCGGGTGCAAAGTGAAATCATTGAAAAGGATAAACCCGCCTTTGATGATGATTCAAACACCCTTGATGATCCGGAGGAGGGTGACTAATGGCACGATATACTACCAGTTTGGAAGTTGTTGTAAACAATTTATGTGAAAACAGAAACGAGGGATTATATAACCGCGTTGATTCAGCGCGTGAAAAGATCTTTAATTTTTATTATCCAACTCCGCAGAAAATAGATGATTTCAAACGATATTTTGAAATTCTGTTTATTTTTCATTATTTGACTGATGAATTTGCTTTTGAGACTTTCTATTTATGGAAAGTAAAATTGCAAGCTAAATGCATGGAAGTCATGCCCGGGTACGCAAAAGCCTTTGACGGATTTGCACAGATGACCGCAGATTTAGCGGTTGCAAATCAAAAGTTTAATCGCAAAACGGATTCAAACGCCACCGGAAAAAGTAAATCAACCGGTTCTTTCTCAAATCAAAACGATTCCAATTCAACCATGCGCGGGGCGGCAAGCGATCTTCCCGGCAACATGATAAAAGCAAAAGATTTCAATTCTATTGAGTACGCAGACCGGGCAAACTTGGATACGGCTTCAAATAAATCAACGGATAAAGGATCAAACACAAACAGCAATGACACCACAACCAAAACAAATCAAATTGAAACAATTACCGGTTTAACTATGCCTGCCGGTGAAGTGTTCCGGCAATATAAAAATGAAGTAAACGGCCTTTATTCTGAATTGCTTGATGAATATAAAGATCTGTTTATGCCATTATGGTACTAAGGAGGAAAAATATGAATTATCCAAAACCAGATGTTGACCCGATCGCGGTTCTTCGGCGGTTTTATTGTAACCGAATTTTGCCGCAAGTATACGATGATTCATTATCTTTTGAAGAATTGCTTTATGGCGTTTTGAAAAAGATGAATGAAGTCATTGAAAAGGTAAACAGTTATGACGAATTGATAAATTATGTTATTGATTTGTTGGAAAACCTTGACAAGCACATTAAGGAAACTGTTACGGAGCAGCTGCAAAAGTGGTACGATGACGGCACCCTTAAAGAAATTCTTGCCGTGATCTGCGATCCTTATTTTGACGAATTCCGGCAGGAAATCGCCCAGCTGAAAAAGGATTTTGTAACATTCAAGAACCAACCCCATTCAACCTACATTGATTTTGAGCGGTGGCTATTGGGCTGGACTTATCGCGGCGAAAACCTTGCCAATCCCGAACAGGAAACAGACCGATACCCGGTAAACCAAGGCGGGGCGCGTTATACCATTGACGGCAAACATTATTATGCCTGCGCCTTTGTGCCCCGGGGGCACACCCTTGAATTGCACCCCACTACGGCGGCGGTAGTTGTTTTCAACTATTCCAACGGTGCCCAGGTGACCCGCCGTGACATTGAGGGGTTAGGCCACGCCAATTCTATTGTTTATAATTCAAAAAGAAACAGTCTTTTTGTAGCCACAAGTGAATTGAACGGCGCCCCCTCTAAGACGATCTTTGAGTTGAACCCTACCACCCTTGCAACGATTCAAAAGTATTCATCGCCAGCCGGGTACAATGAAAGCGCGGTTTCCTCCGTTGCATACGATCAAACCAACGATCAAATGTATATATCCCAAGGGTTGAATGTGTATGAGTGGAACCCCGCCACAAATACCGCTTCTAATATGGTTGCCCTTTCAAACCCTGGGTTTGATTATATCATGCAGACCGTCAAGGCAAATGCAACCGCTTTTGTAATGCTGACCTATTCACCTAATACAATCCGGATATATGATAAATCCGGAGCGTATATTCGTCAGTTCACGATTCCGCAATACTTGGACAATCAGCGTTTTTGGTCAGGTGAGTTTGAAGATTTAACCGTAAACGATAAATTTTATGTTTACGCCAATTCCCAAGGTATTACCGCCGTAAACCCCACGGATTCAATGATTTCTATTTGGCGCGGATCGCTTTTGCAAGGTACACCGTCCTCTATTAAACAGACCACAACACAGGGGCAGGGTGTGGGCTATTCCACCTTTAACAATATTGTTTATGTGGATAAAGACGCGGACACTGGCGGTATATATCACATGAACCGGTCACCCGACGGCACAAAAGGAAATCCATTTAATCAAATCTTTCAGGCCATGGACTTACTCGCCTGCCCGATTTATCATCAGGAATTGGAGATTCGCGTAAAAGGTACAACCGGTTCTTACCGTTGGTTCAATATCGCGAATGGTGGCAATGTTTACATTTCCGGACGGTATACCTCCAACGATCCGCCCACCACAAAACCTAAACTGATGGGTTTGGTAATTCACAATTCAAACAGTGTAACGCTGGATAATTTGGAGATAGCCAATTCAAACACCAACGAAGCAAACATACCGCATACAATCCGCGCGGTGAATGTAAATAAATTAATTTGCAATGATGTTGAGTTGATTTATTCTTCCGGCAAAACAGCGTACAATTTGCTAAACACAACCCTAATTCTATCCGGCGTTGGATCCGGCACCCTTAAAGAATGGCCGACAACACCATGCATTCGGCTTCAACGCGGTTCACACCTTTATGGCTATGAAAAACACAACATCGGAGTGAATCTTGAATCCGACAACACCCTTATTTGTCAACGAAAAATTTGTGACGCGCAAAACAGGACTTCCGGGTCGATTGACACCCGGTCAGATGGTGGGGTGCAACCTTGGTCTGCTGAAATGATTTCAGGTATGGTTCAACATTCCAGCCGGATCGGAGTTCGGTATCATTCCAGCGCTTCCGGGGTTGAAAGAATCCAATATTTCTACGGTTTCAAAAGCGGGTCGGCGTTTACAATGGTTGTAACTGAGGGATCAAACACAATCAAGGTCGCGTTTGACGGTAGCAGGATTTTCACAGTTTCGGATGCAAACGGCCTTGTTGTTGACGGAATTGTATTTGAGGGGTGATTAGAATTACAGTTGAACAGTTAACTATAATTCTGTCATCTGCGGTCACGCTGGTGGGCACCTCGCTCACCGCGTGGCTTGCAAATTCAAAAACATTGTACAGAATTAAACAGCTTGAGAAAAAGCAAGAACAGTATAACAATTTACAACAACGCGTTGCCCTGCAAGAACTGCGCCAGCAGGTGGCAGATCACCGCATTCAAGATTTGGAGGATAAAGTAAAATGAAAAATGTTTCAAAAGATACCATTATACGCACAATCGTGACTTTTGTTGCGCTTGTAAATTCAATTCTAACTATGATCGGCAAAAATCCGCTTCCGTTTTCGGACGATGAAATGTATTTATTCTTTTCCACACTTTTAACAGTGTTTTCCACAGTTTGGAGTTGGTGGAAAAATAATAGCTTCACTTCTGCGGCCATTGCCGGGGATATTGTTAAAAATGAAGCGAAAGAAAAGGGGTATACGGAATGACATACGATCAGTTTTACAATTCCTGCAAAGGCAGGGTAATTGATTATGACCGCGTGTCCGGCGCTCAATGTGTTGATCTTGCAAAAGTTTACCTAAATTCCTGCTTCGGGATTCTGCCCGGAGCATGGGGAAATGCGGTTGATTATTATACCAGTTATTCCGCACATAAAGCCCTTGTTGCAAATTTTGAAAAAATCGCAAACAACCCCACTTTCGTACCATTAAAAGGTGATATTGTTGTTTGGGGTTCAAAAATCGGCCCTTACGGTCATATCGCCATAGCCACCGGAAACGGTAATACAAGATGGTTTGAATCGTTCGATCAAAACTGGCCGCGCGGTTCAAAGTGCAAAAAAGTAAAGCATACCTATAAAGGGGTGCTTGGTGTGCTTCGGCCAAAAATGCGCGGTGCTATTTTTGAATACCCCAAGCCCAAAATCGGATCGACAATCACTTTGACCTATGTGCGAGGGGTGTATAAGGGTGCAGGTGCAAACACTGGACGGAAAAAGATTAAGGATTTGACTCCCGATGGTAGAAAACATTGTTTGAATCGTGACGACAAAAATAACGTTGCCTACCTGAAGCGGGGTACAAAATGTACAATCCTTGAATTGGTTTACAAGGGTAATAAAAATATTTGGGCGCGGATTCCATCGGGTTGGATTTGCATATATGATTATAATATCGCCTGCAAGCGCTACAAATAAAAAAGACCCGGGGAGAAATCCCCGGGTTCTTTTATTTTAACTGAAAAATAAGATTCGCACTTCCGATATATTTTGAATTGTGGAAAACAATTCATCGTTGCAGTAGACGCATTTTGTTAAAAGAAATTCATTGAATTTTATTTGAATGTTGGTGCCGACGAATGTGGCGCCGGAAAAGGTTTTTAATTCAAGCACCTTATACCCTCTATCTGCAAGAATAGCTTGTAAAGCGGTTGATACTGATGATTGCATTTTTTTCTTCTCACTTTCTTTAACTTTTTCTTCAAAATTTGGCTCAAACAGAGGACAAAAATCAACATTAGGGAATTTGGCGAATATACCAGTGTTATTCAAAGTCTTGCAAATTTCATAATATGCGCACTCCGTACATTTCATTTTCCGTACCTCCCTATTACATTTCTTGCCGCATGCATTGACTTGGCATTAGCGTTCATTTTGAATGTTAACGCGACAACATTTCTTTCTTCGTGGACTTCAATTAGATAGCGTATCAAATCCAAAGCGTTTGAAAAATAAATAAGATTTCGCACACCGGTTAAGGTGTTTGGCGCTCTTAGCGTGATTGTTTTTTGACCTTTTAACACCTGATTGATCAATGAAGCGAAATACCTCTCAAATGGCTTTTTTATTTCTCCCTCCCGATCAAAGCATTTTTCAGCCCAAGCAAATTGTTGTTTGATTAAAAATCGGATCACTTTTTACACCCCTCTTTAAAATCGCTAATATTATAAACGGATTCTCCGAACTCTTTAATTTCTCTCAAAAGAGAAAAACGGTTATAATTGAGTCTTTCATAAAATATCGATCCTAATCGAACCACACTGTTAAAAGGTTCTTCAAATTCATCAACCGCAGTATCAATCATGTTTTGCTCTTCAATGGACAATTCAGCGTATTTTACAACTGTATTTGCGCGCGAATCAAAAATAATAACTGGTTTTTCAATGTCAACCCAGTAGGCTACTGAGTAACCTCGATCATAGTGACGATTCCATCTTTTTTGAATATTGCTTTTCATAATTTTACCCCTTTTAATTTAGTTGTTATGCCAGGGCTGATTTGCTCAGCCCCGGCAAAATTTTTCTTATTCCTCAAAAAATGTTGTGCAACACTCTGCGTTTAGTACAAACATAATTTCAGCAATATTATAATCTGTGTCGCTATATTTTTTTATATTTCTTGCAATGACTTCAAGTATGTCGCTAGTAACATTTCTACCGTTATTAGAAATATCGTAAATACACTCAAACAACTCAGCGTATTCTTCGACATCGCCGCAGGTAAACCATTCATAGGTAATACAAGCCTGTCTAACCTTTGTACAGGAAATCCGTCTAATTTCTTTCATTGTAAAAACTCCTTATAATTATTTGTTTCTTTCCTCATTTCTTGTCTTAATTGTACCACAAATTTCCAAAACTGTAAATAGATTTGGGAAAATTCGCTGAAATAATCAACACTGTTTATTAAAAGCGCGTTCCGCGCTCGCGTATCTTGAATGTGGATTCGCTTAATTCTACACCGCCTTGCACTGTTTTACTTTTCAGGATTCCGAAATATTCTTGCTCCGTATTGAAGTTTTCAAATGTAATTTGATTTTTTACAATTTCATTCTGTCCAAGACCCGCGGCCTTTACATCAAGCTTTCCTTGCTCATCTTCTTCAATATATAGCTTTGCGCCTAAAAATTTCGCTCTTGAAAAACTGCTTTCATGCGCCATGCAATTAAATTCTGTGTCACTGATTTTGACCCCCTCCGGCGGATCATCACCGATCAAATGTAAGCTATCCGTGTCACAATAGCAACAACGATCTACATTTTTAATGAAAAGCGTTTGAATGAACCGCCGGGCATAGGCTGTCACAAATGCGGCCACCGGAACATACACAGTTTTAGCAGGTCGCGGCGTTTCAACTGTTTGATAGGCAAGAATTCCTTTATCATTTATATATGGCCGTTTAACAAATTTATCATTGCTCGCACCGAATTTTCCATACAGTGAATTAAGAAATAATTTTGCAATACTTCTTTTCCCTGCATTTTTTTCTATTGTTGCTTGCATTTTCATTTCCTTAAAATGATTTACATAATCAATAAATATTCCTGATCGACCTATAAATTTATACCCGCCTATATATTGAATTTCTTTTATATTGTAGCATTCATAGAACATTTCTAAGTCAACATTGGTTAAATACAGATTTACCATTAAGCAACCGGTGGTTGTTATATATTCACGAGGATTGAAGCGCTTATCATTTTTTATTTGAATCACTGGTATTTTTCCTTTTTTCAATTCAAACTGAGCAGTTATAAATTGTATATATAATGGATAGATTGAATCTTCTTTATATTTACCCTCAAAGAAAACCGGGGTTCCTACTGGATATTTGTTGCGCGGATCACTCATTACAGAGGGGTACAAACTGTTCACATCGTATACCCTGCCATGGCCTACCGGTTTACCTTTGAATTTTGGGTTGACATAGCAATAGCCGCCCTTATAGGCGCGCTTTAGTAGGTGGTACAAATCATCGTCAAGGTGTGGAAAGTATGTTAAAAATTCATAGTTTGAATAGTAACTATTTTTCTTGTAATAGCGCATAGCGTTTGAAGCTATGGTGTTTCGTTCGTGTCCCTCAGTTCGGAATTGTTTGATTGCTTTAGCTACAATTATTACATCGTTGGTAATATATTCAACTTCTTCCGGGGTCATTGTATAGTTATACCCGCGAAAAGTAGCATAATCAATAGAACCTTTTTGCTCTTTAATTCCGAACGATTTAGCGATCTGCGAAACGCTCATGTTGAATATTTTTAGGGTATCATAAATTTTAACATATTTTCGTTTGGTGAAGTTTATTCTATAATTATAATGAACTCCTGTTGAACTGATTAAACATTCAACGGTTTTTGCTTTTCTTGCTTTTGGATCATCATTATATTTCCATTTTGCAACACCTAACAAATAACTTAAAATGTAACTACCGTCAAATTTTAAATTATGAAAACCGATCAAGGATCCATTCGGAAGTCCCTGAATTGCTGAAAGCCAACTTGCAATATTATTTCCAAATTGAATATTTGAAAGATCATCAACTTCAACAATGGACCACGCCCACACAGACATGACCCCAGTTTCCGGATCTTTTTGTGTTTCAAAATCGGAAATAAATTCTTTCATGTTATTTTCCCTTTACTCCGTTTATAGCTGTTCGCATTCGGTCGTAAGCTTCCTGGCTCTGTGTCGGATCGTTTGATTCATAGGCCGCCCATAAGGCTTCAACTGATTCCGGCCATGCGCGGGATAATGAATCAATTTGCAGTAATGTTAAATGATTAAATTCTTGGACTAAATCCATTAAATCCAAAGCGCGCAGAGCGTTCATTGCATTTTCACGGAATATTTCCGCCCGCTGTTGGTTGAATGATTCCAAGGTTTCCTTTTGATATTCGTAGATGTATTGTTTTAATGCTTTCGCAGACTTGAATTCCGTTTTTGCAGGCGTTTCATTTTGAATAAAAGATTGAATACTTCTTTCCTGCTGTTTTTTTATAATTCGCGTTGTTTGAGTTTCGATGGTTTTATATTTACCTAACGTTATAAATTTTTCCTGCCTAACCGCTTTCCCTGTTTCGCGAATTCGGTTTAGCAATTCGTTGTATTCCTCCAATGTTGTTATTTTTGTAAATTCTTTTTCAGGGTTTAATAATTTAGGCAATACAACGCCTTCATATTTCCCATGCGCTTTTAATGCGGCGGCGCGCCTTATTTTATAGTTATATCCGCGAATGGCGGCGGCAAGTTCTGCTTTGCGCTGTTTCGTGTGAATAAATTTTGTCATATACTTTCACCATTAAATGATTATAGCCCGGATATACCGGGCTATAATTTTGATTTTTAATAAATTTACAGTACAGTAAATTTATAAGTATGGCCGTTTTTCGTCTTGACCTGGCAAGGGATGATCTGCAAGGGTTCAGCAAAATCCGAACCCCAAATGGAGCGAACAGCCTTAACACAGCTGTCGACACCCAGAGCCATAGACATGTAGGCGGATCCATCTTCGCAAAGGAAGAAATAGCGGTTGACCGATTCGCCCTGATCGTTGACCGCAGGCTGGTCGATGATCTGCACCACGGACAGTGTTTTGTTTACCGCTTCGCTAAACGGACTGGCGTTCGTCAGCGCCCGGAAAAGATTTACTTTGCTTTCATGAGTTGTTGCGGTTGCAATCAATGCGGTTGTTTCCATGTTGGTTCTCCTTTTGTTTTAGATTAGTTTTGTTTGATTCAAAGGTGAGCGCTCATTTCCTTTGATGAATATATTATACCATAGGTGGCACCGTTTTGTAAAGGTTTTTGAGGCTTCGCTCAT
>ERZ791865.2262-NODE-2262-length-14452-cov-4.815309_pt1 | contig 14452 bp, 9 predicted proteins | sample MGYA00509942_ERZ791865 | MGnify/ENA primary metagenome ERZ791865 (study PRJEB30046, sample SAMN00792098) | human gut metagenome | study: EMG produced TPA metagenomics assembly of the A metagenome-wide association study of gut microbiota in type 2...
ATCTTCAGAGCCTCGTCAAAGCCCAGACCCTCCCGCACCATCTTGGTGAGCATGAAGTTGGTGGTGCCGTTGACGATGCCCTCCACCTCGGTGATGACATTGGCCGCGAGGCACTGGTGCATCGGGGTGATAATGGGCGTGCCGCCGCCCACGGAAGCCTCGAACAGGAAGGCGCAGTTGTGTGCCCTGGCCAGAGCCAGCAGCTCTGCGCCGTAGGTGGCCACCATCTCCTTGTTGGAGGTGCAGACGCTCCGACCGCTCTCGAGACAGGCCTTGACATAAGGGTAAGCGAAGCGGGTGCCGCCGATGGTCTCGACGACGACCTTCACTTCGGGGTCTTCCAGAATGGCGTCAAAATTCTTTATAAACAACTGTGCAGCCGGATGATTCGAGAAGTCTTTGGGGTCAAGGATGTACTTGACCTCCACCGGTTCGCCTGCGCGGCGAGAGACGCCTGCGGCGTTGCGGCAGAGCACCTCGTACACGCCGCTGCCCACCGTGCCAAAGCCCAGAATCGCGATTTTTGCCATGATACTGCCCTCGTTCCTTTTTTCTATGAATGTACTGTCACAGATTGTATCCGCAGTGTACGCCCACGACCATCCTCTGGCGCGAAAGCTTTTCCGTCAGCTCCTCGGGGGTCATCTGCATGGTGTCGGTGCGGATGGTGACAGCCACCAGCGCGGCTCCGTTCTCCGGAGTAGACTGATTGATGGTCACGATGCTGGCACCGGCGGCACTGATGCCGGCCAGAAGGCTCTGCAACGCACCCGTCTCGTCCCGCAGGGTCGCCATGACAGTGATGACCTCGCGGCCATTCTCCGAGTCGAAAATGCAGTCCTTATATTTATAAAATGCACTGCGCGACAGGTCCACACTGCGGGTCGCAGCCGAAATGCTGCGTGCCTCTCCGCTGGCCAGAAGCTCCTTGGCCCGGACGACCTTGAGGAAAACTTCCGGCAGGACCTGCGCATCCACCAGATAAAAACGGCGTTCCAACTTGTTCACCTCTCAAACACAAGTGTTCTTGCAGAAAATATAATAGCATCCGACTCCCTGCATTGCAAGAGGTCGGATGCTATTTTGTCAGATTATCCAGTTTTGAGCCGTGAAGTACCCCTTCAGCGCACCGAATCTGCAACCCGATGTGCCGAAAAGTATGATTTTTGCCTCAGTCGGTGTCCAGGTTGGTGGTGTCCGGCTCAGGCGCGAGGGGTTCGCTGGCGACAGCTGCCTGACCGTGGGAATAATTGCAGACGTCGGGCAGGTCGTCGGCACGGTAGTAGCCCACTGCCGTGCTCGGGCAGGAGCCGCTGGCCAGCAGGCCGCTCTGGGTGCAGTAGCTGCGCTCCACGACGCCGTCAGCCGCCGGGAATGCCTTATAGGGCAGGTCTGCCTGGATCTGCTCCATCAGGGCCTTCCATGCCGTGACACAGGTGCGGGTCTTGGCCTGCTGCTTGCCGAGGGTCTTGGTCATATCGTAAGGCGCATCGTAGCCCCACCACACAGCGGTGACGTAATAGGGCGTGCCGCCCACGAACCACAGGTCCTTTTCATCGCTGGCCGTACCGGTCTTACCGAAGGCCTCCATACCGTTGGAGTTGGGGTAGCGGCCGCTGGCCGTACCAACGCTGGAGAACAGGACGTTCTTCAGCAGACGGTTCATGACGTAGGCCGTCTGGGGCGTCAGAGCCTGATAGCTGGTGTCGTTGCTCTCCATATAGATGTTGCCGTCCCGGTCGAGCACACGGGTGTAGAGGTGAGGCGTGGTGTACTCGCCGTCGTAGAAGATCTGGAACGCCGCCGCCAGCGCCATCGGGGTGACGCCGTGGGTCTGGCTGCCCATGACCATCTGTGCAAGGCCCACATCGTTGACGGGGTCCAGTGTGCTGAGCTGCAGGGTATTGTAGACGAAGTTGAAGATGTTGTTCGCGCCCACGAGGTCGCCAACGCGGATGGCGATGGTGTTCAGGGAGCGTGCGAGGCCGTTCCAAAGCGGCAGGTCAGAGCCGTCGCCGTAGTTGCCGCCGTAGTTGCGGGGCCAGCTGCGCCATGCGTTGGGGTAGGCTTTCAGCTGCTTGTCCGTCAGACCCATGAGGCCGTTCCGGCGGCAGTAGTCCTCGTCACGGATGACCATGTCCTGCTTGAGGTAGAGGGGCGAGTTGTTGAGCATGGTGGACCAGTTGACCAGACCATACTCGATGCCCAGCGCATAGGCGCCGATGGGCTTGATGGTAGAACCGGTCTGACGGGTGACGCCGTAGGCGCGGTTCAGGGAAAGGCTCTTGGTCTTTTCGCCCAGACCGCCCACCATGGCGATGACATTGCCGTCATAGTCCAGCGTGACCATCGCCGCCTGCGTGCGGACATTGCGGTAATAGTAGACCGTACCGTCGTCACCAGTGCGGGTCTTGGGGGTGCCGTCCTCGTTGTAGACCTGCACATCGTCGTCGGAGATGCTGGTCACCTCTTCCTCATGCCAGCCGGCCGGGAAGTAGGCGTCGTCGGTGTTGAGCATCAGGTTCTCCATCGCGGTCTGGATCTTGGGGTTGACCGTTGCCTCGATGGTATAGCCGCCGGTGTAGAGCATACTCTGGGCGGTGGACTCGTCCACGCCCTCCTTGGCCATGATGTCCTTCACCACCTCGTTGAAGAGGGCATCGGTGAAGTAAGAGGTAGTGGAGCTGCTCTTCTTCGTGTTGTCCGTCTCTGCCAGCACCAGCGGCTGGGCAGCGGCGCTGCGGTAATCATCCTCCGAGATGACACCCTGCTGCCACATATTGTAGAGCAGGAAGTTCCTGCGGTTGATGAGGTTCTCGGGGTTGGTGTAGGGGTTATAGTTGGTGGGATTCTTGGTGATGGACGCGATGGACGCGCACTCCCAGAGGGTCAGCTCGCTGACATCCTTATCGAAGTACTCGTTTGCCGCCGTCTGGACGCCCTGGATCGTACCGGTAAAGCTGATGGTGTTCAGGTAGGCTTCCAGAATGGTCTCCTTGGAGTAGCTGCGGCTCAGGATGAGGGCGCGGTAGATCTCGCGCAGCTTGCGCAGTGCGCCCTCGATGCCGCTGGCACTCTTGTCGCTGGTCAGGTTCTTGATGAGCTGCTGTTCCAGCGTAGAGGCGCCCTGCTTAGAGCTGTAGATGGGCAGCAGGTATTCATTGATCATCGCGCCGATGGTGCGCTTGAAGTTGACGCCCGGCTCGCTGTAAAAGTCTTTGTCCTCGGTGCAGATGAATGCATACTGTAGGTTGGTGGGGATCTGCTCGAGGTCCGCCCAGACGCGGTGGCTGTTGGAAGAGCGCAGGGTGGCGTACTCCACCTGTGCGCCGGTGTCGGGGTCGGTGGCCACCACAAGGCTCGACTGGCTCAGTTCGATGTTGTCGAGGTCCAGCAGGTCGCCGTCACTGGCCGTAGCCTGCACCACATAGTATACAGCGCCCACTGCCACCAGACTGCCCGCCATAATGCCCAGACAGACGAGGGTGACGATGGTCCGGCCCAGGAATCCGAGAACGGGATGACCGTGCTTTTCTTCCTGCTCCTGCGGTCCGCGGGGTTCACGGACCCGCCGGTTCTGCTCTGCTGCGGGCCGCTGCTCCCGGAGCGCACCATCACTGTGGAGTCTCCGTCTTTCATTGTTTGAGATAAGGATCGCCTCCTATCGCAATTTTCACTGTTCTGCATCTCAAAGCATCCTCTGACGATGCCGTTCGCTGTTCCTGCTGCGGCCAGACTGCCCACAGCCATAATAATACATTATAGTCCGCACCGCCCGCTTCCGCAAGGGGGGAAATCGACGGGATACGATGTTAGTATAGCACATCTGCCCCGCCAAAGTACAGCATCCGGGTGTGAAAATTCTGCATTCCTGTCTGAGGCAGTTTTCTTTTGCACATACTACCGTCTGAAACACCATTTCAGCCGAAAGGAGTCCACTGCCATGCGCAAGGTCTGGCTCTGCATTTTTTATGCGCTGTGCATTTTTACCATCGTGTTCAGCCTGTTCTGGATGGCCCTGCCCAGTCTCCCCTTCCCTGCCGACTCCGGTGAAGAGACGCCGGCCTCCGAGCCGGGTCTGGCCGCGCAGGGCTCCGCCGGGCAGAGCGGCACCGATTTCTACCTCTGCGACGAGGGTGGGCGGGTGGTCGTCTACACCTGCTCCGACAACGGACTGCCCGACAAGCGGCTCCTGCGCACCGGCATCTATGTCAATCTCCTGCCCGAGGCCGATGCCCTCCGGCTCAAGCAGGGCCTCTACGTCACCGGCGAAACGGCCCTCCGGGCGCTGCTGGAAGACCTGGGTGAATAAACAAAAACAGTGCAGACGCTCCCCGGGGAGGTCTGCACTGTTTTTATCCTTTATCAGAATCAGGCTTCGAGCTGTTCCAGCGGGATAAGGTAGTCCTTGCGGCACTGCTCGTAGTTGAGCATATATTCCTTGGTGGGGTTGTGGTGCATCATGTTCTTGAGGGTATGGGAGTCATAGTCCTCGCCTGCCTCCATGCCCACCAGACGGGCGGCGATGTTGGAGCAGTGGTCCGAGATACGCTCTACATTGTTCAGCACATCGAGATAGACGACACCGGTATCAATGGAGCAGGCACCATCTTTCAGGCGCTTGATGTGCTGCGCACGAAGCCGCTCCACGAGGATGTCGATGACCTGTTCCAGCGGCTCCACCTGGCTGGCGGTCCGGGCGTCGTCGAACTCGAAGGCGTCCGTGGTGAGGGTCAGTATCTTTTCCAGCGCATTGTCGAGAAGCTTCAGCTCCTGCTGTGCCTTCTCGCTGAAGGTGACTTCCTTGTCGGTCAGCTCCTGCGCTTTTTCTTTAATGTTGACTGCATAGTCGCCGATGCGCTCGCACTCGGTGACAAAGTTGAGCAGCTCGGTCACCTCATGGCTCTCCGCGTCGCCCAGCTCCTGGTCTGCCAGCTTGATGAGGTAGTTGGAGATGTCCACCTCCATCCGGTCGATGAGGTTCTCGCGGACATCGATGGCACTCACGACATCCTCGTCCATCTTGAGCAGCAGCGGGGTGGCGAGGCCGACGTTGCGGGCTGCGCGGCGGGACATCTTGACCACCGCGTTCTTAGCCTGCTGCAGAGCCACAGCCGGGCTCTTGAACAGACGCTCATCCAGCACAGGCATACTCAGCTCCTGCGCCTCCTCCGCGCTGTTCGGCACGGTCATCATGGCCAGCCTGGACAGCACGCCGCTGCAGGGCAGGAAGAACAGCATCGCAATGACGCTGGTCATGGTGTGGATGTTTGCAATGCTGCTCTTGTTCATCACATCGCCCCACATGGGGATGCCGATGGTGAACTGGACTGCATAGACCAGCGCCAGCAGGATGACGCTGCCGATGATGTTGAAGTACAGGTGGATGAGGGCGGCGCGCTTGCCGTCCTTGGAGGAGCCGCCGATGGTCAGAAGCGGGGTGAAGGCCGTGCCGATGTGGGCACCCAGCACGATGGGGATGGCCGAACTGAAGGTGACGAGGCCGGTGCTGGACAGCGCCTGCAGGATACCCACAGAGGCCGAAGAGGACTGGATGATGACCGTGACCACCACGCCCACGAGAACGCCGAGGATAGGGTTGGTCATGGTGACGAACAGCTCCTGAAATGCTGCGCTCTCACGCAGGGGAGACACACCGGTGTCCATCAGGCTCATGCCGGTGAACAGGATGCCGAAGCCCAGCATGATCTGGCCGATGTTCTTTTTCTTCGCGTTGCGGATAAATACATAAAAAATGCAGCCGATAAACGCCACCACCGGCGCAAACGTCTTGGGCTGGATGAGGGTCAGGATGAGGCTGTCGCCCGAAATATCCGCCATGCGGATGAGCTGACCGGTGACCGTAGTACCAATGTTTGCACCCATGATAACGCCTACCGACTGCGTAAGGGTCATGATGCCGGAGTTGACGAGGCCGACGCAAATGACGACCGTGCCGGCCGACGACTGGATGACGCCGGTGATGAGGGTGCCGAAAATGACGCCCTTGATGGTGGACGAAGTCAGTTTCTGCAATACGCCCTGCATCTTGCCGCCGGCCAGCTTTTCGAGGCCGGCCCCCATGATCGACATGCCATACAGGAACAGCGCAATACCGCCCAGCAGAGAGGTGATGTGTGTAATGTCCATAAAACAATGCTCCTAAAATCTTCCTATTGCTCCATTGCACAAGACGGCTGTGCTTAGCTCTCCATACGCAAAACGCCGTCCTTTTTATTATAGCATCGAACCCCCCGGCTCAACAAGCATTATTTTACAGGAAAATCACTTTTTTGACCGGAATTTTAAGATTTCCGGGCCTTCTTAGACGGTTCTTTTCTTGAATTTTACATTCATTTTACATTAGTATTTTCTAACTCCCGCCCGGTGCTTGCCGGTATTTCCGGGAATGCATCAGGCGGCATCCAGCTCTTCCATCGCCTCCCGCAGGGTGTCCGCCGAGAACAGGAACGCGCCCGCCCCCGTATACACCTCCACATGACCGCCCACATACCGAAGCTCAATGTCTTTCATTCCTGTTCCCTCCTGTGTCTTTTTGTTCTGACAGGAGTATAGCAGAATAAAAATCCAATAAAATGTACTTTTAGGCAGTTTTTTGAGCAAAAAGGCGCAAAAAAGCTCTCTGTCAGCGTCCTTGCCCTCTCAGGTGCTCCGCGCAAGCTCCCCCAAGGGGAGAGCCAAAATCTGTCCGAACTTCTCCATTCACGCAGGAAACAGGGCGATTCGCGCAGGTTTTGTTGATTTTTTCCCGCAGATCCGGTATATTTAAAGTAACCTGATATTCTACGGTCTCACCATTTCTTTTCACCGTTCAAAGGAGGTTTTTGTATGCTGTCTTATCGTAAGCTTGCGATGCGTGTTCTGGGTCGCCCTCTCCATACGGGGGGTAGCGATTCACCCCGTCCGGCCTCTCAGCGGGCAGCAGCGTTTGTCCTGACTGCCGCAATGCTCATCACCCTTGCTGCCCCGGCCTTTGCAAAGGAATGGTATATCGAGGATGGTAACATTACCGTGAAGGCAGGTGACACCAAAGGGACAAACAAGGTCTCACAGGGAGAGAGTACGGATGTGCCGGACACCGATACCGTCATCACAAATCGTGAGAAGAACGCTTCTTCCAACACCGTGACCATCGAGGCCAAAGATAAGGACGATAAGGTCGAGGTCACACTCAAGGATGTGAACATCGACACCAGCAGCCGGAACAAAGCCGCCGTAAGCGTGACCGGCGAGGGCGACACCAATATCAAGCTGGATGGCGACAACGCGCTGAAGAGCGACATCTACCGCAGCGGCATCTACGGCAGCGGCAGCGGCAGCCTCACCATCTCCGGCGGCGAAAATGACAGCCTGACGGCCCAAGGCGGCAGCGGCGCAAACGGCATCTCCAGCAGCGGCAGCCTCACCATCTCCGGCGGTACGGTCACTGCCAACGGCGACGACGGCGGCCGCGGCATCTACAGCCGCGGCGGCGTCACCATCTCCGGCGGTACGGTCACTGCCAACGGCGGCGACGGCAGCAATGTGAGCGGCAGCGGCATCACCAGTAACGGCGGCGTCACCATTTCCGGCGGTACGGTCAACGCCGCTGGCGGCAGCGGCAGCTACGGTGGCAACGGCATCTACAGCCGCAGCAGCCTCACCATCTCCGGCGGTACGGTCAACGCCACTGGCAGAGACGGCAAAGACGGCTACGGCGGAGGCGGCATCTGGAGCGGCGGCGTCACCATCTCCGGCGGTACGGTCACTGCCAACGGCGGCAACGGCGGCAGCGGCAGCTACGGCGGCGACGGCATCGGCAGCATCGGCGGCGTCGCCATCTCCGGCGGTACGGTCACTGCCAACGGCGGCAACGGCGGCAACGGCGGCGACGGCATCTGCAGCAGCGGCATCGATCTGTCGGGCAGCCTCGAGCTGACCGCCAAGGCTGGCAGTCCCAGCGGCAGGGCCCTCTCTCAGAACGGCGATGAGCTTGACCTCAACACCATCAAGGACAAGCTGGGCCCGGGCGCAAAAGTCACTGCCACTGATGCCAACGGCAAGGTTAATCAGGTCTCCATCCCCCGCCCTGTGGAGTCTTCTTCCTCTTCTTCCTCTTCTTCCTCTTCTGACGGCAGCTCTGCCGCCCCGTCCGCACCCGCCTCTCCCCTCCCCGGTCTGACTGTCACCGACAGGGACGGCCAGCGCATCTCCTACACCAGCACCCAGAGCGGCAATACCCTCACCGTCTGCGTCGGACGGCTCACAGCCTCCTTCCGCATCTCGCTGGCCGCGCTGCGTCAGCTGCGGGCTGAGGGCATCGAGACCATCACCTTCCAGACCATCCTCTGCTCCACCACCCTCTCGGTGGACGAGCTGTTGGCCATGGGCGGCGAGGACGCCGAGGCTGTCCTGACCCACCGGTTCACCGATTCTAGCCTCACTGTAGGCTGAAGCTCCACTCTCCCTTTCCCACAGGCATAGAAAAGCCCCGCTGCCCTGCACATTTCATGCAGAGCGGCGGGGCCTTTTCCTGTTTTACTGCACCCCGGCAGAAACCGGGACTCGTTTTTCCTGCTTTTCAGGCTTTCTGCGCTGCTCTGCGGCGGCAGCGCGGGAGCGGTCGTAGCAGTAGCGGATGATGGCCTGACGGCGGACGATGCCGATGAACATTCCCCGGTCATCCACGACGGGGACGAAGTTCTGGTTCATGGCCGCCTCGATGAGCTGGTCCATGCTCGTGGTGACCGTGACGGCCTTGTAGTCCCGCTTGTGGGCAAAATCCCGGATGGGGATGTCCTCTGCTGCCTCAAGGTCGAGGCCGTGGAACTTTTTCAGTCCCCAGAGGATGTCCCCTTCCGTCAGGGTCCCTACATACTCTCCCTTGCGGTTGAGCACCGGGATGGATGCGTAGCGGTTGTTCTCCCATTTTTCCAGCGTCTGGCGGAGGGTGAAGTCATCGTACACATACATCAGGTCCTGCTTGGGGGAAAGGAAAAACAGAATATTCATGAAAACAACTCCTATTGTGAACTTTTCCGCCGCCGGGCCGCAGCTCCTGTGCAGCCGCAGCAAATTCCTGTCTTCAGCACCTTGGCAGCCGAATGCCCCGGCATCCTGTGCCGGATACAGTCTTACTCTTGCCACCTTAGATTTTAGCACTTTTTCATAGTAAGATAAAGATGTCTGCGTCATCTTTTATATTTTATTCACAATCACCTTTTGTTTTGTCGGATAAATATTCACGAAATGGATGCACTGCGAAGGATTTTGTGCTATACTAACAACAGGAACGCGGCCCTTTGCGGCTCTGTCTGTCTTTCAGTATACCGGCATTGCGGTGTCGAAACAGACCGAGACGGGTAAGCCGCGCCTGACTTTTTTCTTTCTGTCAGCAATTATGTGCTGTACAGCTTCCTCATAAAGTTGTATAATAAAAGTGGTACGCCGCCTTCTCAGGCCCGCGCACCGCCCCGCCGCCGTGCGGACCGGGGTATCATAATGAATAAAAGGAGCAGAGCGACTATGATCACTTCCCGTTTTCCGCTGGGAGATGTCAGCTTCTCAGCCGAGTATTTTTCCACGCTCGTGGGCGAAGCAACCAAACAATGCTACGGCGTGGCCGCAATGGCCCCCCGTGATCTGACCGACCGTGTCCGCAGCGCCGTGCGCGGCGTGGACGATTCGGCCAAGGGCGTCCGTGTCACACAGGAAGAGGGCCGTCTCGTGATCGAGCTGCACATTGCCGTCAGCTACGGGCTGAACATCTCCACCGCCGCGCGATCCATCTCGCACCGCGTGAAGGACGAGGTTGAGCAGGCCACCGGCCTGAAAGTCGCCCGCGTGGTCGTATCGGTCGATGACGTGGTTGCCTGATGAGACAAAGCCCGCCCGGGGGTACCGGGAAGATATAAGGAGTAAAAAGCAATGATTTCTGGTAAGATCCTGCGCGACGCCATTATTTCCGGCGCAAATAACATCAACAACCAGCGCTCCCGCGTGGACGAGCTGAACGTGTTCCCCGTCCCCGATGGCGACACCGGCACCAACATGGGCATGACCGTCGGTGCAGCCGTCCGTGAGCTGCAGGCCATGGACGACAGCTGCACCGTGGGCGAGGCCGCAAAGACCGCTGCCTCCGCCATGCTGCGCGGCGCCCGCGGCAACTCCGGCGTCATCACCAGCCTGCTGTTCCGCGGCTTCTCCAAAGCTCTGGAGGGCAAAAAGGAGGCTGACGCCGCCGACATCGTGGCTGCACTGAAGAAGGGCGTCGAAGGCGCTTACAAGGCTGTCATGAAGCCCACCGAAGGCACCATCCTGACCGTTGCCCGCGTCGCTTCCGAGGAAGCTGCTGCCTGCGGCAAAGAGGATGTGGCCGAGCTGTGGGACGTCGTGATGACCGCCGGTCAGAAGGCTCTGGAGGACACCCCCAACCTGCTGCCCGTCCTGAAGAAGGCCGGCGTCGTGGACGCCGGCGGTCAGGGCATCATGATCATCTTTGAGGGCATGGGCAAGGTCTTCCACGGCGAGGCCATCGTGGCCGGCGGCGAGGCTGTCCCCAACAAGGCCAAGCTCTCCACCGAAAACGCCGGCAAGGGCGTCTTCACCGACGACCTGATGAAGGTCGAGGACATCAAGAACGGCTACTGCACCCAGTTCCTCATCAATAAGAACGAGGGCGCAAGCGCCGCAAAGATGCGCGCCTTCGCCGAGTCCAACGGCGACAGTGTCGTCTGCATCGAGGACGATGACGTCATCAACCTCCATGTCCACACCGCCGACCCCGGCAAGATCCTGAGCGAGGCCATCAAGTACGGCTACCTGACCAACTTCAAGATCGAGAATATGCACGAGCAGTTCCTGGCCCGCCAGAAGCAGGGCAAGAGCCTCGAGAAGCAGGCTTCCGCCGAGAAGAAGCCCGACCCCGCCAGCGAGTTCATCTACGCTGCCGTTGACCCCAGCCGCGACTATGGCTTCGTTGCTGTCGCCGCCGGTGAGGGCCTGAAGGCTGTCTTCACCGACCTGGCCGCTGACGCTGTCGTCTCCGGCGGTCAGACCATGAACCCCGCCACCGAGGACATCCTTGCCGCCATCCAGAGCGTCCCGGCCAAGACCGTCTTTGTCCTGCCCAACAATAAGAACATCATCATGGCTGCTGAGCAGGCCCAGAAGCTGGCTGACCGTCAGGTGGTCGTCCTGCCCACCCGTACCGTCCCCATGGGCATCACCGCTCTGCTGAACTTCGACCCCTCTGCCACCGTGGAGGCCAACACCATCAACATGATGTCTGCCGCCGATAAGGTCTCCACCGGCCTCATCACCTACGCCGCCCGCGACAGCGAGTACGACGGCAAGCGCATCAGAAAGGGCGAGATCATGGCCCTGGAGAACGGCAAGATCGTCTCCACCTCCAACGACATCACCAAGGCCACCTATCGTCTGGCCCGCGGTATGTGCAAGAAGGATTCCAGCTTCGTCACCATCATCTCCGGCTGCGACGTCTCCGACGAGGATGCTGAGAAGGTGACCGAGATCGTCAAGGCAAAATGCCCCAACCACGTTGAGGTCAGCCACATCCGGGGCGGTCAGCCGGTCTACTACTATATGATCAGCGTGGAGTAAGCCTCTTCCCTGTTCAGAAACTCAATCGTATAACAAAACGACCTCTGCTTCCGGTCCATCCGGCTGCAGAGGTCGTTTTTTGCTGCAATTTTAAAAGAAGCTCACCTGACTGCTTTCCGGCAGCTCACCCAGAGCGCCCACCTGACGCAGGCGGTCGATGATGCTGCTGCCAACGCCAGAGGCCTGCTGCAGTTCCTCGATGGAGAGATACTCTTCGCCGTGGATGGTCACATTTTCCAGCGCATCGGCGGCGGCACCGCCCAGACCCTTCAAGGAGCAGAAGGGCAGGCGTACCTTGCCGTCCTCCACCACATACTTCGAACCCCGGCTCTTGCCCAGCTCGATGGGCAGGAACTCGTAGCCGCGCACCAGCATCTCGTTGACCAGCTGGAGCGAGACGAGCACATCTTCATCCTTGGCGTTCTTCTCTTCCTTGAGGCGGCGCTTCACCTCGTTCATGTGGGCGCGGGCCACCGCCGCGCCGCCCACAGCGGCTTCATAGTCGATGTCATCGCCGCGGACGGTGAAGTACACCGCATAGAACGCCTGCGGGTGGTAGAGCTTAAACCACATGAGGCGGATAGCCGACATCAGGTAGGCCACCGCATGGGCTTTCGGGAACATATATTTTATCTTGCGGCAGCTCTCGATGTACCAGTCCGGCACATCGTGCTCCCGCATGGCCTCTTCCCAGCCGGGCGCAAAGCCGCCCTTGGCCACCTTGCCCTTACGGACGGCCTCCATAATATCGAAGGCCATCTTCGGCTCGAGGCCCTTGCGCAGCAGATAGAGCATGATACTGTCACGGCAGCCGATGACCTCCGCGATGGTACAGGTGCCGCTGCGGATGAGCTCGTCGGCGTTGCCGGTCCAGACGTCGGTGCCGTGGGACAGGCCCGAGATCTGGATGAGCTCGGAGAAATTCTTGGGACGGGCCTCCACCAGCATTCCGCGCACGAAGTTGGTGCCCATCTCGGGGATGCCGAAGGTGCCGGTCTGGCTGTCGATCTGCTCCGGCGTCACACCCAGCTCTTCCGGGCTGGTGAGCAGGCTGTAGACCTTGGGATCGTTCATGGGGATACTGTCCACGGGGATGCCGGTGTACTCCTCGAAATACTTGTAGAAGGTGGGCATATCGTGACCCAGCTCGTCCAGCTTGAGCAGGGTGTCGTGGAGGTATTTGAACTCGAAGTGGGTAGTCAGCAGACCGCCCGCCACATCGTCCGCCGGGTGCTGGATGGGGCAGAAGTCATAGATCTCATAGGTATCCGGCACGACGACCATGCCGCCGGGATGCTGGCCGGTGGTACGCTTGACGCCGGTGCAACCCAGCGTCAGGCGGTTCTCTTCCGCGTGGTTGACCGTTCTCCCCCGCTCATCCAGATACTTTTTGACGTAACCGTAGGCCGTCTTGTCCTGAATACCGGAGACTGTGCCGGCCTTGAACACGTTGGCCTTGCCGAACAGCTCTTCCGTGTAGCGGTGGACGTTGGACTGGTACTCGCCCGAGAAGTTCAGGTCAATATCAGGCTCCTTGTCGCCGTAGAAACCAAGGAAGGTCTCGAAAGGGATGTCGTGGCCGTCCACCAGCATCCGGGTACCGCAGTGGGGGCAGTTCTTGTCGGGCAGGTCGAAGCCGTCGTCCACGCTGCCATCGGTGATGAACTCGCTGTACTTGCACTTGGGGCAGCGGTAGTGAGGCGGCAGACTGTTGACCTCCGAGATTCCGGAGAAGTGGGCCACAGCTGACGAGCCGACCGAACCACGACTGCCCACCTGATAGCCGCCCGCGTTGGAGTAAGCCACCAGTTTGACCGCGATGACGTACAGGACGGCATAGCCGTGGCCGCAGATGGAGTCCAGCTCTTTTTGCAGGCGCTTCTCCACGATCTCGGGCAGAGGGTTGCCATAGTCCCGCTTGGCGTGTTCCCAGGTCGCATCCCGGAGCTGCTGTTCTGCGCCCTCGATGCTGGGCGGGTAGGTGCCGCGCGGGATGGCGCGGACGTTGCCGTCGATGCTGGCCGCTATCTTGCGGGGATTGGTCACGACGATCTCGTAGGCCTTTTCCTTGGGCAGGTAGCTGAACTGGTTCAGCATATCCTCGGTGGTGCGGTAGAACAGGGGCGGCTGGTTGTCCGCGTCCTTGAAGCCGTTGCCCGCCTGCAGGACAGAACGGTAGATGGCGTCCTCCGGCTCGGTGAAATGGACGTCGCCGGTGGCGATGACGGGCTTGTGCAGGTCTTCTCCCAGCTTGATGACGGTGCGGTTGAAGTCCTTGATGACCTCTTCGCTCTCCACCTTGCCCTCCCGCACCATATAGGCGTTGTTGCCCAGGGGCTGGACCTCCAAAACATCGTAGTACGATGCAATTTTCTTCAATTCTTCATAAGAGCGGCCCTCTACGACAGCCCTGTAAAGTTCTCCTGCTTCACAGGCAGAAGTGAGGATAAGGCCGTCCCGATACTTGTTCAGAAGGCTGCGGGGGACGCGGGGCTTCTTGAAGAAGTAGTTGACATGGGCCTCGCTGACGATTTTATAGAGGTTTTTCAAGCCCATCTGGTTGCGCACGAGGATGATGAGGTGGAAGTACTTCTTCTTCAGTACCTCGCGGTTTCCGCCGAGGCCGGTGTTGATGCCGCTGACGGCAGTCACCTGCTTTTCCTCCAAATCTTTCAGCATGACACAGAAGATGCGGCCCAGTGCGGCAGAGTCCTCGCAGGCGCGGTGGGCCTCGTAGGCGGGCAGCTCCAGATGCTTGTTGATGGTCCCCTGCTTGTAGTTGTGGAGGCCGGGGTACATGGCCTGGGCCATGGTCAGGGTGTCGATATAG
>ERZ791865.2279-NODE-2279-length-14298-cov-3.529874_pt1 | contig 14298 bp, 10 predicted proteins | sample MGYA00509942_ERZ791865 | MGnify/ENA primary metagenome ERZ791865 (study PRJEB30046, sample SAMN00792098) | human gut metagenome | study: EMG produced TPA metagenomics assembly of the A metagenome-wide association study of gut microbiota in type 2...
CTCTTCCGATCTGACAAAAGAAGAGCAAGATCCGACTGCCGGTTCTTCGACCGATACATACAACGACAAGACCGACAAAAGCGTATCCATGGCCTTTTGTCCAGTAACCACTATGGCACGGCATTGCGGAATCTGGCCCAATACCTGTTCCAAATCAATCGGTCGGACGATTTCAAGGAACTTATCCGAAGCATTTCCTTTCTGACGGATCACTTCTACACCGGTATCGCCTATTCCCAAACCTTTTTCCCGGCAAAAAGCCTTGCATTTCTCTTCACTGAACTTCCGGGGCGCTTCCAAAAAGAAGTCTTTGTCCGCATAAAATAAAAGTCCAAGAATTCTCCACATATCGTTTTGTATATTCGGATAGTAGAAATTCATGGACCAACGTTGCTGAGGCGGAGGAAAACTCCCCAACATCAGCAACTGTGTATTTTCCGGCAGAAAGAATCCCAGCGGATGCTTCTCGGCTAAGGTTTCTTTCATGCGTCTTTCTTTCCTTCTTTTGCCTGTTTCTTCTGATCTTCGCGAGCCAAAAGAACCACATTATAGACAAAATCTGTTACCCATTGCTCTGAATACCCCAAAGACTGAGCATACTTACGAACACTCCAGGCGGCTTTCTGCACACTCACATCGTTCCATTCCGAACGTGTCATGATTTCATGCACCGTCTTTACGGTCTGTGCGTAAAGCATCTTCTTCAACAACAGCGCCAAACGGAACTTCCATTGCATCAGATTACCCAACAGACTGAACAAATCATTGCAGAAACCTTGGAACATAAAGAAATAGGTCTTGATATCGTTCTGAGTCTTACAACATCTCCTCACCGACGAATCTATTTCCTTGAAGAATGTTTCGTTTAATCCATAATCCTGCATCAGGACTTTGCGGACACGTGCCTTTTCAGCAACACCTAATTTATTATTCTGAGTCGGAATCTTCAGCATACGCTTGAATAAAGCCATATCAGCCAGCATATTCAGATTCGTCACTCCCAAGTTAACGGCCATGACAGCCTGATAGTAAACCCGGATCAGTGAAACGAACTCTTCAACAGAACCTTTCGTCGTTTCTTCTGTTGTTTCCGGTGTATTTTTCTTGAATAATTTTGATAAGAAACTCATTTCATTATGATTTAACGTGCAAATATACAAAATATCACTGATTCAAACGCCACTCCCGATGATAAGAATCAACAGCTTCACGAACAGAACCATGCAATTGCAACAAATGATGCGCCGTATCGTAATCCAAACCTAACTCATCCATAATCATCCGCGTACCCCGATCGACCAGCTTTTGGTTAGTCAGCTGCATATTCACCATCCGGTTGTTCTTGACTCTTCCCAACTGAATCATCGTAGCTGTACTGATCATATTCAATACCATCTTCTGGGCCGTTCCGCTTTTCATCCGTGTACTACCCGTAACATATTCCGGACCGACAATCGGTTCAATGGCAATATCAGCCTCAGCCGCTATCGGAGAATCCGGATTACAGGCAATCGCGCCTGTCAAAATCCCTTCCTGACGCGCCTGATGTAAAGCTCCGATCACATAAGGCGTCGTGCCTGAAGCAGCAATGCCCACCACAACATCCCGAGAAGAGACATGATGTTCACACAATTCTTTCCAGCCTTTCAACGCATCGTCTTCAGCTGCTTCCACCGGATTCCGCAAAGCCTTCTCTCCGCCAGCTATCAATCCGATCACATACGTATTAGGCATTCCATAAGTAGGTGGAATTTCGGAAGCATCCAAAACACCCAATCGTCCGCTTGTCCCGGCACCTAAATAAAACAGTCGTCCACCTTGCTTCATCCGCTCAACAATGCCTGTCACCAATTTCTCGATCTGTGGAATCACCTTTTGTACAGCCAATGCCACTTTCTGATCTTCCTGATTAATCTCCGTCAATAGTTCGTGTACCGATTTCTTCTCCAAATCATGATACAACGATTCTTGTTCCGTTATTTTCTGAAAACTCATTTCCTTACCTTATTATAATATAAAATCAGACCGTCCATAGGAGCCTTCTCTATCTTTCCCGGCATCAGCTCATATTTCTCGAGGACTTGCCGTAATACCGACTGAAAATAAAAAGCCACCGAACCTACAAAATGAACCGGATATCGGTCATGTCCCGTATATTGCATTACATTTCGCCGGATAAAGGCATCAAAACTACGATAAACCAATTGGAAAACCGGCTCTACATCCAAATGTTCTTTCAAGAAAGGAACAAAACTGGCCAGGTAACGATTCGGGAAAGGCTTCTTGTAAACATGTTCCAAAATAGAAGCCGGCGTCAGTTGGTAAGTTTCCATAAATTCCTGACATAGCGAAGCCGGTAACTGGAGCTTCAAACAATCTCCGATTAACAGTTTCCCCAAAACGGCACCACTGCCTTCATCACCTAAAATAAATCCCAAAGGAGAAATCTGTTCTTTTACCTCTTTCCCATCATACAGACAAGAATTGGAACCTGTTCCCAAAATGCAAGCGATACCTGTTTCGGTTCCACACAAGGCATGAGCGGCTGCCATCAGATCACTGTTCACTTCCACCGGAACAGACCAACAGGAATGAATCGCCTTTTCTACCAAAACATTTTTCTCGGGAAAAGCACAACCTGCCCCATAGAAGTAAACGGCATCAATAACCAATCCAGTCCATTGCGGATACAAAACCTGCTGAATCATGGCTGTCATTTGTTCTTCCGACTGGAAATAAGGATTCATTCCCGGCGTAAAACACCGGGAATGAATCTGACCTGTTTTCTCTACCAAGCACCATTCTGTCTTGGTTGAACCACTATCTGCTATAGCAATCATTTTCCGTTATATAAGCGTACATTGAAGAATATATACCAAAGCTCCGGCTAAATAACCCAAGAAAGCCATTCCGGTAATCTTCTTCAAATACCAGCCAAAGCTGATTTGTTCCAAACCCATAACCACAACACCTGCTGCAGAACCAATGATCAACATACTTCCTCCTACACCGGCACAATAAGCCAGGAATTGCCAGAAAGTTCCATCTTGTATAAAGTTCATCCAATAAACCGGATCTGCACTGACTGCAACGGCTTCTTCCGTCATTACCGGATACATTCCAATCGCACCTGCCACCAAAGGAACATTATCAACTACTGCCGAAAGTGTACCAATAACCATATTTACAATAAAGACATTTCCGACAGAAGTATCCAACCATGAAGCAAAAGCGCCTAAAATACCTGTATATCTCAGTACTTCAACAGCCAATAAAATACCTAAGAAGAAAAGAAGGGTTGAACCATCAATCCGATGTACGACCTTCGATACACGCAACTTGCGGTCTTCTTCCAATGATTCTTTCTTACCATAAATAAACTCAGTAAAGAACCACAAAATACCAACACCTACCATTACACCCATAAAAGGAGGTAAATGAGTCACCATTTTAAAGACCGGTACAAACAACAGACAAAGTATGCCCAAAACAAAGATATACAAACGTTCCCGATGCGCTAAGGCAAAAAACTCTTCCGGACTATTCGCTTGACCTTCATTCTCTAGAGTCGTTTGTTCAGGAGATGTAACACTCCCCTTCATCTGTCTGGCCATTAACAACATCGGAACAAACATCGACACCAGACTGGGAAGGATCAGATGCGGAATAGTTTCACCAGTCGATATGTTTCCTTTTACCCACAGCATAATTGTAGTTACATCGCCTATCGGAGACCAAGCGCCACCACTATTTGCAGCAATCACAATCATACTTCCAAAGAACCAACGGGTTTTCTGATCGGCTATGATCTTCCGAATAAGCATAATCATCACGATAGACGTTGTCAAATTATCCAATACTGACGACATAAAGAATGTCAGGATAGAAATCATAATCAACAAAGGCTTGGTCTTCCGCGTTGTGATCCGATTGGTAATAAACTCAAAACCGCCATGCACATCTATCAATTCCACAATAATCATGGCACCGACCAGAAATATCAATGTCTGACAAATTTCACCGATACTTACCAATATTTGATGACTGACGATATATTGCTGGCATTGTTCCATCAACGACAAAGAAGCCACTTGTGGATCTTGAACAAAAGCCTTAAATCCATCACTGGAAACCAAAAATTCAAATTCGGGACCGTTCATCACATACACAACCCATAAAATCGTTCCCGTCAACAAGGCTGAAGCCGCCTTGTTTATCTTTATCGGATGTTCAAATGCTATCATTAAATATCCGACAATGAAAATTGTTACAACCAATATCAACATCTATACTTCTCTTTCTATCTTTTATAATTCATAAATACATTCACTACACAAAAAAAATGCAGATCTGAAAGCAAATGCAAATATGTATAGATTGCATAACTTCCAGATCTGTATATGTATCTCCGGATCAAACCATCCGGAAAACCTGCTTTCAGCAACGCGTCTTATTGATGTTCACGGCGAAGCAAATCGTTTACAGTCTTCACTGGATTAAATGTTTCAATCGGGACTTCTACAAAGACTGTATTCCAGTCGCTCATAGCACCATTCCAAAGACCTGGCAACTCAAGAGCCTTCAATTCTTTACCATCTTTACTCTTATAAGAGATAAAACCAGTATTCTTATCTACATAATCCGGCAAATTGAACTTCTCGCCCTTATAGTTCTTAATCGCACAAACCAGATCAACAGGATTAAAGTGAGTTCCTTTCTCAAACAAGGCTTTCTTGACTGGATCATTCATGTCAATCTGTGAACTTTCCAATACTTGTAAAGAAACAGAATCATCCGGATTAACGGCTAAGAACGGACCACCACCCGGTTCTCCTACATTCTTCACCATACCACAAACACGCAATGGACGGTTCAGCTTATCCTTAATGTAAAGAACCAATTCGGCATCTTCCATCAACTTGATATCTGATTTCCGGGTACACAAATCGTTTTGCAGGAAATGAATCATTTCTTCAATCTGATCATGTGTGTATTTACCGGTATCAATCAATTCCAGATATTTGAAGATCTTTTCTTGCAGACTGACCAAAACACCTGCAATTAATTTCTTATAGATGATAGTTGCTGATTTGAAACTATCCGGAACCACATTATCAATGTTCTTAATGAATACAACGTCAGCATCTACATCGTTCAGGTTTTCGATCAATGCACCGTGACCACCCGGACGGAACAACAACTTGCCATCTTTATCCCGGAACGGAGTATTATCCATATTGACAGCAATTGTATCCGTACTCGGCTTCTGAACACTGAATGAAATATCATATTTCACAGAGAATTTATCTTCATAAGCATCTTTCTTCTCTGCAACCAACTGTTCAAACAAAGCCTGATGTTCCGGAGAAACTGTAAAGTGAATATTTACCTCACCCGCATTGTTCTTGGCATACATGGCACCTTCAGCCAAATGTTCTTCCATTGCAGTACGGAAAGTTTCAGGGTAAGTATGGAACAACAACAAACCTTTAGGCAAAGAACCATAATTCAAGCCGACCTTTTCCAATAAGTTTGAAACGACTTTCTTATATTCACCCAAGGCTACTAAAGCCGGAATATCCTTTCCCGTATTTTCCTGGCATTTCTGATTCAATGCTTTATAAAATGCGAATTTACGAATATCGGCAAAAAACTTCTTTTCAAAGTCTGTTGTAGGAACATCGTAGTCGGCAGAAAGGAATCCAAACAGATTCTTAAACATACGACTGGCAGCACCCGACGCCGGGACAAACTTAAGAATACGCTTGTTCTTTGTCAGATAAGCATCCCAGGCAGCCATATAAGCCGGCTGAGATTCTGCCGGAATCACCTTTATTCCTTTTTCAACAGAAGCCGATGCCTCTATTTCCAGGAAAGGAAACCCTTTCTCAAAACAGGATAACTGTTCCTCAATTTTCTCTTGTGAAATACCTTTTTCAGATAATTGCTCCAAGTCTTTCGCGTTTAACATAGTACACTATTTTTATGAATAAAATATTTTTTCTTCATCCTTAGTACGCAAATGTATAAAAATACCGACAATAATATCATAGATATTTCAAAATAAAAAGATACTTTTACAACACGTTTTACCGTACTTGTCCTCAAATGGGCAAAATAAAGCATAAAGCTTATGGAGACATTACCATTTTTTACACCAGAAGAAAAGAAAGAATTCTTCACCAAATACAGATTACTGCTACGTAACCTGTATTCGTTCCTGGAAAAAGACGATATTTCCAAGATGAAGAACCTGATGAAGCAAGTTGTAGCCAAAGAATGTTATGGAAGAGACAAGAACGGAATCAATGGCCTGCTCAGAAATATTGATACGGCACTGATCGCAACGACTGAAATAGGTCTGAAAAGGACATCTGTACTGGCATTGTTACTCTACCGTCCCGTCTACAAAGGTGTTATTACCAACGAGGAAGTAAAAGAGTTATTTGGGGAAGACATCACGCTCATGATTCAACGTTTGCTTCGTACTTCCGACTTATACGCTCGAAATACGGCAGTTAATTCGGAGAATTTCCATCATCTGTTACTCTCGTTTGCCGAAGACGTGCGTGTCATCCTCATCATGATTGCCGACCGCCTCTGTATGATGCGGCTCGGAAAGAAACTGTCAGAAGACGACCGTATCCGACTGGCAACAGAAGCAGCCTATCTATATGCCCCATTGTCACACCGAATGGGACTTTATAAAATAAAAAGCGAACTGGAAGATTTGTCTCTTAAGTATATCGACCGGAAACAGTTCGATTATATCAAGCAAAAGCTGAATGAGACAAAACGTTCGCGCGACGCTTATATAGCCCGATTCATTGCTCCGCTGAAAGAAAAGCTGGAACAGGCAGGGTTTAAGTTTGAGATCAAAGGACGTACCAAATCTATTCATTCCATCAACAACAAGCTGAAAAAGCAAAAGGTGGATTTTGAGAATATCTATGATTTGTTTGCCATCCGGGTTGTTTTGGATACGCCTCTTGAAAAAGAACGCTCCGATTGCTGGCAGGTATATTCGATCGTAACGGATATGTACCAGCCAAATCCCAAACGATTAAAAGACTGGATTTCCATTCCGAAATCGAACGGATACGAAAGCCTGCATATTACGGTTATGGGTCCGGAGAATAAATGGGTAGAAGTGCAGATCCGAACCAAGCGAATGGATGAAATAGCCGAAAAGGGTCTGGCGGCACACTGGCGTTATAAAGGAGTCAAGGCCGAAAAAGGCTTGGATGAATTCATGAATACAGTGCGGGCTGCTTTGGAAGCAAAAGATTCCAATCCGCTGGATCTGATGAAAGATTTCCGGATGGATTTGTATAAAGATGAAATCTATGTCTTTACTCCAACCGGAGAACTGATCAAACTGGCTAAAGGCGCAACGGTGCTGGACTTTGCCTTCGCTATCCACTCCCAGCTGGGTTGTAAATGTGTATCGGCCAAAGTAAATGGGAAAAATGTTCCTATCAAATATGAATTAAACAATGGAGACACGGTTTCCATTGTCACTTCTCCTACACAATCGCCCAAACGGGACTGGTTGAATTTCGTCGTTACCTCAAAAGCCCGCGTACGAATCAAACAGGCGCTGCGGGAAGAAACGGCCAAGATGGTCGATTTTGCCAAAGAGATGTTGCAACGACGGTTCAAGAACAGAAAGATCGACATGGAAGAGGCTTCACTCATGCGTTATATCAAGAAGAAAGGATATAAGACCGTAACAGACTTTTATGTTGATATAGCCGAAGAGCGTTTGGACCCGAATGTCATTATCGATGAGTATTTGGATTTGATCCGTAAAGAAACCGAACAGCAAGAACATCTGCTTGCCAGAAGCGCGGAAGAGTTCGTTACTACGACCGAAGCGGAAGAGATAACAACCAGCAAAGATGTATTGGTAATCGATAAAAACCTGACCGGCATCGAGTATAAGTTGGCGAAATGCTGTAATCCGATTTATGGAGACGAAGTGTTCGGCTTTGTTTCTACCCAAGGAATCAAAATACACCGCATGGATTGTCCGAATGCCCAGGAAATGTTCAGCCGTTTCGGCTATCGGATCATCCGTGCCAAATGGAGTGGCAAAGGCGACAACGGATATATCGTTACCTTGCGCGTAGTGGGTCGCGACGACATTGCCATTGTTACCAACATCACCTCTGTCATCGGCAAGGAAACCAATGTCTCTTTACGATCTTTACATATTGATTCCGTTGATGGATTATTCCAGGGTAACTTCACCGTTCAGGTAAGAGATACGACGACATTAAATCAACTGACTAAAAAACTCAAGACCGTCAAAGGCGTAAAGAATGTAGAACGCCTCAATACTTGAGCAAAACGGAATGTAAACGCTTTTAAAGTCCTTCCCAACGGCCGGGAAGGACTTCTTTTTTATTTTAAGTCACATTCGACCGCCGGATGTGACTCATTTTTATTTATCGGTCACAAAATTACGCCAGATGTGACTTATTCTTATCTATCAGTCACAAAACTACGCCGGATGTGACTCATTCTTATTTATCGGTCACAAAATCACATCGGATGTGACCTATTCTTATTTATCAGTCACAAAATTATGTCGGATGTGACTTATTCTTATCTATCAGTCACAAAACTAAGCAGGATGTGACTTATTCTTATTTATCAGTCACATCGGATCGGCAATTTCAAGATTACACATAAAAGAAACGGCATAAATCCGTAATGGACTTACACCGTTTCCTGTTACTATGACGATTTATGTATAAACCTTATTTCACAATTACCTTTTGAGCAACTTCTCCTTCGATAGCGACAATCAGCAAGCCACGAGAAGCCGGAACTGTAAAGCGATCGCTTGTTACCAAATAGTTACCGACAATCTTTCCTAAGATATCCGTCAGGACAATCTTCTTGTCTCTGGCATTCATTACGGTTACCGAATTATGACCACCAGCAACAACGACAGATGTCGGAGCTTCTATTTCTTCATTTGCTGTTGGAGCAGAAGCCTTTTCTGCAGAGAAGTTCATACCCGTATTCGACATTACCAAGGTATTGGCAATCTGCGAAACGAATGCACCACCCTTTACATTGATATTTTCCAACCACAAGCTACCGTCTTCATTCTTCTTCAAAGAGAAGTAAGCCGGGCTATTCTTGGATGTTCGGATGGTATCATTTGAAGGAATAAATCCTAAACGATTCTTTCCCTCATGCTGTACTGTATCAATAGCTGACAGATAATAGCGGACATCTGAAGTTTTATCATCTGCACCAATCATACAAGTAGAGATTAAATAGACAGGTTTACCCGGGATAACGGTATCCGCCTTTTCAATCTTGAATGAGAAGTTATCAGCCGTATAACCCGCTTTCGTAATTTCCTGACCTTCGTTCTTCATTTCGGCCCACAAAGTAAGCGGATTCATCGTCAGGAATTTCCCATTCGAACCGAAACGCAGGTGTGAACTTTTCACGGCCTCGTATTGCGGAGCGTCAATGATATCGACCTTGAATTTAAAGGCTTCCTCAGAAGTACCTAATAATAACAAGTTTGATTTTGTATTATAAGTTACATATTCCTCCTCTCCTACCTTCATTTCATAAGTATCACCATATTTAATAGACTCAAATACCACATCTAATATTGACTGCTGATATGCTGATACGATTAATGATTTGGATTCCTCGTCTTTCACCAAATAACGATCACCAAATTGGTCTTTTAAATGGTAAGAAACAGCATACAATGTATCACCCAAAACTTTGGCTCCACCTACAACCTTTTTATCTTTAACTTCTAAACCAAATATTTTAGCATCTTCTTCAGTATCGGCAAATAAAACAGAATCTGATACCGAAATCGGAACAACAACTCCATCAACTGCCTGCAGATTTAACCGGATCGCCTTTTCTTTCAATTCAGCCTCTGTAAAATAAAGAGAACCCAGATATTTATCTTCCAAATCCACCTTCGGCTGATATTCAAATGAAAGTGTATCAGTTCTTCCTGCTACCGTATAAGCACCACTTATACCCTTAACGGCAAAGATTTCACTATTAGCAGCAGCATACGAAGTATTACTCAGACGATCTACAATACTATATTTACCATTTTCTTCCTTTACATACCATTGTCCGTCCGGATTATAAACAGAAGGAGTTTCAGAAGTATATACTTCATTTCCATACAGGTATTTGCCGGCATTCGCAGCCTTTCCTACATTCTTCAGGAAATAAACACCTGAGCCGTTCGCCAATGTAACTGGGGTTCCGCAGCGGGTTGTAATAAACGGTGCTTTTCCTTGATTAGAATTTTTCTCACTAACTGTCAATACTTTGTTATTACCCAATTCTGCATAAACAATTTTGACTTCACCTTCTGATCCGCTTACGCTCTTTACAAATACAGCAATTGAATCATTAGACAAATCAATTTCAAATTTGAATTGCTGAGCTTCTTCGTTTGAATAACTATGAAGAGCACCTTCTTCATACGTAGAGTCAGCCTTAAACTGCAAACCATAAGAACCTGTTGCCCCAGAGATGGTTGTTTTGACAGAATCAACACCTAAATATTTTGCTTTTCCATCTGGAAACTCCTGATCGTCCTTGTATTGAATCATCAAATAACCATCATTAATATCTTTAGCAATTAACTCTTTACCACTAAAAATATCCCCTTCATACTCACCTCCTAAATCCATATAGAATGTAGAAATACCATTACCTAATTCATCCGACTTAAGGGTATATGGATCTGTTGTTTCTATATTAAAATTAGAAGCAGTAGTAGCAGATAATGACAAAACATCAGTACTTATAGATAAACTATACGATTTACCATCACCAAAATAACCTTTAATTGCACCACCATCACTAAATGCCCATTCAGAAACACCAGATGGATCTAATTTAGTTGTTGCATTTTCTTTAGCAGCAAAAGCTAACAAAGCGTTCGTTGCCTTATTTCGGAATTGATAAACAATGCCACCTGAGGTTGTTCGCTTTGTTACTTGCCATAGTGTCGAATCTAATGAAGCCTTTGATTCTGCAATAGTTTTTTTTACTATAACAGAGTCTGATACAACTCCATCTACAGCTAAATAATAGCCGTTTGATTCTAATTGATAATAATAGCCTTCTTTCCATTCTGTATTATCAGCAGCCCCTGCAGAGAGAGATACAGCTAATAAAGCAGTTGATAACAATGTAAATCTTTTCTTCATATGTTTTTAATTTGTTCTTATTCTGATCCTTTTTAATCAATAACTTAGCAAAGATAGAAAAAGTTCATGACTTTGTCCTATCCATGTCCGGTTTATGCGCCAAATCCACATTTTATTGTACAAAAACCCGTATTTATAATACCAGATACAACATTATTACACCGGCAAAACAGAAGTAACGAATATTAAAAACGAAAGTAATTGGAATCATTCCCGATTCTCGGGAGTTTTAAAACACATATCGCATGGACATTGGTTGGAAAGGTCAAGAAAGAGTACTTCATAGCTACATTTCTTATAAATAAAAAAGCCCGGCATATAACATCCGGGCTTAACGATAATATTAATAATAGTGTAATAAAAGATTGATATAATCATTTATTTTTGCTTTAAACAAAAATAAGAGTATGTTTCCTTTTCTACACCACAAAGATATATAATTCCTTTTGAATAATAATCAGAATCAAAAGAATCTTTCTAAACGGTATGTTTTCTGAACAAAGCCGATTGTTTTCTGTACAAAAGGCTTCAATCCTTAGCCTGATGTATGGTCAGCTGCGGGAATGGGAAACCAATACCCTCTGCATTGAAGCGCTCATATACAATACGTGTAATATCAAAATAAACATCCCAATAATCGGCACTCTTCACCCAAACACGTACTACATAATTTACACTACTATCAGCCAACTGGCTCATGGCAACAAACGGAGCAGCCGGTTCTTGCAGGATGCGTTCGTCTTGGGCCAAGATATCTTCCAAAACACTCTTTACCTTCGCATAATCTGTTCCGTATTCCACACCAAACGTCCAATCCACACGACGTTGTTGCTGATTGGAATAGTTGATCACCGCATTGCTGCTCAACGAGCCGTTCGGGATATAAATTACTTTATTATCCCCTGTTGTCAGCACGGTATGGAAGATCTGGATTTCCTTTACCGTCCCCGACATATTCAGGGCCTCAATAAAATCGCCTACTTTATACGGCTTGAAGATCAAGATAATCAATCCTCCGGCAAAATTAGACAGGTTACCACTCAGGGCCATACCAATTGCCACACCGGCAGAAGCCAACAAAGCTGCAAACGATGCCGTCTGCACACCCAAAGCACCCACCACCGAAACAACCAGCAGAACCATCAAGGTGATATGAACCAAACTCCCGACAAAGGTTTTGATGGAAGGATCAATATTCCGCTTCAACAAAACCCGCTTCACGAATTGATTGATTAAACCGATCAAAAAGCGACCGATAACAAAAACCAACAAGGCTTTTACCAACGTCCAGCCCAAAGCTGCACCCTGCTCAATCAGGGAATCCATTGCGCGCGACAATTGCGCACCTGTCTCGACTACTTCTAATAAAATCATAATACGTATATTTAATTTGGTTATTGAATCCGTTTCTTATTCCGCTTCCGGCCGAAGTCTTATTAAGTTTTACAAAGCTATAAATAATTTATATTTGAACAAATAGCCGAAATAAATCCGTAGTTTTGCACGTGCTTATTTAATAAACAAATTAAATGGGAAAAAGATTTATATTTCTTTCGTTTTTTTTTATTTCTTGTGGCTTCGGATCTCTTTCTGCGCAGACTTATGAAGAATGGATACAGAAAAGCTGTGATTATTTTGATAAAAACGATTTAGTTTCGGCTGAAGAAGCGCTCAAAAACGCCATGCGCGAAGAGCCGGGTAATCCGGCCAATTTTGCTTTACTCTGTAATTTAGGGACAATCCAACGGAGACAAGGGAAAAAACAAGAGGCAATCATTTCTTATACAGCAGCGTTAAGCCGTCACCCCAAAAGCGTTACCATATTGGAAAACAGAGCTTCGCTTTATACGGAATTGGGAGAAATAGACAAAGCCATTAACGATTATAATGCGTTGCTGATTGTAGATCCGGAACATCAGGAATCACTGTATGCGCGCGGACTGCTTTATCTGGCACAGAAAAAATATGCAGCGGCAGAAGGTGATTTCGACAAGATTCTCCAACTGAACGAAAAGTCGGTTTTGGCCCGCATGGGATATGCCATCTTGGAAAAGACACGAGGAAATTATGATGAAAGCGAACGGATCTATAATTACCTGATTGATAAAATGCCTCGTGACTGGATCTTGTATGAAGGAAGGGCTGATCTTTATTTCCTGATGGGGAAAAATGCCCGTGCCATGAGCGATATTAATCGGATTTTCGTAGAAAGTACGCCCAATGCTTCTTTATATATCTTGCGAGGAAAAGTCAAATTGGCACAATATGAAAAAGAATCGGCCAAGAAAGATTTCTTGAAAGCGCAGGAAATGGGCTATGATCAAGCGATCGTGGAAGAACTATTACGAATGTGCGAATAAGTATAAACTTTTCAGTTTTTGAGTTTATAAGTTTCATTCCTCGAAGGATACAAAAACTTATAAACTCAAAAAACATCAGTACTCATTATTTCTTTTTAATGTACTCAACGATCCATTGACCAACTTCTTTAGTACCGTATTTGGCTCCACCTTCAACCTGAATTTCCGGTGTACGGACACAAGCATCCAATGAAGCATCTACAGCTTCGCGAATCAGCGCACCTTCAGCCTTTAAATCAAAGTATTCAAACAACATGGCAACGGAGAGAATTTGTGCCAACGGATTAGCGATGTTCAATCCTTTTGCCTGTGGCCATGAACCGTGGATAGGTTCAAATACCGGTGTACTTTCACCCGTAGAAGCAGATGGCAACAAGCCCATTGAACCACTGATGCAAGAACCTTCGTCTGTCAGGATATCTCCAAATGTATTCTCAGTCACCATAACATCAAAGAAAGTCGGTTCCTGAATCATACGCATGGCGGCATTGTCCACATACATATAATCGGTAGTCACTTCCGGATATTTCGGAGCCATTTCCTGAGCAATTTGTCTCCACAGACGAGAGGAGGCCAATACATTTGCCTTATCTACAACCGTCAGATGTTTACGACGCTTCATGGCATATTCAAAACCAACCCGCAAGATTCTTTCTATTTCCGAACGTGTATACATATTCGTATCGTAGGCCTTGTCGTTGTCCTGATATTTC
>ERZ791865.2280-NODE-2280-length-14296-cov-3.825574_pt1 | contig 14296 bp, 10 predicted proteins | sample MGYA00509942_ERZ791865 | MGnify/ENA primary metagenome ERZ791865 (study PRJEB30046, sample SAMN00792098) | human gut metagenome | study: EMG produced TPA metagenomics assembly of the A metagenome-wide association study of gut microbiota in type 2...
TCCTCAAATCTTGGAGTATCCTGCGGTGTTGAAATGATCAATATATCACGGATCCCTGCATTCATCAGAACTGACATCGGATAATAGATCATCGGTTTATCATAAATCGGAAGCAGCTGCTTCGATGTTACTTTTGTCAACGGATATAACCTTGTTCCAGATCCTCCGGCTAAAATAATGCCTTTCATCTCTTATTCCTCCTGTTAATCAAAAAACTTTTCATTCTTTCACCCGAATTATTATATCTGGCTGTGATTTCTAACTTCAGGATTTCCCATTCACAGTCTATAATAACCAGTATCCACAGTCTATTATATTATATAGCATTTCTACAAGATACTCAAACATTATTCCTATTTTTTCTTATTTCTACTATTTTTTTCTGATTTGTTACAACTTTCTATTCATTATATACAAACCGATGTTTCCTGTAATTCAATGTGTGTGTGTATATTATTCATATTTGTATATGTAATATTCATATTTTATTCTTTTTGTTTCATGATCGTATTTTTTCTTCTATCCCTCTTCTATATTGTAAATTCTGTTTTCTTACATTTTGTTTCTTTTTTATTTTTTCCACTTTTCTATTCAAAAAACACTTGCATAATATTCACTACCGTTATATATTAATTTGCAGACAGGACGATATGTCCTTTATTCAACAAATGGAATTATGATATATCAGAAATGTACATATTCCACACAGACGGATTTTAAGGAGGATTTAGAAATGGCAAAAGACAAAGTTGTTCTTGCATACTCAGGCGGCCTTGATACAACAGCTATCATCCCTTGGTTAAAGGAAACTTATGATTACGATGTTATCTGCGCCTGCATCGACGTAGGACAGGAAAGTGAGCTGGAAGGACTGGATGAAAGAGCAAAATATTCAGGAGCTTCCAAGTTATACATTCTGGATGTTGTTGATGAATTATGTGATGAATACATCATGCCAACCGTTCAGGCAGATGCTGTATATGAGAATAAATATTTACTCGGTACTTCTTTCGCAAGACCTCTGATCGCTAAGAAATTAGTTGAGGTTGCTCGTAAGGAAGGTGCTGTTGCGATCTGTCACGGCGCAACAGGAAAAGGAAATGACCAGTTAAGATTTGAGCTTTCAATTAAGGCTCTTGCTCCTGACATCAAGGTTATCGCTGTATGGAGACAGCCAGAATGGAAGCTGGATTCCCGGGATGCGGAGATTGCATACTGTCAGGCACACGGTATCAATCTTCCGTTTGATGCTGCTCATTCTTACAGCCGTGACCGTAATATCTGGCACATCAGCCATGAAGGTCTGGAACTGGAGAATCCTGCAAACGAACCAAACTACGATGATCTTCTGGTTCTCGGTGTTACCCCTGAAAAGGCACCGGATGAGGATGAATATCTGACACTTGATTTTGAAAAGGGTATCCCAACTGCTATTAACGGTACAAAGATGAAAGTTTCTGATATCATTCGTGAATTAAACCGTTTAGGCGGCAAGCATGGTATCGGTATTATCGATATCGTTGAGAACCGTGTTGTCGGCATGAAGTCCCGTGGTGTTTATGAGACTCCCGGCGGAACAATTCTGATGGAAGCTCACAAGCAGTTAGAGGAGCTGACTCTGGATCGTGAAACCCTTGCATACAAGAAGCTCGTAGCAACCAAGTTTGCAGATCTTGTATACGAAGGAAAGTGGTTCTGCCCTCTCCGTGAAGCTCTTCAGGCATTTGTTGAAAAGACACAGGAGACAGTTACCGGTCAGGTTAAGATGAGACTGTACAAAGGAAACATCATCAAAGCCGGAACAACTTCTCCATATTCTCTGTATTCTGAGAGTCTTGCAAGCTTCACTACCGGTGAGCTGTATGACCATAAGGATGCAACCGGATTCATCAACCTGTTCGGTCTGTCCATGAAAGTCCGCGCAATGATGAACGAGAAGAACAAGAACAACGACAAATAATAGTTGAAATGGAAGCGACATTCCTGTTATAAAGGAAATTCCTTCCGTAAATCTTTGAAATAAAATGGGAAATACATTACATATTATTCCGCAAGTCGTTCGCACTCTATTTTAACGCAACGGCACTAAGCTCCTCGCCCATGGCGACTCGCTAAGAACCGGCGTTAAAAAAGGCTTGCTTCATAATAGTAATCCTATTTCCCATTTTGTTTCATATATCGATTTCCAGATATGTTTCCTTCATAACAGGAATGTAGCTTCCAGATGATGAAAGTTTTATGTAAAAGGGAAGTGGACATTATTATTATGAAGCAAGCCTTTTCGAATGTCGGTACTTAGTGAACCACGGAGTGGTGAACTTTAGTACCGCTACATGAGAAACAGAGCGAAAGCGTCTTGCGGAATAATAGATAATGTCCACTTCCCTTTTTATAAAACTTTCATCATCTAACTACTCACCAGGCGTTGGTTTCTGGCACGGTCGATCACGATTGCGATTGTGATGATGGCGGCTGCAAAGAGCACCTCGATCCCCATATATACGAATGCTTCCGATGGTATCTTTGCCTCATAGTCCAGAAGATCAACGACTTTGACATACCAGTAAGCCGGAAGGAAATGAGCCAGCTTGATGACTCCTGCTCCAAGGAATTCCATCGGAACAAAGATGCCGGACAGGAATGCCATACCAAGGGACACTATATTGCCGATCATACTGAAACCTTCCTCGTTTCGGACAATCTTACTTGCAAGAAAGGCAAGTGCCATAGCTACGAACATGTAGCAGACCATATTGAGCAGATTTCCAAGTCCTGCCGCCGTAAACATTTCTTTTCTGAATACAAAGCATCCTCCAACTGCAAATACTGCGCATCCAAGAAATCCTGTCACGATCGTTCCGAGAAGGATCTCTTTTGTCATATTGGAATATTTATATGCCGAGCTTGCGATCCGTTCTCTTAATTCTTTTTTGTCGTAAACGATCAATACCGGACTTACACCCTCGATCATCATAACCACAAGTATCCATCCCAGATAACTGAAAAATGTATATCTCGTACTATGTTTTCCGCCATGGCCTTCCGTTGTCATCGTTACGTTCGTTCTAGTCTGAAACAATTCATCCACCTGAGCTGCTGCCTCCGCCCGGTCATATCCGGCTGCAAAATATGCATTCAGATAAGAGATGTATTTATTCACGTCCGATTCAAACAGTTCCACCTTACTCCGGTTTGGAATTGCAACGATCTCGATATAATCGGACAGATCTTCCTTATCCAGATGATCCGCATAACCTTTTTTAATGCGGACGATACAGTCTGTATTCCGGTTAAACAGACTGTCCTGCATCGCTTCCGTCGTATCTGTTTTTAATTCAGCATGTTTATGTGCATGATCCAGATACGAAAACAGTTCTTCACTTTCTTCCGTATGATCATAATCAAACCAGGCAAATTTACACTTCATGCTTTTATATTCATCTTCTGTTTTACCGGAATTCGGCAATATAAATCCAAATATAATGCCTGCAAAGATCCCAATATACATCAACATTGAGCCTTTTTTCTTATTTAAGATTTTAAAATAGGATTTAAACACTTGCATATTTATTCCTCCTTAAGACCAGAATACTCGCTCCAAGCAGACAGACAGCCATACCGGTTAAGATCAGAATATTTCTGAAATAACGATCGTAATTATCGTATACATTGAGCGCATAGAGACAATCCGTTACCAACACTGCCGGATTAACCCGGTTCAGGATCGGAAGTTTATCTTCAATACTGTTTTTGATTCCATGTACCATCAGATCCGCCATAAAAGAGAAGATCAGGCTGGCCGCTACCGCAATTCCAATCTTTCCTCCATATGAGCATTTTGACCAGGTACCAATCAGCATTCCTCCGGCAATACCGATATTACATGCAATAAAGAGTACCAGTAAAATAGCCGGATATTTTGTTCCAAACTGTACACCGAACAGCCGCATATAGATTACAGTGATAACCTCGGCTGCAAACTGAACCAGCAGTAATGCCAGATACTCCGCCAGAACAGTCACAAGTTTAGGATTCGGCGACAGACAACGACGCATTCCAAGTGCGCTTTCATTTGCCTGCAGCTTATGCATTCTTGTGATTCCGGCAAAGGAAGAAAACAGGCAACTCATAGCAAGCACTGCATAGAAATAATTATAATACTCATTCTGACATCCGTCCGTTGTGGAAATCTCTTCATAATATACCGCATCGCTCTGCACTGCCTTCTGAATGATCTCCGATGCAGCCTCCGGATCCTTCTGCATCAGATTCAGATACATCTGTTCCATCTGCTTATACTGATTCAGGATTGATTCCAGTATCGACTCCTTGATGTCACTCTGCCTCACTGTCAGGCTCGCATCCGATGTATAGATCACACCGGTCACTTCTTCATCATTTAACTTTTGAAGTGCTTCTTTCTCGTTGAGCACCTCCATGTCGATCCGTTTATCTTCGCCGTCCATGGAGAGCGTAGACAGCACCATCATAAGTGCTGTATCATTCTTACCATCCCTCACAACCGCAACCGGGATATCTTTAAACATTTCATCCTTTTCCATGATATTTCCGAATGCCATGTACATGAATGTGAATAATGCGATCGGAAACAATATCGTCCAGAACAGTGTATCTTTTCCTTTTATCAGCATTTTACCTGCATATTTAAAATTATGCCAAAACATATCCACCCCTCCTAATCCCGAAGTGTCTTCCCGGTAATCTCAAGGAACACATCGTTCAGACTTGGAAGCTCGGTATATACTTTTCCAAATAATACCGCCTGCTCCTTCATATATTCCATAACCCGGATCAGATTGTGATCTCCACCGGAGTAGGTCAGCTTCAACATTCCATCCTGATATGAACTGTCATACACATGTGGAAGCTGTCTCAGCTCCAGCAGTTGTTCATCTGTCAGTGCCGGAGCTTCTATGAAGATACTCTCTGTCTTCTTTATCATTTTTTTCAGCTCTTCCTTCGTGCCAAGAGCGACCTTCCGACCTTTATCCATGATCAATATACGGCTACAGATCTGTTCTACCTCTTCCATGTAATGAGAAGTGTAAATGATCGTTGCGCCCTTCTTATTCAGCTCGACAATTCCCTCTAAGATCTTGTTCCTGCTCTGTGGGTCTACCGCTACCGTCGGTTCATCAAAAAAGATCAGCTTCGGTTTGTGTGCGATTCCACACGCAATATTTAATCGTCTGAGAAGTCCTCCTGACAGTTTTTTCGGCAGGAACTTCTTATAGTCCTGAAGCTCGACAAATGCGATTGCATCCTCTACATACTGTTTTCTTGTCTCTTTATCCCTGATATACAACCCACAGAAATAATCGATATTCTCATATACCGTCATTTCATCAAATACAGCCACATTCTGCATTACAACACCGATCTCCCGTTTCAGATCGTAGCTCGTCGATGTCATCTTCTTACCAAATACGCGGACATCGCCCTGATCGTATGTAAGCAGTGACAAGATGCAGTTGATCGTCGTCGTCTTGCCCGATCCATTCGGTCCAAGCAGACCGAAGATCTCGCCCTCTCTCACCTCCAGATCAAAATGTGATAATGCTACAAAATCTTTATATCGTTTCACCAGATCTTTTACTTCAATCGCATATTCCATAACTGTCTCCTCATTCATTTTCTATTCGGATGCTATTGTTTCTTCCGGCATCGCGTCTGAAACTCATCGCATATGTTCCATGTTATGCTGTCATTCTACCATATACCAAAATTTTTGTTCAGTGCCAATCATCACATCTGTAATATGACATTTGTCACATTCTTTTAAAATCCGGAGTTTTTCAACCATAGTCAATTGACGCTGTATTTCTCAACAGGTATACTAATACCGTCACTTATAAATCCAAGCCGGTTCACGCAATTACCTGACACCCGCGTGACCTGTCTACATACAAGGAGAAGTTATGAAGCAAATTCTGACTCGACTGCTTATATTTGCAATATGCTGTATTATGTGTATTCACACTTTTTCTATATGCACGCGCAGCGTAATATATATTCTGCTTGCGATCATTCTTGCTTTTGGCACAATGCTGATTGCTGACAGGCTCTCACCCACAGCTCCGGTACTGATCCACGTAGGCATATTTATTCTGTGCTGTCTGTGCCTTAAGTTTGTTGTATTTCTTCCGCTTTTCTGCTTCTATCTGAGCAGACGACCGGTTTGTTTTACTGCACCCATCGGAGTTCTTTCCATCATTCTGGCATCTGCAAAACTTCCGATGGATACTTTACTTCTGATAGGTGTCCTCTGTCTGTGCAGCATATTATACGGATATCTGACTACAGCGCTTACCACCCTTCATCAACAGATGAAGCACCTTACAGATACATCGGAGACAAACGAACTTCTGGCAAAGGAACGAATCCGTATGATCCGGAAGGAACAGGATAACAGGATTTATACTGCAACCCTGAAAGAGAGAAATCGTATCGCCAGAGAGATCCATGATAATGTCGGTCACATGCTTACCAGATCCATTCTTCAGGTTGGTGCGATCCAGACGATCAACAAAGAACCGATCCTTACAAATCCGCTTTCCGATCTCCGCGCTACGCTGGATACCGCCATGAACAGTATACGATCAAGTGTCCACGACCTTCACGATGAATCCATTGATACGAAAGCTGCCATTCAGGATATGTTGAATGATATAACAGGCTTTCATACTTCATTTGAATATGATATGGGCAACATTGTTCCGAAGGATATCAAATACTGTCTTATCAGCATTGCCAAAGAAGCGATCACCAATGCCGTAAAGCACAGCAACGGCGATCAACTCTCGATTCTGATCCGGGAACATCCGGGCTTCTATCAGTTGATGATCCGTGATAACGGAACAGGCATTCACCTTACAACCTCCCCCGGCATCGGACTTACCAACATCCAAGAACGAGTCCAATCCTTATCCGGTACTTTACAGATATCAACCGAATCCGGATTCCGCCTGTTTGTCAGTATTCCAAAAAATACACAAAAAGGAGATAGAACTGCATGAATATTATAATTGTTGATGATGATGCATTTGTCAGTGCATCTTTAAAGATCATATTAGAATCCTGCTCAGACATTACCGTACTTGCAACCGGAGCAAATGGCCACGATGCCATCTCCCTGTACGATACATACAGCCCCGATGTTCTGTTAATGGATATCCGTATGGAAGGCATGGATGGTCTGACCGCAGCGAAAGAAATCATCACCGGACACCCTGACGCAAAGATTCTGTTACTTACTACCTTTGCCGACGATGACTATATCATCAAAGCCATCCGGACCGGCGCAAAGGGATACATCTTAAAACAGGATTTTGAGACAGTTGCATCTGCGATCACTGCCGTACACAACGGTCAAACTGTCTTCGGGAATGAGATCATGAACAAGATCCCTACCCTGTTACAGACTGATGATCGTTTTGATTACCTGTCCTACAATCTTACGGAAAAGGAATTTGAACTGATCCGACTGGTTGCAGATGGTCTGAACAACAAAGAAATTGCGGAGCAGCTCTTTCTCTCGGAAGGAACCGTCCGCAATTATCTCAGTAATATCCTTATGAAGCTTGACCTGCGCGATCGCACTCAGGTTGCCTGTTTTTATTATAAGAATTTATTATGATCTGTTTTTCAATATCTGCATTCTTATAAGCTGATAATTTGTGCCCGTTATTTATTGGACGATTTTTTTCTGCTGATCATCACATATCCTGCCAATATTAATATTCCAATCACAGACAGGCATATGCCAGCCATCAGATATGGTGTATTGTAGGTCAGTGTAATCACATGTTCCCCTGCTTCTACAGGAACGCCCATCAGGCCGGTTCCGATCTTTACAGGAGCTACTTTTTTGCCATTAACAACTGCCGAAAATCCCTTATTGTACGGAACCGCCAGATATAAAATACCGGATTCTTCTGTCGTTATGTGACCATTTAAAGTATTACCGGCATATCCGTCAAATGTCATTTGATGTGACTCTGTATATTCTTCAAATGCTTTCACTACATTCTGATCTAAGGAATACAGTGCAAATGCTTTCGTTCCTTCCTGATCTTTAACTGCCGTTGTATAAAGACGAATTCTTATCGCATACATTCGAATCTGTACAGCATCCCCTTCTTTTACCTGACCTACATGATAAAAATCCGCTGAATCCGTGTAATTCGTAGACACTGTTACTTCATCATTCACCTTTACTTCGATACACTGAGGCTTCGTATCCGCACATTCCAGATACAGATCTTCGTCTTTTTCCGCAGTAAGGTTCACCGTGATTGCTGAAAAAACATCATTGGTACTGATATAGGAATACTCACCGTTCTTCTGTCCGGTAATATCCATACCGGCACTTGTTACTGCCTCCTCCGGTATATCAATTCTTGTAAAGGCATTCTGCGTGATCTTATGTCCGGTCACAAGCTTTACCAGTTCATTCTGATTCTCTGCCATGCTGCCTTTCTCGAATACATCCGATGTATCTTCCGTTTTCGCTGTTCCGCTCCAGTCAAGAACATCTTTACTCATCAAAAATCCCATGCCTGCCAGATTATCCGCTTCGTAGAAATCAATCTTCTCATTTTTCCGGTCGATCAGACGATACCCACCTGCAACCCCTGTTTCATCAGTCACAACATACCGTACATTAAAGAGTTGGCGACTGATCGGAGTTACCCCTCTATAGGTATATTCAATATTCTGATATCTTGATATTCCAAGGCTGGTAAACACATCTACTATACTGCCATTTGCCACAGATGAATACCAGTTTACGTCTGAATACGGCATATAGTTCTGTGACACCAATGCAGTCTTTCTCTCCCCTTCTGCAAGCTGCAACTGCTCATAATCCGATAACCAGTCCGAAGCAGATATCTCGCTCTGAAGCCGCTCATCATTATACTTCTGCGGCATCTGAATCCATGCATTTGCAAAGATCTCTATACACAATAATACTATCATCCACACATAGCAGGTCGTATAACGAATACTCTTTCTGACATACAAGATCAATAAGATCAGATATGATATACCAAAGAGCAATACAGCCGCATAGGAATAGGAATTCGCATCTTCCTTATTTAAGAACAGCTCCAAAAGGAATATAGTAATACCGATACCTGACATACTGATTATCTGCCATACCTTTACCTGCTGTAATCTGAGCATTCCGATATAACCTGCCATCAAAATGAAAAAGACAAGGATAAATGCAAAACGATTTCCGAGTCCATGCGTAATCGTAAAGCCATGCAGGACATAATTTAATCCGACCATGTTCAATCCAATAGTCAGGAATAAAATAACGGCCGTATATCGAAGCTTAAAACTACATTTGATTCCCGCTCCGAATAAGAAAAGCAGGAAGAACATAATCACCAGAATACCGCAATAATTATTGTGACTGAACAAATATCCCGTCGATATCTGTCGCAATGGATAAAATGAATTAACAAACATTCCTAGATTACTGATTCTATACCATGGAAGACTATAGTCCCCGTTTCCACAGGATGACAGATTCATAATGGCATAAAGAGACGGAAGAACAACCATTCCCGCAATCGATACCGCCATAACCGACCATCCGAAGAAACGACATACACCAGACCATAAATTCTTAGCATTCTTCCAATCCTGCATAAAAAAATAGCAGACTATAAACAGGCAAATATAAAATGCAAAATAATAATTAAACAAAAATGCACAGGCTAATAACAATGTATAACGGAGCTGCCATTTGCCTTCCGCCAGATGCTCAACTGCAATCGCAATAAATGGAAGCAGAATCAGTCCGTCCAGCCAGAGCACATTATGATTATATACCACCACATAACTGTTTAACGCATACAGGAGTCCGAACATCATGGAAATTACAGTTATATATTTCTCTGACAATCCCTTTTCCGCAAATCTGCGAATCTTTGAATGCCTGAAAAAGAACAGTCCTGCCGGAGCCAGGCATGATGCTTTGAGTACGATCATCAATGTCATAGATAATTCAACACGATCCGGACCAAGTACTATGGCTATAATATTAAACGGGCTCATGCAGTAATAGAACATGTTCAGAACAATATCGATTCCAAGTCCCCGTTCCCATATAAATGAACCTTTATCCCCTGAATGCAGCCATTCAAGGAAAATTTTCAGTATACCGGGATATTGATCACATGCATCCTGATACAGAAAGCTTCTGCTGCCAAACGGATATACATGTTCTACAGCCATATTTATCATGTAAAATCCAATACATATCAGAAACAACAAAAGATACATCCCGCAACTGCGTATGTATCTTCTGTTAAATCTGTCATTGTTTATCGTTATCGTCGAAGTAACCGGATCTGTTTCGAGTTCCCGCTCCCCATGAATATTTTCATTTATCTTCATAAGCTTAAATCCATCTTTCAAAAACACTTTAGTAGAAACAATGATTTCCAATAATCTGATAATCAGATAAAGAATCTGTATCAATATAATTCTTATTTAAGAAGCTCATAAAACTTCCAATGTTGTTGTTACCGGCCAAGGCATCATTTGCTGCCTGCTGTGCTGTTGATAACGGACCATTCTGCAAGTATCCCTGCATTACGCTTCCCGTTGCACAAGGGAACTGATTCGGTGCATAAATAACTGATGAAACAGAACTTCCCCATTTACCACTTCTTACACGGTTCAAAACGACATTTGCTACTGCCAACTGTCCTTCATAGGATTCATATCCTGCTTCCATGCTGACCAGACATGCCAACAGATAAGCATCATCATACTGGGATGCATCAATCTTAGAACTATCATCCGCCTTCTCCTCTGTTGTTGTTTCTGTTGTAGGCACTTCTGTATCCGCTTCTGTTGCTCCCTCAGTCGCCGGAGCCTCAGTTGTTGCCGTCTCGGTTGTTTCTTCATCTGCCGTCATTATATCTGCACTGTCATCAGTTGATACCACTTCATATGCTTTCTGCTGTTCAGCTTCTACCATAGCTGTGTAGTCATCAATCGACATTGCATACTCATAAGTTTCTTCTACTGTGATATAATCCGCAGCTATATAACCATCTGTTCCGTCATTCATTGTAACTTCTACCCAATCCTTATCCTGTGTCTTAACAGAAAGAACGGTATCCTTCGCTACAAGTCCAAGGATATCTGACTGTGTAGACTTATCTGCACGTACACGAACCGTATCATCTGTTACTGTTCCAAGGACTTTCTTATAATCTTCTGCATATGTCTCAGCATCCTTGCCGGTCAGAATATAATCACTGTTTACATACCCGATTACATCTCCCGATGAAATCTTTGTCCATTCACCGGATGTCTCTAATACATCACCTACATTACCGTCAAACAGCTTACCTACGATGTTGGAATCTGTCGTAGCTTCTTCTCTGATATTTAATGTATCATTGATCTTTGCGATAAACTTACCATCAAATTCGGATTTCTCCTCTGCTTTTGCCACTACAGTCTTCTTCTGAGCAGCCTTCTTTGTCGTGCTGGTCTGAAGTGCAGCCACATCAACAGTGGCAGCCTCCTCAGTAGTTGTCCCAACAGATGCAGTCTGAGCAGTCTGGCTGTTCAGATATGCCGGGCTGTGATCCAACGCCTCTCCATACTTTACAACAAGTCCAATTCCCGCTGCTGTAACAATCGTAGCTGCTGCCACAAGCAGATTACGTTTTATGTATCTATAACTAAACAAACCTCTTCCCACATGGGAAAAACGATTATTTCTTCTAATTCTCATCTTTTCGTACCTATTTATTAAAATCCATGACAAAATGTTACATTTCTGTTAAAAATAATACTCTAATTCAAAGTTTCTGTCAATACGCATATATCTTCCAACCAAAGTTTTTATGGTAAAATGTATTAATTTTCCGTAAATAAACGCTGGATTTTTTTGTTTATTTTATATAATCTGCTGCAATTTTATTTCACAAATGGTCATTTAACATTTTCGTCATAAATGTTGGTTTATTATAATATTTTCATACAATATCACCTGTTTTCCGAAATTAACTGAATTTGTTCTCCAACATCAAAAAAATCCATGCTATAATGATGGAAAATCTCTTGGATACAAGCGTTTTTTCGAATAACTAAAACACCAAAGGCAGGTATATACTATGCGAATTGATAAATTTCTGGCAAATCAGGACATTGGCTCCAGATCCCAGGTAAAACAATATATAAAAAAAGGAATGATCTCGGTAAATGGAATCGTCTGCAAATCTCCCGAACAGAAGATTGATGAAAATGCAGATCAGATTTCTTATAACGGAAAGGTGATTGGATACCAAAAGCACCATTATTATATGCTGAACAAGCCCTCGGGCTGTGTCAGCGCAACAAACGATAATCTACATATAACAGTTCTGGATCTGTTAAAAGCTTCCGTTCCTGTAAAGAATCTTTTTCCTGTCGGTCGTCTGGATATCGATACAGAAGGCCTGCTGCTTATCACCGATGACGGAGAACTATCCCACAATCTCCTGTCGCCGTCCAAACATGTAGCAAAAACATATTTTGCTCGCATCGATGGTCTGGCAACAGAAGAACACATAAAAGCATTTAAAGAAGGGTTGGACATTGGCGATGACAAGCCAACCAAACCGGGTACTTTAGTCATAAAAAATACCGACCTAAACACCCAGACTTCGGAGATTCTCCTGACGATCACTGAAGGACGCTACCACCAGGTCAAACGCTCCTTCGAAGCCCTCGGCATGAAGGTCACCTACTTAAAACGCCTGTCCATGGGAAGTCTGACGTTGGACAAAGCCCTCGCTCCCGGCGAATTCCGCGAACTGACAGAAACCGAGTTACAGGCATTAACCCGAAAATAACTATGTAGCAATACATGATTATAATGTAATATGCATTAACCAACAGATGAATAACTATCCAGTCTGACATTGATCTCCAAAGAGAATGATCTAATACGGAAAATCTTTTTAATTTAGTTTTGCGCAGATATTGTTATTCCTTATAAACATACAGAAGGGGTTCTGCCCCGGATACAACCAACCACTATAATATGACATAAGCGAGGATTTCGAAATAAGATGCACATTGCCAGTAAATGCGGGCGCTTGTTCGAGCCAAAGGCGAGTTAGCGCAAGAGCATTTACGAATCGGGCATGTGCAGCGAATCGAAACCGCAGCGAGTCATTTATAGTGGTTGGTTGTATCCGGGGCAGAACCCCTTCTATATGTTTTGTAATAAATAACAATATCCGCATAAATTACAAAAAAGATTTTCCGTATTAGATCATTCCCTTGATGTACAGAATGCTGCTTGTAATTCTTCCACCGGAATGTTTTACATAGTCACGGTATTCTTCGTAGCTGATGTAGTATTTTTTGCCCCAGGATGAAACGATCAGATACTCATGACCTGATATTTCTTCTACCCCTGTCACAACTACATAATGACTGTGAACATTCTTTTTCATGGATGCAAGCATACGTCCATCCTTTTCCACATACATATGGATTCCTTTATCGCCAAATACATTCGGGATATTCGGTCCGATTGATAATACAACCGGTTTATTCTTACGGATCAAATGCCGGATCTGCTTCATCATTTCCTCATCTGACAAAAACAATCTCCATCTTGCGCGAAGTCCGATGTCATTCAGCATAAAATATCGGTTCAATGTATTCATTAACGTCACACCTGTCATTCCTTTATACCATAGGAAAAAAACATAATGCTTATAGAACCATTTTACATATGCAAGATAGTCATTTTTATTATATAAGCCCTTCGGCTTGTTGATTTTGCGAATTGCATCTGTCATAAACCCCGGGTTCTGTTCTGCAAGATAGATTGATATATCTGCCAAAGCAATTACACCACATCCTACCTTCTGCATCTTCTTACTCCTGCACCATGACTGATTTCCGCCATAGCTGATTGTATTCATATTTTTTATTCTAATATATTCTTTATTTAACAGATAATTATTCTCCATATATTTCACCCTCTTATATCAAATCTTTGACAATATATATTATCAGGCTTCTATAGAGAGATTATAACACCCATCTGCCATCACTTCAACAATTTTTTATACCACGAGAAGTAGTTTTTAAAACCATGTTTCTGTTTCTTTATTTTCCCCTTTACTTTTTGTGTTCATTCTGCTATAAAAGTAATGAGCTGGACAAGTGATCGCGGCTGTCATATGACAGGTGAGGAAAGTCCGGGCTTCGCAGGGCAGGATGCCGGATAACGTCCGGTGGA
>ERZ791865.2287-NODE-2287-length-14259-cov-3.514785_pt1 | contig 14259 bp, 15 predicted proteins | sample MGYA00509942_ERZ791865 | MGnify/ENA primary metagenome ERZ791865 (study PRJEB30046, sample SAMN00792098) | human gut metagenome | study: EMG produced TPA metagenomics assembly of the A metagenome-wide association study of gut microbiota in type 2...
CTGAAACCCATTCTTGGGTGTGACTTAAAGGTCATTAATCCGAAGGATCTCAATAAACCCTTCCGGTTGGGGGTCCTTTGCATGAATCACGAGGGCTACCATTCGCTCTCAGTGCTGCTGACCAAGGCATTCTTGACAAACAATGATGCAGCTCGAGGTTTGGTGGATCCCAAATGGTTTGATGACGGCGGATCCGAAGGCCTCATTGCATTGTCGGGCGCTGCGCAGGGTGAATTGGGTTCTTTGCTGTTAGGCAAGAAGTGGGCGCTTGCTCACGAAGCAGCAGAACGCTTCAAAGCTCAATTTCCGGGCCGCTTTTATGTTGAACTGCAGCGTGCCGGTCGTCCGACAGATGAGCTCGCCACGGCTCGCCTGGCGAACTTCGCGGTTGAGGAACAGCTGCCAGTGGTAGCCACGCATCCAATTCAATTCCTAAAGCCCGAAGACTTTGAAGCACATGAAGTGCGTTGTTCGATTGCCGAGGGCTACACGCTGCAGGATCCGCGACGCGTTAAGCGCTATACGCCGGAACAGTATTTGAAAAGTGAAGCCGAGATGTGCGAGCTCTTCGCAGATATTCCGGCCGCCATCGAAAATACAGTGGAAATTGCCAAACGATGCAATTTGGACGGCGTTCTTTCTAAGCCTCAATTGCCGCTTTTCCCGACGCCCGACGGCATGTCGCTTGACGACTACATCGATCAGCTTTCAAAGGAAGGTCTGCAAAAGCGCCTCGAGTTTTTGTATCCAGATCCGAAGGTTTTGGAAGAAAGGCGTCCGCCCTATGACAAGCGTCTTGAATATGAGCTTGGCATTATTAAAGGGATGAAGTTTCCTGGTTACTTCCTGATCGTGCAGGACTTTATCAATTGGTCGAAGACGCATGGCGTGCCAGTGGGACCAGGCCGAGGGTCTGGTGCGGGTTCGCTTGTCGCTTATTCGCTCGGCATTACGGATTTGGACCCCCTTCATTTCGACTTGCTGTTTGAACGCTTCCTCAATCCGGAACGCGTTTCCATGCCTGACTTTGACGTCGACTTTTGTCAGTACAACCGAGACCGTACGATTGACTATGTCAAGCGAACCTACGGTGTGGATGCCGTGAGTCAGATTGCTACGTTCGGCACGCTGGGCGCCAAGGCGGTTGTGCGTGATGTGGGGCGTGCACTAGACGTCCCATACATGAAGACAGATGCGCTCGCGAAGCTTATTCCCATGCAGCCGGGGCGGAACATTTCTCTCGACGATGCAATTGCCGAGGTGCCGGAATTCAAAGAGGCAATTGAACGCGATGACGAATATAAAGAAATCATTCGACTTGCCAAACCGTTGGAGGGCCTGACACGAAACCTCGGTATGCACGCCGGCGGCGTGCTGATCGCACCAGGGAAGCTCACGGATTTCTGTCCGCTCTACAACTCCGACGGGCGTCCCGAAAACACTATCAGTCAGTTCGATAAGAAGGACGTGGAAAACGTTGGCCTTGTGAAGTTTGACTTCTTGGGGCTCACCACACTTTCAATTCTTGCCAAAGCAGTAGAGATCATCGACAAGCTCTATCCAGAGCAGCATTTTGAACTTGAACGTATTCCGGTCGACGATGCGGCGACTTATGAACTCTTCCAACAAGCCAATACCGCCGCAGTGTTCCAGTTTGAATCGGATGGCATGCGGGGACTTTTGAAACAGGCGCGTCCAGATCGACTAGAAGACTTGGTGGCTTTGAATGCACTCTACCGTCCGGGCCCAATGGATCTGATTCCGTCCTATATCGATCGAAAATTTGGGCGGGAAAAGGTTGAATACCTTGACGACCGGATGGAACCGGTCCTTAAGGAAACCTACGGCATCATGGTCTATCAGGAACAGGTGATGCGTGTGGCTCAGGTGGTGGGCGGTTACTCATTGGGCGGTGCAGATTTGCTGCGTCGCGCAATGGGTAAAAAGAATGTCGAAGAGATGAAGCGCCAGCGCGCTGTTTTTATTAAGGGTGCAGGAGAAAGAGGTGTAAAGGAATCGGTTGCCACGGAGATCTTCGACTTGATGGAAAAGTTTGCGGGCTACGGTTTTAATAAGTCGCACGCCGCAGCTTATTCTTATGTTGCATACCAGACGGCATATCTCAAGGTCCATCACACAGCGGCATTCTTTGCTGCCAACTTGTGCATGGTGATGGACGACGGTGACAAGATGAAGGCCCTGATCGATGACGCTCGAGCAAATGGCGTGGATTTCAGACTGCCGGACGTGAACGTGAGTGAATGGTTCTTCTCTGTACCGACAGAAAACGTCATTCAGCTTGGTCTCGGTGCGATTAAAGGTATCAACCGTGCTTTAGTTGAAGCAATTGTGTCCGAGCGCGAAGCGAATGGACCATTTGAAGATATTTTTGACTTTGCTGCTCGTGTAGAAGGCGTCAATTTTCGCATCTTTGAAAGCATGGTACGTGCAGGGGCGTTTGATTCCACAGATGCAGATCGAGGCAAGCTTTTCAGCAACATTAGTAATGCATTGCAAGGTGGCGCCGCTGTACGTCAAAGCGCTGGTCAAGACAGTCTTTTCGGCGGAGAGGAGACTAAAAAGATCGTCAATTGGGTAGAGGGTGAGCAGTGGTCTTTCCGTCGAAATCTAGAAGAAGAGATGACGGCATTCGGCTTCGCACTTTCCGGTCATTTCTTTGATGAATATAAGGACGATCTCCGGTCAATCGGATGCATGCCTCTTGATGAGCTTCAGGTCAGCAAAGAGAACGTTTGCGTCGGTGGGGTTGTAACCTCTATCCGTCAAATCAATGGAAAACGCGGCATGATAGGGATTGTAGAAATTGAGGATAACACACATTCAATTGACTTTTTTCTATTTTCAGATCTTTGGACATCACTGAAAACGGTAATTTGCAAAGGATGTTGTGTTTGTATCGTAGGTCGTCCAAAATTTGATGATTTCTCTAAAAAAATAACATTATATCCTGAATCAGTTACTTTGGCAGATGAATACATAAATGAGAATACGCCTAGAATTGTCATTATAATAAAGTCAATTGATGATGCAAAAAAAATATTAAATCTACTTCACAGATTTGATCGCAAAAATAATTGTTGCCAAATTGACATGCAGGTTAAGACTGTTAATGAAGTAGGATTGATAGCAATACAGCAAATAAAGGCCACGTATAGCGATATCTCAAAAGCTATAAATAGTTTAGGAATTTCTTTTTATAAACCATAATGTTTGAGAAATAATATGAACTACCCTAGTTTAAAAGTTATGCGTAGAAAATGGGCCTGTGAAGATTTGGCCGGAATTATCGAGAACTATGGTGAAAACAATTTAGTGTCTTGGCTGTTTAGGGTTACGTTTGATTCAAATAAGATTAAGCGCATTACGGCAATATATCTAACTGCTAAAGTGGCGACAAAATCAATATGTAAACAAGATCTGAAGTTGATTAAAAGTGTGATGGATATTGCACCAGATTACTTATTATTATCTGATTATATTTTTGAAGAGCTCAAAGGCTATGCAACGAAAGAAATAGAGGCATCAGCAGCGTTATATAAACAAATAATGATTAAAAAGTTAGTTTCCCCTATTCCCGTAGATTTATTACAGGATAAAAAAGTATTTGTTGTGGGGAACTCACCTATATCACCTAAGTATAAAAATGTTAATCGAAGTGATGATATAGATTTGTTGTACTAAAGATATCGGATTGAGAACAAATATATGGGTAAAGACGATTAAAATCCGTGATGATGGACGAAAGGTTGATGCAGTTATTCTTTCAGAAAATCCATTATTAACAGAAATTGGTGAGTTTTTCAGAGAGGACGTTACTCACCGCTGCTATTACTATTTTGATATTTCCCTTAATAAATACTGTGATGCATGCATTGGTTCAATGCCATCTACAGGGTTCAAAACTATGGTGTGGCTATTAGGTAATAGGGCAAGTATTGCAAAAATTGATGTTGTAGGATTTTCATTTTTGAATAATGATGGGCACGAGAATAAATTTGATCATTATTTTGGAACAGCTAAGAAGAATGAAAGAATCCACAATATAATGGCCGAAAAAGATTATTTATGGAAAACGTGGAGTAATTATAATGCCTAAAAAATCATTTTATTTAACACTTTGCACCAAATTAATCAATTTGGTGGAATGGAACGTGTTATGTGTGATCTGGCGAATTATTTAGATTCTAAGGGGTTTGATGTAATAATCATCCATTGTGATGAAAATAATAATAAGCCGGCATACAAAGTAAATAACAATATCGCTGTGATAAATGTATTCACTCGAAAAAATATATCTCTAATCGATAAGTTTAAATGTCTTTCTATAAGTAAATATAAACGGCACTGTGGTCGGGCATTCGCACGAGCGAAAAATATTGCCTCTGGGTTAAAAAAACTTAAATGGATATTTGATTCACCTGATCTTTTTGTGTGTTTTCAACCGGAGTCGGTGTATATTGTAATGAAATACATTAGCCAAAAAATACCAGTTATTGCAATGATACATAGTAAGCCTTCAATATATTTAAATACTATAGAATTTGATATTTATAAAAAATATTTTTCCCAATCCAATTATATACAAGTTTTATTGCCTGATTTTAAAAAGGATGTCTTAATCGCTCAGTCTAATGCAAAAGTTATAGTTATACCTAACGCTGTTACTGATTTTAAAGATGCGTGTATTCGAAATAAATATCAAAGAGAGAATATTATTACGGCAGTTGGACGGGTTACGAAAGAGAAGAATCATATTCAATTAATAAAGGCTTTCGAGTTGATTGCTATGCAACATCCCGATTGGAGAGTGGAAATTTGGGGAAGCACCGAGGGAGCTTATGCAAAGAAATTGATTGATTATGTTGAACAAAATGTAATTTTAGGTGGAAAAGTAAAATTTTGTGGTATAACTAATGATATTTATTCGGTTTTGCAAAGGGCATCTATTTTCGTAATGCCTTCACTTTTTGAAGGGTTCAGTTTGGCGTTAATTGAAGCCATGTCGCACGGATTGCCTGTAATTGGACGGGCAAGTTGTTCCGGCATTAACGGTTTAATTAAGAATGATATCAATGGTTTTCTCGTTGGCGATACTGCCGAAGATTTATCTTATAAATTATCAAATTTGATTGATGACTTTTCGTTAAGAGAACGCTTGGGACGAAATGGGATAAGTGAATCATCATCATTTTTACCCGATAATATTTATGGGGAATGGGTAAAGTTAATAAATGATATAATAGATGATTCTCAAAACAAGAATGTAGGGCTCTGAATTGATTTTTGACTGTTACGTGAACGCATAAATTCTAACGAACGCAAAAATGACCTACCCTAACAGGTCACAAAACATGACGGAAGGAAGTCGTAGAAACTGGAAGAATCAGGGGTTCCTCAAGCAACGGAAACCCAAGATGGTTAGAACGGAACAGCTGAAATACATTTAGCTCTTGCATGAACGCGGGGAGAGCTCGTTCAAGATCAGCAAGCGGCTCGGCCTCTCGCGCACCCATCACGGTGCGCAAATATCTGGCGCTCCTTGACAGCGGATAGCCCATCGTTTTGCGTGTCCAACGAGCTCGCGCTCTGGATCCCTATGAAGAAGTGATCAAGAGCCTGTTTGTCGCTAGCCGCGGTCATTTCCCTAATCTTCAACATCGATTAAGGGAGCAGCTGGGTTTGTCAGCTCAGCTGCGCACGATGCAAAAGTTTGTCAGCTCTGGCGCAAAACCATGCTCACACCACAGGAACACGTGGTACGTTATGAGGTCGAACCAGGCAACGAAATGCAGATTGACTTTGATTTTGAAGGTATTGAGATCAAAGGACAGAAAACTCGCATCTGCATTTTTGTGGCGGTTCTGAGTTACTCCCACCGCTTGTTTTCAAGATCTATACCGGTGAAAATCAAGCGGCCAGGCTCGACGGCATTGAATCCACCTTTGCTTATTTCCAAGGCGTCCCCGTAGCCGTGGTGTCAGACAATCCCCGCTGTTTGATACAAGGACGAGATGAAAAAGGTCGGGCCGTATTTACGCGGGCTTATCAATTTCTGGCCCAGTATTGGGGCTTCGTTAAACCGGCCTGTCGTCCCTATCGCGCCAAAACCAAAGGCAGTGGGATATGTCAAAACCAGTTGTTTGGCGGGGATGAAAGTCGACCGCCTCGAACAGGCCCAGCAAGAGATTGGTCACTGGCTGCAGGAAGTCGCGGACGTCCGCACCATTCGGGGATTAGCAGGAACTCCCCGTGATCGTTTTCTCACTGAAATGAACGCTCTGAGTCCGTGCGGCAAGGTCCCGGTGACGAATCTGCGCCTTCAAACGCGCATCGTCAATGCTAGCAGCCCGATCATTGTGAATAACCGTCGTTACGAGCTCGTCAACACCGAGCCCGGCACCCAAGTCGAGATCATGGAAGGACCAGAAACTATTACGGTTTATCACCACGGCCAAAAGCTTTGTACAAAGAACAAGGCCACTGACGAGTAAAGCTAACACATTCCGGCATGAACAGCGCCCTGCACCATGGCGGCCGTCTTTACCAGTGGTACAGCCCTGGCAACGGTCTTTGAAGGTTTATGAGAAATACATGTTGGAGGTGAGCCATGCCCATCGCTAAGGCCGCCACCAATGTGCAGTTAGCATCGCTGGTCAACCGGCTCCGTCTGACACTGATCCGCGACCGCATTACGGAGTTTCTCTGCATGACCACGGAAAAGAAATTAACGCCTCGAGAGACGCTGGAATATTTCTTTGCGCAGGAAATCCTGCGGCGGGAAGAAAATCGCATCCGCCTTGGCGTCGGCCACCGACGTTTTCGACTGCATCAACAAACTCGCCAATAACGGCGAAAGCAAGGCGAGTCTGCACGTGGACGAAGGCAGCCGGGACAAGGGGTTTCCGATGGCACTTGACGCTTACGCAGCAAGCCGACGATCAAGCATCTTTTTTGGAGGTTCCTAGCCCTGACGACGACTTGGGAGCCAAGCATGCTGTGCACGTGTTGCTAAAGCTCATCCAACTCAAGCGCAAGCTGCGCGGAAAAAGTCCGTTAGAAACCGATGCGGCGCAGCTGCCCGGCTACGTCACGGTGTACGCCGACCTTGAAACGTTGCTCGAAGTGTGGGAACTATCGCAGCGGTGCTACGAAGATGTAGAGTGCGACAAATCGGAGGCGCGGCGCGGCTCGCCCCTGCGCCGAGGGAAAGGCACCACTTCGCTGATGGCCTCCTTGGGCAACGACGCCCAAACGTTGGCGACTGGGGAAGCTTCGGCCTTCAGCGTTGGAACGACCTCCGGGTCACAGAAATCCTCGGTCGCGCGCACGAGCGTTGAAATGGAGGCTCCGGCCTTCACGGTAGGGCGCAAGTGGCAGATCAATTTGGGTTCCACGTCTGTTGTGGCGGACTTGAATACCCCGCCTTTTAGCAACGCATCAAAAACCGCCAAGAAAGTTTCGCCTACTGCGACGTCCTGGACGTCAACCCGCACGTCACGCACATCGACGACGGCGGCATGATGAAGTCCGTCTACCAAATGCAGAACGTGTACAGCCACTGGTGGACTAGGTACACAACCCGCCTTACTCTAGGTGCTCAGGTCCTTACAGGAGGACATCACCACGCCGCAAGGAATGTTCGGACAGTCTTTTTCAAAATAGCGAACCCATAAAACCCCATCGCTATCGGTTCAAAACACCAATTGAAAAGCGGGTGGAAATATTCACCTGCTGAACGTAGATTCCGACGCAATTTATAAGACTGAGTTTTCGTCGCGCTATCTGTTTGAGTATTCCCGTCCGAATTGTTGTTGTGTGAACGAACGATCACATAATCAGGCCCTTCAAAGAAGCTCAACAACGCACTTTGGATCCCTTTTTCTCGCCAATAGGTAGCCCATAGGGCTTCCATGCCAAAAAGTTCCTTGATTATGAAATCTGGAGTGATTCGTCCGGTTGTGAGTTCTTTGTAGAAACCACAAATCGTATCCATCGTGCGCTCGCTGCCGAAAAGAATTAGATCTGTATTGCAGCGCAAATGATCGGTTTCTGCATACCCACGTTTGAAGGGTGAAGAGGCCGTAAAAACCGTATCCGGGGGAACACAACAACCGTATCGAGAAAAGGTGTTCAAGAAGTCGTTCAACCGAAATGGCTTTAGAAACAAAATATCCAAACGAGTCAGCAGAACATAGTCATAGTGAACCCCGGTTCTTTGCGTGTAGTCCCGACGCAATTCGTTGACTCGATAGCGAGAGAAAAAGCAGCTCACGATGGAGGAATAGCTTCTAACAAAAGGCTTGAGCTGTTCGTGCAGTATGGGTTCCTTGGAAACGTTTAACGGCTTGTCGATCAAGAGCTTGACAGGGTTGTACCGAGCGGCGATTTCAGCAAAATCCCGGTTGGAGATTTGTTTGGCTCGAGCCTCTCCCTTGGGATTGGGCCAAACAACGTCGGAAGAATCCGATTCCGTCCAAGTGTGAATAAAGACGTCCACAGCGTAGCCTTCCATCTCATTAGGAATGATCAAATTCTCTAGTAGAGAGAAAGCGGTATCACGATATGTGCGCGACAAGCCGCAAAGTTCGATGGCGATGCGTTTCATGAGCGATATCCTAAATTAACGAATCAGATTAAAAATAAGCCGGAATGGAATCTCCAAAATACGGAAAGGCCTCATAAATCCGTGAAAATGTTTTCGAAAAAGTCGGCAGTCGTCTTCTATTTCCAACTTCCGAGCCAAAGAAATGTGCTCCACGCGGAATATCGTGCGTAAACGCATTTTTTTAAATCGATGAAGATCTGCCGTTGTCAAATTCATATTCGCTTGAGCGCGTTCTAATTCGCGATCGAGTCGCGCAACAACGGAAGGGGCGAACTCTCGATACATTTGATCTGTCACTTTCGGCGAAGACTTCAGAAAGGCAAGCATCAAATCGGTACTTGCAAGCAGATCAAAATGGATCTTGGGTTTTATACAAGTCACCGTTGAGTTCGGACGTTGAAGATACTCATAGAAAAGATCGGGAATCGTAATGATGGTTTCGGCGTTAAGTACCGCTTCCATGACGAACGGATTGTCCTCCCAATAAATTCCCTCGTGGAAAGCCATTCCCGAGAGAATGCTGCGCCGATAAATCTTGTTCCAAAGAAATCCCGACGTATAAGTGAAGAAGAGCTTGTTAACGAAACGACGAGTATCCAGTTTGAGTAACTCGTCGTTCATAATATAGTTTTCTCGGGTTCCGTTTGGATATGTGAAGATCACTCGACACTGAACGATGTCTGCTCCGCTTCCCTGCGCGGCATTCAGTAATTTTTCGAAGTAATCCGAAGGCACGTAATCGTCTGCGTCCATAAAGCCGATAAAACTGCCCCGGGCTATTTCCAGCCCTCGGTTCCGCGCTTTAGACTGCCCCTGATTGGCTTGGTCAATCACGATAATGCGCGAGTCGCGAGCGGCATACCGTTGAAGAACATTCAGAGACGAATCGGTCGAACCATCGTTAATACAAATGATCTCGATATTTTTTAAAGTTTGAGAACACAAACAATCAAGAGTCGCGTCAAGATATTTGACGCAGTTGAACACGGGCATGATGACTGATACATCGACTGTCTTAGCGTTTTCACTGGCATTACGTTCTTTTCGGATTCGTTCCTCAACGTTCAAGGAGTACGCTCGACTAGCTGACAGTTTCAATCCTTGGTTGATCTTGACGATTTGGTCGTGAATTTTCGCCTTCGAATTTCTTTTTTGCTTCATTTCTTAGAAAAAATTTTAAAAATTAAGTAATCATCAGCCATTACTAACAAAGAGCCAATCGTCCGATCCCGAATCCGAATCGCTTGCCATTAACGCTTGAAAGTCTTCTTTGCGCCATACCAAAAGCACGCAAACGGCTCGGCAAACCACCCCAAAGAACGGAGCATTTTTTTGAGCGGATAAAGCATCCTTCCCTTATGAAGTTCGTATCGTTCTGCTGCCGTTCCCTTGTCTTTGCTGTGCACTACAAGATCAGGATCTAGAGAGTCCCTGTACCAAGATTCGAAATAGCTGTTGGTGATCAAACCGGGCCAATCACCGTGAAGGTTGGCGTTGCTCAACGCCTCCCGATGCTTGTAAGAGATCAAACCAACCTGACACGGATTAACGAAGATGAAGTTGTTCATCAGGAGCTTTTTGGAAACGGTCAAGATTTCCCTATTGAAAGCCGTCCAATCATCAAACTGCAGCCCGGGAAATTTCGATTTCGCCGCGTGATAAAAAATGGCCTGCTCCGGCGTCCAACGCCATTGACAGAACGGATACGGCACTCGGTTGGGATACCGCGGCGGCCAATTACCCAATTCCTCCTCCGTCAGAAGGGGGCAAGAACCGAAAAAACGCCGCATGTCGTCTTTGCACCCGAAGGCGAACATGTCCGATGGATGGAAAGGTACGGGAAGAGCCGTCGGCTGATCGGAATACACCCGGGAATACAAACTCGGAACGATGATCCGGTGACGGAAGAGCAAGGCATCGGACTGCCGCCTGGGATACTGATTCCAAAACGAGAGCAAAGAGGAGTTTTCAAGCGTGAAGTCCGTGCGCACCTTGGCGACATACGGACGCGAAGCTGCATTGAGTCCCGCCATGGTAGTCACTAATTGGCGGTTCAAGTTATTCCACTGCGCCACTTCCCGGTAATAACTGCCGACCACAGCCCCCGGATCCTTGTTATAAACTATCTTGTCGACAACACGGAGTAAACGCCGATCATATTTTCCCCGCCATCTGGGTCTCTTAGGGGGCGAACGTGTCGAAAGTACCAACTCAGCTTGTGGAAAATTCCAACGTAACTTTTGCAAAAAGTCGTATGTCTCGGACTGGATCTGCCCCTGCACTACAAAGGAGATATCCCGGGAGGACAAGTTTTCTGTACCACTGATCACGACCTTGGGCAACCCCGTACTTTTGACAACTGATCTTGGCTTGGGCTTCATTTTTTGTCTCGTAGAAATAAGAGAGCCCGCAGGTACTGACAGCAGACAACAGGGAGAGCAATCAGTTCTTCCGGAATCCGAGTGCATGACAAAGGATGCAGCAGTCGGTGCCAATGTTTGGCAACACGCAAACGCGCTTCGTTTAGTGGCTGCTGCCGATAGAGATGCGCTTCTTCGAGAGCAGTTATCTGGTAGTGCGGATCACAGTATTTGCGGTATGCCTGCTCATAGGTAAAACGGTTCCACAGCTCGAAAAACTCCATGCCAATCAATTTCTCGTCAATGGAAGCCGGATATTTCGGCAACCGCAGGCCGCTGTCGCGGTATTCCGCCACGATGTAGTTGCTGACCGTAAATTTCTCCGCTTCGTGGACAATCGCCGGATTGTTGTCACAGGCGTCCACCATCAAAGTGAGCCCGGTCGAGCGGGTGAAAAAAGAATGGGCGACGTACTGCTCCGGAGCCACGCGAAAAAGCGTCGTACCGAAAGGGGACTTGTGATCCTGGCACTCGAACCACCTAGTAAATTCAGGCTCGACAACTTCCGGAAGTTCGGAAAAAAGCGCTCGGACGTCCTGCGCCAACCCGAAAACAGCCCAATCCGACAAGTGAAAAGGCACTGCGTGGCCTCGGTAGGCCGTACGAGAAAACAAAGCGGGCACAAGCACCTTGTGCGCAAATAACGGGATTGGGCCGCGCTCCGGGAAACACTCGAACGTATCCAAAAAAGCGAGCGAATCGAGCACCATGTCGCTGCGCATCTTCAAGACATAGGGTCGTGTAACTGCGGCCACTCCCACCTTAGAAGAGCGAATCAGGCGGTTCAAATTGTTGGGTACCGAAAGGCGGTCGTGCTGGATCGGAGCCGAGGGCTTCTCACTACGCAAAACATGGATAGGGCCCAAGCCGGAGACGTCTTCGTCTTCCCACGTAGAGAGAATGAGTTCGGCTTCAGGCAGCAGGCGGCGCACGCTCTCGACGCTTTCCGGCGTCTCGAACCGCACTGGGCCTTGCAGCACCACACTGACGTCACGCGCTTTTACAGTCATTAGTCCGACACCAAATACTTGTCATGCGGAACACCAGGGAACTTCACCACCGTGAGCACCGCATCAGTGAGAGCGGTAAACGAAGTTTTATCCCCGGGTTCCGCCACCACCACGTCTCCTTCTTTCCATTCGCGCTCGAACATGCGTACTCGTCCGGAGATCACCACCGTGTATTCCGTGGCGATTTTGTGGAAATGCGCAACCTCTGTTTCCCCTGCTCGGAATTTTTTTACAGCGACTTCGACGGCTTGGGTACGGCACAGCGTGGGCGCGAAATCCCCCACGAACCACCCTTTGGTGAAATTGGAAAGCTGGGCGCTTATCACGGCAGATCCTCCCACGAACGCACCACGATCTTCTTGCCGTCCAAGATGGCTTGATTAATCACCGTACGCAGTTCGTAGGCTTCGCCTTGAATCTTCCCAGCCAAAATGACGCGTTCGGTAAGATCCAAATAATCCTTCGTGGTCTTGAAGTACAGTCGGAACAAAGCGCTGCCCGGAAGCGCTCCAGATTCGATCAAGAGACCCGTGAGATCGAACTTGAACCCTGAAAGTGCGGCTTCGTCTCCGAAAATCGCAAGGTCGGCCCCGTCGGGCATTGCGGGCAACGTGAAGTCGTAGCGATAACCGCGGCTAGAAGCCAAGAGCAGCGGCATGTCCGGTGAGAGCTTTGCGGCCTCCCACAGCACGTCACAAACGTCACCCATCATGTGACGAGCATGGCGCACCACATAAGGAGAATAGGGCGCGTCGTCTTCCGCTTTCACGATGATGACCGTCTTGTCGTCTGAGAAAAGAGCTGCACGGGCCACGACGGCCGCGAGCGCCTCATTCATGGCGTATTTTCCTAAAACAATAGTATTGGTGTTCATGCCGACGCCTCGATACTGTTGATCCTTCCCCGGATGTTGGCGTAGTTGGTGTCGGCCACAGTGCCGATGACCAGTACGTTGGCACCGCTCGCGCGGGCCGCTTTAATGCCGTTCTCGTTGTCTTCGAGAATCAGGCATTCTTTCGGAGTGAGATTGAAAGCTGCGATGGCCTTTTGGTACATCTCAGGATCGGGTTTGCCTTTTTTCACGTCCTGATTGGAAATGATTCGGTCGATGTAAGGCAACAACGCCGATTTTTTCATCATCATTTCGATAGAAGCACGTATCGAATTCGAGCACACGGCGATTTTGTAGCCCTCTGCGTGCAGGCGTGAAAGGGCATACTCCACGTTAAAGACCGGATGGCAGTGCGTTGTGATGATGTCGGTGGTGTAGCGCTGCTTCAAGTCGTTTAAAAACTTGTGCAATTCCGGCGGCAAACCCTTCTTTTCCGTGAGCATCTTGAGCTTGGTGCGGGTGGGCAAACCGTCGTACTGCGAGAGGTGTTCACTGCGCGAAATCGGCAGTCCAAACACGTCCAACGCCCGATTGAGGGCTTCGTAATGCCAATCCTTGGCTTCGACCAACACTCCGTCCATGTCAAAAAGGACGGCCTTGATTTTTACCGGCATGTCTTTTCCTTTGTTTCTTTCGTCCTGACGCTCTCCGCGTTACTTCTGCTCGAAGAACCTGCGGGCCGCAAAGGGATGATCGGTACATAAAATGAGTTCAGCTGACGTACAGAAAACGTCCGGCTCTTTGAGCAGTTCCTTCACCCAATCCCACACCTGTCCGTACGGGCGAGCGTGCAGATCGGGAGACACGAGGGCGACTCGGCGGTGATGTGCGAGCAATGTGCGAATATCCTCCAATCCGTACCACTGCTTGTGAAAGGCGTCGAGCCAAATGCCCGAGTGAGCGGGAAAATTTCCGCTTCCGGTACAGCCCAGCGTCTCGTACTCGCTCAAACGTTCGAGGAAGGGAAAGTCCGCTTTTTCGTACTCCAACGTGTCAGGGACGGACATGTCGAAGGCGTACGGTCGACAGTAGGCAAGACGAGTGTGGCGACGCAGCTCTTCCAAGGAAGCAGCCAAGCCGTCGGCCTTGATGTTGACCAAGACCGTCTGCCCTGGTTCCAAGAAATTGAAGAAGTCCTGCGCCGATAAGGCGTCGGCGGGAGGCGGATTGTGGCTGACGACCACCTTGCCGCAAATGTCGCGGAAATCGGTTTCGATCCCGAAGTGATGCTCCACGGCAAGACGAAAAGCCGCTTCGGAGTTCTTTTCCACTGCAGGCACGCCCAATTCGGGACAGCCACTCCAGGCCCCC
>ERZ791865.2288-NODE-2288-length-14247-cov-5.922139_pt1 | contig 14247 bp, 13 predicted proteins | sample MGYA00509942_ERZ791865 | MGnify/ENA primary metagenome ERZ791865 (study PRJEB30046, sample SAMN00792098) | human gut metagenome | study: EMG produced TPA metagenomics assembly of the A metagenome-wide association study of gut microbiota in type 2...
CACGATACTTGGCTGGAGACGGCCCGGAAAAATAGGTAGCGCCAACATAGAGAAGGCACCCAATAGGGTGTCTTTTCTTTTTCATAAAAACTGATTTATAGGGATAGGCCGGGATGGGCGACCATCCCGTGACAGGTCAGTTAAGCTCGCTTCTGCCCACGATACTTGGCGGGCCGACGCACCCGGAAAAATAGGTAGCGCCAACATAGAGAAGGCACCCCGCTGGGTGCCTTTTCTTTTCGCTTTTGAATGCGGTAAACTACATTTTTGAACGGCAAGGACTCAACCTTGCTGTTTTTTTGTTGAGCAAGTCAGAGTGAGACTTCTCCGGACTTGCGACGAATAGTGGAAAGAGCCGGGCTTCATTTATGAAAAGCAGTGATGGGCAGTTCAATTTTTCGCTGGACTGCAGGGATCAGCATGTTGATGAGCAGCGTAAGATGCGCAGGAGAGCGGTCTGACAGTATATTCGGTGCGCTGCCTGTGTCTTGTGTGGCACTTTAAGAATGCAGCGTTAGACAGCATGGATTATTTGGCACGGCGGTGCCCTGTCCGCCCCGGGTCAAACGGTATCGGATGCCATAGGCGTGGGTGTCAAGGATAGTCATCTTTACAGTAAAATAGTGCCACCCCCGGCAGGACTTCGGCCTTGCAGGGGTGGCACTATATTCACCTATCTGCCTCACTGGGAGAGGGTTTGGTGCGTTCTCCGCAGCCGCAGCAGGAAGAAGATCGACAACCCCAGGCACATAACTTCCGAGATCAGCGGCGCGAACCATATAGAGCTGCCGCCGGCAATGGCTGCCAGCAGGAGCAGTGCGCCGCCCTGCAGGATCAGACCTCGTCCGGTGGAGATGGTCACGGCCGGCAGCGGGCGCTCCATAGCGGTGAGAAAGCCGGCAATATAGATATTGAAGCCTACGGGCAGATAGCACAGGCTATAGCGCCGAAATGCGTCTGTTGCAAATGCGAGCATCTCCGCCCCGGCGTCCGGCAGGAAAGCGCCCACCAGGGCCGGCGCCGCCAAAAACAGCGCGGTGAAGCACACGGCGGCAACGCCGCACGTGGTGCGCAGCCCATAGCGCAGGAGCTTGCCGATGGCATCACCGTCTCCCCGCCCGTTCTGAAAGCTGATGAGCGGCTGGCTGCCCTGGCTGATGCCCATGGTGATGTTCACGACCAGGGTGTTGGAGTAGGCGATGATGGTGTAGGCCACCAGGCCGTCAGTGCCAATGCAGCGGAGGATGGTGTGGTTGAACAGGAAGATCATCAGGCCGTTGCACAGCTCCGTCAGTCCGTCGGAAATACCGATGGGCAGCAGGCGGCGGTAGATCTTCCAGTCCATGCGGAAACGCACCGGGTGGAAGGTGGTGTGCTTGCCTAGAAAATGGGTCAGATAGATCACGCAGGTGAGCAACTGGCTCACGCCGGTGGCCGCTGCCGCGCCCCAAATGCCCATGCCCCAGTGAAAAATAGCCAGGTAGTCCAGCACACAGTTGGTCACGCAGCCCACACACACGGTGATCAGCGCCAGCCGTGGCCTGCCATCGGTCTTTACCAATACCTCCAGGTTGTAAGAGATCATAAAGCACACCGCAAAGGGCGCCAGGCCCCGGAGATAGTGGACGGTAAACTCCAGCGTGTCCGCGTTGGCGCCCAGCAGCAGGGCGAACGGCTCTGTGAAAACCAGCACCAGTACGGAGATGGTCACGCCGATCACCGCCAGCGTTACCAGGTTTTGCGAAAAGAGTTTGTTGGCGCTCTGCGGATTTCCCTGCCCCAGGAGATAGGCAATGATGGTGGAGGTGCCCACAGCGAAGATCACCGCAATGGAGAACAGGAGATTGACAAAGGGCACGGCCAGGTTCACGGCGCTCATGGCGTATTCGCCCACGCCACGGGCCACAAACAGGCCGTCCACAATGGAGTACAGGGAGAAAACCATGAGGGAGGCCACCGTGGCCGTGGAAAATCGGATGAATTGGTTGAGCAGACTCTGCTGTTGCTGCATTTTAAATAAGTTTCCTTTCCGTTCAGCGGCATACCGCGATTTGTTTTTCCTGAAAACAGTATAACAGAGGAAAAACGATTCGTCAAGATTGACGGTTGCGAAGTAAAAAGAGGAAATGTATAATAGATAAAAAAGGTGCTATGAAAGTATATGGAAGGACGTGTTTTTCAGACCTATTAGCCGGCCGGGCCGTCATGAGCCTTGCGGGGGAAACGGATCTGTAAGGCACGCTTGAAATCCACACGATACAGTGGTATACTTATAAAAAATATCCCAGGAAATGCAGGAGGAAGTACGAATGAAAGCGGCACTTGTCATCATGGCGGCCGGGCTCGGCTCCCGCTACGGCGGCAATAAACAGGTGGACGGCGTGGGTCCCAACGGGGAGATCCTGATGGAATACTCCATTTATGACGCCATCCGCGCGGGCTTTACCAAGATCGTTTTCGTTATCAAGCCCGGTATGGAGGAGATGATGCGGCGCATCTGCGGGGACTATGTGGCCCGGCGCACCGCGGCGGACGGGTCCAAAGTAGAGGTGTGTTATGCGGTGCAGGATTTCACGGGCCTGCCGGCGTTTTATCATCTGCCGGAGGGACGGGAAAAGCCATTTGGCACAGGCCACGCGGTGCTGTGCGCCCAGCCCTATGTGAATGAGCCGTTCTGCGTCATCAATGCCGACGACTACTACGGCGTGGACGCGTACCGCAAGATCTACCAGGCGCTGCAGCACCTGCCGGAGCAGGGGGGCGCCGCCATGGTGGGCTACCTGCTGAAAAATACCGTCAGCGAGCGGGGCACCGTGTCCCGGGGCGTCTGCCGGGTGGAGGACGGGCGGCTCCTGGGCATTAAGGAGACGCTGAAGATCCGCCTGGAGCCTGACGGCACCATTGCCGACGAGGCCGAGGGTGTGCTCCCGGCGGACGCGGTGGTGTCCATGAATTTTTGGGGCTTTGCCCCCTCGTTTTTCCGGGAGCTGGAGAAGTTTTTCTACGACTTCCTCCGTTATGAGGCCGGGGAGAATATCAAGGCCGAGTGCATGCTGCCCAGCTTGGTGGGCAAGCTCATCGGCGAGGGGAAGATGAATGTGTCCGTGCTGCAGTCTGCGGACCGGTGGTTCGGCATGACCTACCACGAGGACCGGCAGGCCGTGGCGGAGGAGCTGAAGCGGCTCCATGCATGCGGCGTGTATCCCGAAACGCTGCGGCTTTGAGGAGGAAAACCATGAGGAGAACTCGAAAAAGACCCTGGTACAAAAACCCCGCGTGGCTGGTGAGCATCGCGGCGGTGCTGGTCGCCCTGGGACTGGTGCTGTTTTTCCTGCTGCGCAGCGGCGGTAAAAAGGAGCCGGTGGTGCCCGATAATCCGCCTGTGGTGGACCCCACACCTGCGCCCGATCCGACCCCCACGCCGGACCCGGACCCTGAACCGGATCCGGACCCCACGCCTCAGCCGTCCCAGGGGAGCTATACCGAGGGCGAGCAGACCGACGGCGTGTGGAACCTGGTGCTGGTGAACCCCTGGAACCCTCTGCCGGAGAATTTCTCCGTGGATATTGAGCCCCTGGATAACACGGTGGGCGTTGATAAGCGCTGCTATCCCCAGCTGCAAAAGATGATGGACGACTGCCGGGCGGCGGGCTATTCCCCGTACATCTGCTCGTCCTATCGCACCCAGGCCATGCAGCAGGAAAATTTTGACAGACAGATCGGCATTTTCAAAGACCAGGGCTATGACGACGAGGAGGCCCGGAAGCTGGCCGCCCGGGAGGTGGCCGTGCCTGGCACCAGCGAGCATCAGCTGGGCCTGGCGGTGGACATCATCGACACCAACAACTGGAACCTGGATGAATCCCAGGAGAGTATGCCCACCCAGCAGTGGCTCATGGCCAATAGCTGGCGCTATGGCTTCATTCTCCGCTACCCCAACGGCACCACGGACATCACGGGCATTATTTATGAGCCCTGGCACTACCGTTATGTAGGCTGCCAGGTGGCCAAGGAAATCTATGAGCGCGGCATCACCCTGGAGGAGTACCTGGGCCGGGCAGAGCATTAAATAGCAGAAAAACCCCTTTATGCGGTGGGACTTTCCGGGTCCCACCGCATTTTCCCACCCGCCGTACCGATTTACAATTCCTGCAGCCGGGCCGGCGTCCCCGACGGCCCGGCTGCAGGAACTCCTTGCTATGCGTAGGGGCGGATGCTCCCGTTCGCCCGCTATACCCATCCGTAGGGCGGGGGGCCTCACCCCGCCGCTGGGGCTGTACCGCATTTTCTGTAACCTGTCGTTGCGCAGCCAGTGATCGCTGTCCACTGGCTGCGGCAATCCGTAATCCCCGTCCCCAAAGGAATCCGCCTCTCCCAGCGAAAAAGGACGCCGGCTTTTGCCGGCGTCCTTGTCCGTATGGAGCGTCAGTTGCACTCCTTGGCCTGCTTGTTCTGCTCCTGGTTCTGATTTTTGTTCTGATTCTGATTTTGGTTCTGGTTCTGATTCTTGTTCTGATTGTTCTTAGCCATGCTGAGCACCTCCTTTTCCTTACTGCGTACGCCCTTAGTGTGCCATGAGCCGGGTAAAATATACAAAAATTCCTCAAAAAAATATTGACATTGCCTTCCCCGGGTGCTACAATACCATAGGAAAACAAAGAAGGCAGGATGCATCCGCCTCACCTCCAGCATTTTGGCAAAGAGGTCAATAGCGTAATGCGCTCCTGGTTTTAGGGGCGGTTTAGGCTATGCGGGTGCTTTCGGCATCCGTGTTTTTATTTTTGAATGGAGGTGTTTCGGCCATTAGCAAGCTGCAGCATGAATTGAACGAGGAGATCCGCGATAAGGAGATCCGCCTCATCGGCGAGACCGGCGAGCAGATGGGCATCGTATCCGCGGAGGAGGCCCTGCACATCGCTGACGAACGTGGTTTGGACCTGGTGAAAATTTCTCCGCAGGCAGTGCCCCCTGTATGCAAGCTGATGAACTACGGCAAGTACAAGTTCGAGCAGAGCAAGCGCGAGAAGGAAGCCAGAAAGAACCAGCATGTGGTGGAGATCAAGGAGATCCGGATGTCCCCGGGCATTGATGTGGGCGATTTCAACACCAAGCTGAAGAACGCCCAGAAATTCCTGGCTGACGGCAACCGGGTGAAGGTTTCCGTGCGATTCCGCGGCCGTGAGATGGCCCATACGGATATCGGCCGGGATCTGCTGAACAAGTTTGCCGAGCAGTGTGCCGAAACAGCGACATTGGAAAAGGCAGCCAAGATGGAGGGGCGGAACATGTCCATTTTCCTCTCTCCCAAAGCAGGCAAGTAATTTCACTGTTCCGCCGCGGGCGGAGAACATACGGAAGGAGTATTTATCATGCCTAAACTGAAGACCCATAGCGGCGCAAAGAAGCGCTTCAATCTGACGAAGTCCGGCAAGGTCAAGAGAGCCCACGCTTTCAAGAGCCACATCCTGACCAAGAAGGACACCAAGCGTGGCCGTCGCCTGCGCTCCGGCACCTATGCCGACTGCACCAACGAGGCGACCATCCGCAAGATGATCCCTTACAAATAATTGACGGAAGCGTTAGAATAGGAGGCAAGAACAAATGGCAAGAGTTAAAGGCGCAATGATGGCGCGTAAAAGAAGAAATAAGACCCTGAAGCTGGCCAAGGGTTACTGGGGTGCCAAGTCCAAGCACTTCAAGATGGCCAATGAGCAGGTCATGAAGTCCCTGACCTACGCTTACGTAGGCCGCCGGCTGAAGAAGCGTGACTTCCGTCAGCTGTGGATCACCCGTATTTCCGCCGCCTGCAAGCAGAACGGCATGAACTACTCCACCTTTATGCACGGTCTGAAGGTGGCCGGCATCCAGATCAACCGCAAGATGCTCTCCGAGATGGCTATCAACGACAGCGTGGCTTTCGCCGCCCTGTGCGACATCGCCAAGAAGGCCTAAGGAGCAAATAACCAAAAAAAAGGCTTGCCGCCTGCTTTTGCAGGCAGCAAGCTTTTTTTCGCCGAATCGGCCCCTACACCGGATAATCCGGGCAAACTGGGCTTTTCCTGTTGCCAAAACCGGGAAAGAGGGCTATAATAGAAAAAGTATACCCCCACTACATAATGAGCTTTGAGGTATGAGGATGAAAACACAGGAAAAGCTGAACATGACCATGCTCTGCGATTTTTACGAGCTGACCATGGGCAATGGGTATTTCAAAAACGGCTACAAGGATCGCATCACCTACTTTGATGTATTTTTCCGCCGGGTGCCGGACGGAGGCGGCTTCGCCATTGCCGCCGGGCTGGAGCAGCTCATCGAGTATATCGAGAACCTCCATTTCACCCCGGAGGATATTGCCTATCTCCGGGGGCGGAAGCTCTTTGACGAGGAGTTTCTGACCTATCTGGAGAATTTCCGCTTCACCGGCGACATTTACGCCATTCCCGAGGGTACGCCGGTGTTTCCCCGGGAGCCGCTGGTCACGGTCCGGGCCCCGGCTATTGAGGCCCAGCTCATCGAGACCTTCACGCTGCTCACGGTGAATCACCAGAGCCTTATTGCCACCAAGGCCAACCGCATCGTCCGGGCGGCCAGAGGCCGCACGGTGCTGGAGTTCGGCTCCCGCCGGGCCCAGGGGGCGGATGCGGCCATCGTGGGCGCCCGGGCGGCCTATATCGGCGGCTGCCACGGCACCGCCTGCGCCATTTCCGACGAGCTGTACGGCGTGCCGGCCGGCGGCACCATGGCCCACGCCTGGGTGCAGATGTTCGACACGGAGTATGACGCCTTCAAGACCTATTGTGAGATCTATCCCACCAACGCCACCCTCCTGGTGGACACCTATGACACCCTGCGCTCCGGCGTGCCCAACGCCATCCGGGCCTTTGACGAGGTCCTCAAGCCCCTGGGCATCACCAAGTGCGGCATCCGCCTGGACTCCGGCGATATGGCTTACCTGAGCCGCAAGGCGAGAAAGATGCTGGATGACGCCGGCTGGACGGAATGTAAGATATCCGTCTCCAACTCCCTGGACGAATACCTCATTCAGGACCTGCTGCTCCAGGGGGCGCAGATCGATATGTTCGGCGTGGGCGAGCGGATGATCACCGCCAAGAGCGAGCCGGTGTTCGGCGGTGTGTATAAGCTGGCCGCCGTGGAGGCTGAGGATGGGACCATCATCCCCAAGATCAAGGTCAGCGAGAACGTGGAAAAGATCACCGTGCCTCATTTCAAGAAGGTGTACCGTTTCTATGGCCGGGATACCGGCAAGGCCATTGCTGACTATATGACCGTGCATGACGAGCAGGTGGACGACGAGAAGGATATAGAGCTGTTCGACCCCAGCGCCACCTGGAAGACCAAGACCGTATATAACTTCACAGCCCGGGAGCTGCAGGTGCCCATTTTCCTGGGCGGCAAGTGCGTGTATGAGCGCCCGACTCTGGAGCAGATCCGTGAGTATTGCCGCCAACAGGTGGATACCCTCTGGGACGAAGTGAAGCGGTTTGACTATCCCCATAAGTACTATGTGGACCTCTCTCAGAAGCTGTGGCAGATCCAGCAGGATCTGCTGCGCTCCAAGCATTGAGTAAAAGCCTATGGCAGGACTGCCCGGTGCGTGCAGTCCTGCCGGCCTTTTAAGAAAGGATCATTTTCCCTATGAAACGAGTTCAGCGCAAAACAGAGAGAAGAATATCGGCCGCTCTGCGCCTGGTGCTGGTGGCGCTGCTGCTTCTGCTGCAGATCGCCGTGGTGATAGCGCTGGTCCAGGTGCTCCGGCAAAAGATGTACATCGGCTACATGGTTTTGCAGGTGCTGGGTGTGCTGTGCGTCCTGCGCCTGTATATGCGCCCGGGCAGCAGCAGCTATAAGCCCGGCTGGATCATTCTCATTATGCTGGTACCGGTGGTGGGCCTGATCCTTTATTTCCTGTGGAACGGAAACCAGGTGAAAAAGAAGCTGGCGCTGAAGGCTATGGACATGCCGAAGGAGACTCCGGCGGTGCTGGAGAGCAGCGCTCGGGCCCAGGCGGCGCTGACAGAGCGCTGGCCCCGGTGGGGCAAGCTGACGGAGTATCTGCAGCGGCAGGATTTTCCGCTGTTTGCCAATACGGAGATGACCTATTTCCCCACGGGCGAGGCGTATCTGGAGGATCTGCTGGCCCAGATGGAAAAGGCCCAGCGCTTCATCTTTTTGGAGTATTATATCGCCTCCGAGGGGCAGATTTGGGAGCGCATCTGCCGGATCCTCACCGAGCGCGCCGCCGCCGGGGTGGAGGTGAACCTGATCCTGGACGATTTCGGCAGCATGATGACCATGCCCCAGGAGGATATCTATGCCCTGCGGCAAAAGGGCGTATGGGTGCAGATGTTCAACCCGGTGCACCAGTATGTGAACCGGCTGTACTTCAACTATCGGGACCACCGCAAGATCGCCGTCATCGATGGGGACATTGCTTACACCGGCGGGGCGAACCTGGCGGATGAATATGCCAACCTCATCGTCCGCTTCGGCTACTGGAAGGACTGCGGCATCCGCCTGGAAGGGGAGGGGGCCTGGGGCCTGACCCGGCAGTTCATGCACATGTGGCTGCGTATGAACGGCGAGCTCCGTGACCCGTGGGATTCCTATCGCCCCCAGGCGGCGGCCCATGGCGGTGACTTCTGTCAGCCGCTGGTGGATGGGCCGGATAATAACCCTGTCAGCACCGTGGAGGATACCTACCAGCAGCTCATTGCCAATGCCTGCCGCTATGTGTGGATCACCACGCCGTACCTGGCCATTGATGAGCCCATGATCCGCACCCTGTGCATCGCCGCGGACAGCGGCGTGGATGTGCGGCTGATGCTGCCGGGGATCCCGGACCATAAGTTTGCCTACATGGTGGCCCAGTCCTATTTTGGGGAGCTGCTGCAGCACGGCGTGAAGATCTATACCTATACCCCGGGCCTGCTTCACGCCAAGTCCGTGGTGGCAGACGGCGAGATGGGCTTTGTGGGCTCCGTGAATATGGACTACCGCAGCTTCCAGCTGCATTTTGAGTGCGGCACCCTGTTTACCGGCAGCGCCGTGGCGGCGGTGCAGGAGGATATGAACGGCGTTTTGGAAAAGAGCCGGCGGGTGACGCTGGCCTCCTGGCGAAAGCGCAAGTGGTATGTGAAGATTTTGGGCGCTGTGCTGCGTCCCTTTGCCATGTGGATGTAAAAGGAGAGAGAAAGAATGCTGATCCATGATATGAATACCGGCGACCGGTTTGAGGGCTATTATATCCTGCAGAACATCGCCCAGCGCACCACGGCGGCGGGCAAGCCCTTCCTGACCCTGAACCTGGCGGACCGCAGCGGCGCCGTTACGGCCCAGGTGTGGGATTACACGGGCCCCATCGGCCCAGGCGATGTGGGCAAGGTAGCCTGGGCGGCGGGCCTTGCCTCGGAGTATCGCGGCGCCCCGCAGCTGACGGTGTACCGCATCCGCCTGGCGGAGGAGAACGAGGGCTACAAGATCAGTGACCTGGTGGCCACGGCGCCCATCGAAATGGACGAGACCTGGGCCTGGCTGCAGGAGACGGTGGATTCCATTGCGGACGAGGATTATCGGTCTGTCTGCCGGGAGATGCTGAAGATCTACGGCAAGCAGTTCCGGCTTATCCCCGCGGCCAAGAGCATGCACCACGGCTTTGTGGGCGGCCTGCTCATGCACACGGCCTACATGGTGAAGGCCGCCGACTTCTACGCTGAGCTCTATCCGGCGGTGGACCGCAGCCTGCTCCTGGCGGGCACGCTGCTCCATGACTTCTGCAAGTGTGAGGAGTTTGTCACCTCCGCCCTGGGCCTGGTGGCGGAATATTCGCTGAAGGGTCAGCTCATCGGCCACCTGGTGCTGGGGGCGGAGGCGGTGAGCCGTGCGGCGGCGTCCCTGGGCATCCCGGAGGAGAAGTCCGTGCTGCTACAGCACATGATCCTCTCCCACCACGGGGAGCCGGAGTTCGGCGCGGCGGTGCGGCCCATGTGCATCGAGGCGGAGCTTCTCAGCTACCTGGACCTGATCGACAGCCGTATGGAAATCTATACCGAGGCGATGGAGGAGACCCCGGCGGGCACCTTCAGCGGCAGGATCTTTGCCTTGGACAAGCGGATCTATCACCATGGCTGAACCGTTTTCCAATTATCATACCCACACCATCCTCTGCGACGGCAAGGACCGGCCGGAGGAGCTGGTGCTGGAAGCGCTGCGCCTGGGCTGTCCGGCCATAGGCTTCAGCGGCCATTCCTATGCCCCCTATGACGAGGCCTACTGCATGTCCCCGGCGCAGACGGAGACGTATAAAGCGGAGATCAGCCGCCTGCGGGAGAAGTACGCCGGCCGCATCCGCATCTATATGGGCATCGAGCAGGACTTCTACTCTCCCAGCCCTACGGTGGGCTATGACTACGTCATCGGCAGCGTGCACTATCTGTATAGGGATGGCACATATCTGCCCGTAGACGCCTCCCAGAGCGCCCAGGAGCAGGCGGTGCAGGCGCACTACGGCGGCGACTGGTACGCCTTTGCCGAGGATTACTTTGCCGCCGTCGCCCAGGTCTATGAACGGACCCGCTGCCAGGTGGTGGGGCATTTTGACCTTGTGACCAAGTTCAATGAGGGGGACGCGCTTTTTTCCACGGACCATCCCCGTTATCGCCGGGCGGTCCTCCGGGCACTGGATGCCCTGGCTGCCGCGCCTGTGGTCTTCGAGATCAATACCGGGGCCATTTCTCGGGGCTACCGCACAGAGCCGTACCCGGCGGGCTGGATCGTGGAGGAGCTGCGCAGAAGGGGAGTAAAGCGTATCCTGTCCTCCGATTGCCACGCCAAGGAGAACCTGCTGTTTGGCTTTTCCCAATATCAGGATTGGATCCAATAACAAAACACCCGGGGATTTCCCGGGTGTTTTGCTATTGGTCTATGGCCGCAGGCTCAAGCCGCTATACTCCGTGCGGCCGGTTCTGTCACAGGGCATCCGGCCCTTTTTCCGCTTTTTTACATTCTGCATAGCAAAGGGGGAAAGACGCCTTCAGCACTGCGCTTTTTTGCACCGTCCAGCCATTTTCCTGCAGAAATGCTAGATATTCTTTCCCAGACCATTTGCTGCGCAGAGGAAACCCCACCAGCTTCATAAAAAAAGCTCTGATCTTGCCGGAAAGTGAATTCTCTGCATGAGTAAAGGTTGGCGCCACCAGCACGCCGTCATCCTTCAGCACCCGCCCGATCTCCTGCAATGCCTTTTCGGGCTGCGGAACAATGTGCAGGGCGTTGGACACGATCACCACATCAAAGGATCGGTCTGCGTAGGGCAGATGGAACATATCCTGCACGGAAAAACACAGGTTGTCAGAGAGGGTATCCCGCTTTGCCTGGGTGATCATTTCCGCGGAGGCATCCGTGGCCTCAATGTGTTTTGCCCAGCCGGCGATATTCTTGGCGATAAGCCCGGTGCCGGAGGCTAACTCCAGCACGGTTTTGTGCTGCACCACCGGCCGGAGCAGCTGATACATCTGCGCATATGCTGCCTGGTCCTTGCGCATAAAGCGATCATAAAGCTTCGCATTTCTGTCCCAAAAATCCGAATATTCTTTCAATTTTATCATCTCCCTGCTGCATCGTTAAAAATCTAAAATCCATATCCGCAAAGAGGTTAGATAAAGCTAACCAACGCACATCAAAAAATCCGCCCTTCGCGGTACCGGTGCAAAAGCATCGTATGATCAAAAAGATAGTAGCAAAAACCCGCCCATCTGTCAAGGCGCTGCCCTGGCTTTTCGCCAAACGCATTTATATCGCCGAATACAGCAGCCCGCAGGTTTTGCTGTCGACACCTCCGCATATTGCCAAGAGAGGAAAGCGTGTAAGGGAAACCTTAGTCGGGGCACCCATGCCCGCTCAATCGCCCACCCGCTGGCGAGCGTTTTTGCTCAGCAAAAGTGCTGCTCCAAAAAGAAAGACACCCCTGCGGGTGCCTTTCTTTTTGTCATACCTCAACACTATAGATTTTTTTCGAAATTTACTTTCAAAAAATCGTCGTATGACGGCAAGAAAACCTTGACGTGCAACGCTCACTTGTCTTTCGGTTTTTCCTTTGTGTCGGAGACTGCGCCCTCCAGCAGGTCCGTTACGACTTGATTGAGCTGTGCGGCGTTCTTGGGGGTGATGACAGGAACACCCGTGCGCTCCTCCACTGCTTTCCGGGCAATTCCAGCGGCCTCACCGCCTTCACGAGCGACTGCCATATTCTCCGAAAATGTACTCGGTGCTTTCTGCTTGGATATCTCCGTAGTAGTGGCCTCCGCCAGCATATTCAGTACCAGTTCCAGCGTAGTCATGTTATCACGAAGGTTTTCCTTTTTCAAACCCTTCAGATTTTTGTACTGCCGGGTGGACATGCCAGACCATGCGCGGGATATCTCATCCGTGAGGATGGCATACTCTACGCCCTTCTGCACACCGCGGGCATCCCATTCATCGGTCAGTTCTTTACGGACCTGGATGGCCTGCAGCCGCTGGTTGATCCACTCACGGCTGTACCCCTTCTTGAGATAGGTTTCCAAAGCCCGGTCAATGGTCAGTTCCGGGTCGATGGCCTCCTCGATGCGCTCTCGACCGACCTGCGCCAGCCACAGCTTGAACGGCTCCGCTTTCGGGGAGGGAATGGACTGGATGATTCGGAGAAGCTGCTCGGTGTCAGCTACATCGGTCAGACGTTTCCGCCCATCCGAGGCGGTCATCTTCAACTGCTTACAATTTGTAAGCAGTTGGTCTGCACCCTCGTTATTCAGCCGCTTCTTTAAAACCGCCCAATATGTACTGGCATGACGGGCGTCTGGCTGATCCGTCAAAACCGCAACAACATCGACAACGGAAAAGTACCATTCTTCCTTTTCCTCATCCCATGCGGTGCGAATACGCTTGTTCTCGAACAACTGGATTTTATCATTTTGAGACATTATTTTCACCTCCGCCGCAATTAATAGCTCAAGATACAGTCTCTTTTAGTAAGTTTTTTGCCGTTTCCTCAGAATAGAACATATCCGAATAGTGAATATTCGGGTCTGTATTACCACTTACAAAAGAAACTTTTATAGGGTCGCCGTTATCAAGTGCATCAATCTTTTTGGTTATCTTTTCAAAATTATCGAGACGCATGGAATCGATTTTTCGGATTATATTAAAATCCAGTTTCTGATCAAACAACTCCACATGCATTCCCAAACTGCAGGAAAAGCTGCATGCCGTCTCACCTATAGTGCGAATCGACTGTCTCAGTTCTTCAGTTAGATTGAACGACATAGTAAAACCGCTGCAACTCCCGCAGTATTTTCCATCTCGTATCATAGAATAAAGTCGATTTATAACTTGATGGTCGCTGATTTCAATTTCCTCCGGGATAGTTAGTGATATGTGAAAATGGTTTTCAATAGCGACTATCTTTTCGAGAAACTCTATTTCACAGTCTAAGTTCTCGAAATTGTGTGGTACCAAATTTACCTTTGCGGAAATAAAAGTAGCATTATTCTCCAGGTCCTTGAGTTCGATAGAATTTGCAGATGTCGCCTTCTTTAGAAAGTGTCTATAGTTCAGTGCATCGACATTGGACGGGGAATTGGGTGTAATAGATAGATTGAAACTTGCCATAGAAGTATTAACTTCAAGCGTAACCATAAAGTTAAAGTTTTTCTGTTCTTCATTTGTAATGATTATAGTGCCATCATCTTCAATTTTCTTTATGCGTAGAAGTAGATAGGCTATTATAAGCTCACCATCAATAAGCACACTACATGGAAACGCCGGTGGAAATGTTGGCGGCTTTAAAACGACATGAGTTCCTGTCAAGTTCTCTGCCTCATGTTGAATTGGGTCAAGGACATTGCCCAGGTACTTTTGAGCAGTAGTAACATCAAACTCGATAGGACTTTGAGTGCGGTATGCACGGGTAAATGTGCCGGCATCTACATTGGGCAGCAATATTCCACCCATTTTGAATGCTGTAGCGGTAACTTCAAAATGAGGCGGATATAATTCCACAGCATCGGGCCGCAAGGGAATACTTTTAAGACATGATACCCCATCCATAGTAAAGCCGTAATAAGGTGTGAGGGCATGAGTTGTGCCAAGTCCCGCAAAAAATGCAGCAACATTTTTCTCAACAGCATCTATTTTCCCGAGACCATCCCAAAATTTGTGTAAACCTCCGATGTGGTGTAGAATAGAAGCACC
>ERZ791865.2293-NODE-2293-length-14174-cov-3.749132_pt1 | contig 14174 bp, 7 predicted proteins | sample MGYA00509942_ERZ791865 | MGnify/ENA primary metagenome ERZ791865 (study PRJEB30046, sample SAMN00792098) | human gut metagenome | study: EMG produced TPA metagenomics assembly of the A metagenome-wide association study of gut microbiota in type 2...
CTAATTATATACGGAACTTGTTTACTTTTGCATAAACAAGAAAAGGGAAAATATGTCCGAGAAAAATTCAATCTTCATTAAAGGTGCCAGAGTCAACAATCTGAAAAATATAGATGTTGAAATACCTCGCAATAAACTGGTAGTGATAACGGGACTGTCGGGTAGCGGCAAATCATCGTTAGCTTTCGATACGTTGTATGCCGAAGGACAACGGCGATATGTAGAAAGTCTTTCAGCCTATGCCCGTCAGTTTTTGGGACGCATGAGTAAACCGGAATGCGATTACATCAAAGGAATCCCGCCAGCTATTGCTATCGAGCAGAAAGTCAATACGCGGAATCCGCGTTCGACGGTAGGCACCTCGACCGAGATTTATGAGTATCTGCGCTTGCTTTATGCCCGTATCGGAAAGACAATCTCTCCGATCTCGGGAGAAGAAGTAAAGAAGCATCAGGTCAGCGATATTGTCCGGACAGTATTGGAATACCCGGACGGAACGCGCTTCGCTGTCTTCGCTCCGGTCATTCTTCCTGAAGGCCGCTCGATGAAGGAACAACTGGAGATCTTGCAGAAGGAAGGTTATACCCGCTTGTTTATCCATGATAAAGCTTATCGGATCGCAGAAGCCTTGGCTGACCCGAAGTTATTGGAGGAACCGATTGAACTGTTGATCGACCGACTGGCTGTTTCGCAGGAGAAATCCTTACGAAGCCGACTGGCTGATTCGGCAGAGACGGCCTTCTTCGAAGGACATGGTGTTTGTCGGATTCGTATTTATTTACAGGACCAAGTCATCTTGAAAGAGTTTTCCAAGAAATTCGAGGCAGACGGCATGACCTTTATCGAACCGACCGACATGATGTTCAGCTTCAACAACCCGCTGGGTGCTTGTCCGGTGTGTGAAGGCTTCGGGAAAGTACTGGGAATCGACGAGAACCTGGTCGTACCAGATAAAAGCCTTTCGGTTTACGAAGGCGCCGTGGTCTGTTGGAAGGGTGAAGTGATGGGAGAATGGCTGAAAGACTTCATCGTCAGCAGTGCCCGCTATGATTTCCCGATTCATCGTCCTTATTACGAACTGACCGAGAAAGAAAAAGATCTGTTGTGGCACGGAGCCAAAGGTGTACACGGCATCGACGATTTCTTCAAATATGTAGAAGAGAATCTATATAAAATCCAATATCGGGTCATGTTGGCCCGTTATCGGGGAAAAACCGTATGTCCGGCTTGTAAAGGAGGACGATTGAAGCCGGAAGCATTGTATGTGAAAATAGGCGGGAAGAACATTGCCGAAGTCGTGGCCATGCCAATCACAGAAGCCAAAGCTTTCTTCGACCATTTGAATCTGGATGAGAACGATGCCGCCATTGCCAATCGCTTGCTGACTGAAATCAAAAACCGCCTTCAATTCCTGCTGGACGTTGGTTTGGGTTATCTGACGCTCGACCGCCTTTCTTCTTCCTTGTCGGGTGGAGAAAGCCAGCGTATCAACCTCGCCACTTCTTTAGGAAGTAGTCTGGTGGGTTCATTATATATTCTCGATGAACCAAGTATCGGTCTGCATTCCCGCGATACCGACTTGTTGATTCATGTTTTGCGCCAGTTACAACAACTGGGGAATACGGTTGTTGTCGTTGAACACGACGAAGAAATCATCCGGGCAGCCGATTATATTATCGACATTGGTCCGAAAGCCGGACGCTTGGGTGGTGAAGTTGTCTATCAAGGCGACGTAGCCCATCTGCAAAACCAGAGTAACAGTTATACGGTCAGATACCTGACAGGAGAAGACAAGATTGAATTTCCGCTTTATCGCCGTCCGTGGAACAGTTACATCGAAGTGAAAGGTGCCCGCAAGAATAATCTGAAAGGAATTGATATCAAATTCCCGTTAAACATATTAACGGTTGTAACCGGAGTCAGTGGTTCCGGTAAAAGTTCATTGGTACGCGATATCTTCTATGAAGGTGTCAAACAGCATCTGGATGATGCCCGTCTGACAATCGACTGCTCGGCTTTGACAGGAGATCTGAACCGGATCAAGGATATCGAATATGTCGATCAGAATACAATCGGGAAAAGTTCCCGTTCAAATCCGGTGACGTACGTCGGAGCCTACGACGAAATCCGGAAACTCTTCGGTGCACAGCCTTTGGCCAAACAATTGGATTATTCTGCAGCCTACTTCTCATTCAATAAGGAAGGCGGACGCTGTGAAGAATGTAAAGGCGAAGGCCGCATCACAGTAGAGATGCAATTCATGGCAGATGTCACGTTGGAATGTGAAGCTTGTCACGGCAAACGTTTCAAATCGTCCGTTCTTGAAGTAGAATACCAGGGAAAGAACATCTACGATGTATTGGAGATGACTGTCAACCAGGCCATCGAGTTCTTCTCTCAAAATCCGGGAACACAAGAAAAGAAGATCATCAAAAAGCTAGTGCCGCTACAGGAAGTCGGCTTAGGTTATATCAAATTAGGACAAACGTCCTCGTCGTTGTCCGGAGGAGAAAACCAGCGCGTCAAACTGGCCTTCTATTTAGGACAGGAAAAGCAGCAGCCAACGCTCTTCGTCTTCGATGAACCTACTACAGGTCTGCATTTCCATGATATCAAGACGTTATTAAAGGCTTTCAATGCTTTGATAGAACGAGGTCATACGGTAGTCATCATCGAGCATAACATGGACGTTATCAAATGTGCGGACTATGTTATCGACTTAGGACCGGAAGGCGGAAAGAACGGCGGTAACCTGGTTTGTGCCGGAACGCCGGAAGAGGTAGCCGCCTGCCCATCTTCCTACACCGGACATTACCTAAAGGAAAAGTTAGCTGATTAACGGCTATTTCCTAAACTTAATGTTCCGCCGGATTGTTAGTTTATTAGTACTTGACCTATAAGTTATGAATACGAGAATCAGAAACTTATACAATCAGGAACAAGAAACTGATAAACTAACAAACTTAAAACGAAAAGATATGATGCATCAGATGCCCAAGCTTCCCTACGAGATGGAAGCACTCGCTCCGTTGATGAGCAAAGAAACGTTCGACTTTCATTATGGAAAGCATCTTCAGACGTATGTAAACAACCTGAATAAACTGATTGTAGGAACGCCCTATGAAAACCTGGAACTGGAGCAGATTGTCTGCCAGGCAGACGGCGGAATCTACAACAATGCGGCTCAAACCTGGAACCACACCTTCTTCTTCCAGTTATTAACTCCAGAACAACCTTCCTTACCGGATGATCTGGCCGGATTGTTGACGCGCAATTTCGGTTCGGTTGATCAATTCAAGGAAGATTTTACGAAAGCAGCTTTAGGACTTTTCGGATCAGGTTGGGTATGGCTTGTGCTCGGAAAAGACGGGAAACTGTCTCTGTTGCCTACACCCAATGCTGGCAATCCGCTAAAAGACGGACTGAAGCCTTTATTGGTTATTGACGTATGGGAACATGCCTATTACATTGACTACCGGAATAACCGAGGCGCCTTCATCGAGGCTTTCTGGAAATTAGTCAATTGGGAGAAAGTGGCCGATCTCTTAGGATAATTGCATTTCAATACCCATAAACAGAAGAAAGCTTTAGCATATTCGTCGAAAATCGCAGCTTTTCATATTTTTGACAGATGTGCTAAAGCTTTTCCATATATGTGCTAAAGCTTTTTGACAAATATGGAAAAGCTTTTCGACAGTTGTCAAACAATGAATTGATAACGGAATTTTATCCACTGAATAGTACCTATCCACGCTGTCCCGCCTCAAAAAGAATGAAAAAACTAGTCAGTCTGTTTAGGATTTAGGTAATTTCGCCTGTCTATATAATAGACAATGGAGAAATATGGAACAAAAGGAAAATATCCGCATAGAAGAACTGCTTCCTCGGTACTGCGACGGGAACGTGACGATGGAAGAAAGACATTGGGTAGAACAATGGATGGCCGAATCAGAAGAACATCAGAAAATTGTCCGCCAAATGTATTTAATCAACCTGTCGGCTGATACACTTTCGGTGATGAACCGTGTACAACCGGAAAAAGCCTTACAGAAAGTGAATCGCCGCATCCGACTGTCTGAGGCCAAACTATGGTTGCACCGGCTTGAACAGGCGGCAGCTATCTTATTCCTTCCATTACTCGGTTTATACTGGTTCTTTCCACGCACAGCAGAGAAAGAAGTCCGTTGGCTGACCGTGCAGACCAATCCCGGCATGACTACCCAACTGACCTTACCAGACGGTTCTCATGTCTCCTTGAATTCCAAATCTTCCATATCTTATCCGGAAGTATTCACCGACCAGACACGTAACGTAAAGCTTTCCGGTGAAGCCTATTTTGAAGTTACCAAGAATCCGGAACAACGTTTTATCGTATCAACTCCATATCAGGCAGCCATAGAAGTATTGGGTACCTCCTTCAATGTAGAAGCTTTTGCCCAGGATTCTACCATTGCCACCACCTTGGTGGAAGGAGCCGTCCGTTTCAAATATGAGGGAAAGGAAGTCTCCATCCAACCCGGAGAAAAGATTGTATATAATCGCCTCAGGAACCAATATGAGACCTTCAAGACCAACGGAGTCTCGGAATCTTCCTGGAAAGATGGTAAACTGATCTTCCACAATACACCTTTCAACGAAGCTCTTCGCATGCTGGAGAAACGTTATTATGTGCAATTCAAGGTATCTAATTCCAAATACCAACAGGATGCGTTTACCGGTACATTCACTAACCAGCGCTTAGACCGTATTTTGGAAATTTTCCAGATTTCCTCTCATATCAAATGGCGCTACATTGCTTCGCAGGATCAATCAGAGAAGAAGCAAACCATTGAAATTTACTAAAATAACCATATCCGAAAAAATTTATATAAAAAAGTTGTCTTTTCGTTTAGGAATCTCTTTCTCCCACCTGTCTTATAGGAAAACGAGATTAAAAACGGAATAAGAATCTTAAATAAATGTATCATGGAAAGGAAACCTACTTAAAGAAAACACACGGGGAAATAATTGGCGTTATTCCCCCCGCATGAAATGAATTCGTTAACCGGTTTGTTTTGGCGACAAACCCAACCATCATTTTTTAACCTAAAAGCACAACAAATATATGCAAAAGAAATGTATAACGCCCTTGTTATGGGTTGAAAAGTCACCGCACGCGACTTTCAAGAAAACACCGATTATTATGAAATCCTTATTTTTCGCCTGCCTGATCGGTTCGGCAGGATTGGTTCAGGCAACCAACACGTATGCACAGACAACGACCGTCAGTCTGCATGTAGAAAACCAAACAGTTGGCGATGTGCTACAACAGATAGAAAGCAAGACAGAGTTCTCGTTCTTCTACAACAATCGCCATGTGGATCTAAACCGCCGGGTATCGGTTTCCATGAATGAAACGAACATCTTCAAGATTCTGGATGCCGTTTTTGAAGGCACGGATGTTGTTTACCAAGTGGTAGATAACCGCATTGTCTTGTCGAAGAGAAATGAATCCTTACCCGTTGTTCAACAATCCGGAAAGAAAATCACCGGTACCGTATTGGATGCAACCGGTATGCCGGTCATCGGAGCCAATGTGATGGTAAAAGGAACTACCAATGGAACCATTACCGATATGGACGGTAACTTCTCTTTGGAAACTGACAAAGATGCTATACTCGTTGTTTCTTATATTGGATTTGCTAACCAAGAGATCAAAGTTGGAAACCAAAGTAAACTGTCTATCGCATTAAAAGAAGATGCGGAAGCTTTGGATGAATTGGTTGTTGTGGGATATGGAACCAATACTAAACGTTCCTTGATCTCATCTGTATCCACAGTTGAAACAAAAGAATTAGAAAATTTACCGATCGTAAATATTACACAAGGTTTGGCCGGACGTTCTCCTGGTTTGATTGTAAAAGCCAGTGGTGGTGGTATTAATAAAAACAGTGAAATATCTATTCGTGGTGGTGCAACTCCTTTAGTCGTTATCGATGGAGTAATTCGAGATTATTCAGATTTCACCTCTTTGTCCCCTGATGACATTGAAAACATGACAGTGCTAAAGGATGCTTCTGCTACTGCTACTTATGGTTCACGAGCAGGTAATGGTATATTACAGATTACAACCAAAGCAGGGAAAATAGGAAAAGCTTCTATCAACTATAGTTTTAATCAAAGCTTTTCACAGCCCAATATTTGGCCGGATAAATTAAATTCCTATGAACGAGCATATTACTCAAATATTGCTAACATAAATGATGGGAAAGATCCATATTATACAGAAGAACAATTACAGAAATATAAAGATCATTCCGACCCTTGGAATTATCCAGATACTGACTGGAGAAAGCTTGTATTGAAAAATTTTGCTCCAACCCAAAAACATAATATTTCCATGTCTGGGGGAACAGAGACTAACCAGTATTATATTTCATTAGGATACCTTGATCAGAATTCTTTGTACCGCACTAATACACATAACATGCAGCGTACAAATTTTCGTGTATCTCAAACATCTTTAATCAAACAGCTTGGATTAAAAACGACCGCTTTATTAGATGGATATGTACAGAAACAAATCCAACCTGTATCTTCTAGTGCACCCTATAATCGAGACGATCCTTATTATTATGTATTTTCGCATTTGGCAAATAATGGACCTATGGGATTAGGAATTAATAAATACGGATTAATTTTAGATTCAGTGGATAATCCAGTAGCCGAGACTTCAGAAGACGCTGGCTCTGGTAAATATAATCAATACGTAGTCAATGCAAAACTACAATTTGATTGGGCCTTGGGTAGAAGGCTTAAATCTAAAAGCGGCAGGAAATTATCGGTATTATTTAAATGACGAAAAGATTTGGCAAAAAGATCCAGATCGTTACGCCCTAGATGAAGCAGAAGTTCCATCTGCTGCTCCTGCGGCAAAATTAGCGTTAAATAAAGAAAATGGATATGCTTATACCATGCAGTTCTTTGCCAATTATTCAAAGCAGATTAAAGAACATTATTTGAATATATTAGCGGGGTATGAGCTATCTTATGCTTTTGCTGGAAATTTATCCGGATCAAGAGAAGAGTATGAATTTGATATTCCTCAGTTAAATTCTGGTCCTTCTAATACCTCCAAGAATAGCGGAACCGAATGGGAAAGCGGTCGTGCTGGTTTTATTGCCCAAGCCAAATATAATTATGCCAATCGTTATTTTGCGGAAGCCAGTATGCGTTATGATGGCAGTGACAATTTCCCAGCAAATCACCGTTGGGGAGCATTTTATTCTGCTTCTTTAGGTTGGTCTATTGCCGACGAAGCCTTTTTTGAACCATTACGTGAACGGAATATCTTTAACACATTGAAATTAAGAGGTTCCTTTGGTCAAGTCGGATTGGATAACTGGGGAAACAGTGGAGATACATACCATATAGAAAGATTTGAATATCTACCCTCGTATGGTTACAACAACCGACAGTATGTGATTGGTGGCATAATGAAATCCGGTTTTTACGAAGGAGGCATACCAAGTCCGGATATTACCTGGTTTACAACTACACAAGTAGATGTCGGTTTCGATTTTAGTTCTTTAAACAGTCGTTTATATGGTTCATTAGATTATTTTTATTACCAAACAAAAGGATTCTTGTATGCTCCAGATGCGATTGATGTAGGTTATACGGCCCCATTAGGTATGTCATTACCTAAAATCAAAACTGATACAGAGCATCGAAGAGCCGGATGGGAATTTCAATTAGGTTATAGAGATCATATCGGAGAATTAGAATATGATGTTTCTGCCAATTTCACTTACTTCGACCAGTTGTGGGCATCCAATGCTTCCGAAGGTTTAGCAGACAAAAAGAATCCTTATAAACGTACTACTCAACAAACCGGGTATTATGGAACCGGATATGTTTGTGAAGGTTTTTACGAAGGGAATGAAGATGTTTACAACAGTGTACAACGAATCGGTTCATATGATTTAGTTTCTGGAGATTTAAAATATCAAGATTTTAATGGTGATGGTGTTATTGACGGTCAGGATCAGATTCGTATTGGAAAAAATAATTTCCCACGTGGAACATATGGTATCAATTTAGGTTTACGCTATAAAGGATTTTCATTAGGAGTCTTGTTGCAAGGATGTACCCGTTTTGATACATATGCCGGATCTACAATTATGATGGCAGATGCCAATAGTGGGACTTCGCCCGTATATGAGTTCCAAAAAGACTACTGGACAATGGAAAATCGGGATGCTAAATTCCCACGCCTAACGTCTTCTTTGGATATCAATGGAAGCAATAATTCTGTCACCAGTGATTTTTGGTTAATCAATGGTCGTTATTTCCGATTAAAAGACGTTCGGTTAGGATATGATTTCAAGAAAAAACTTTTAAAGAAAGTAGATTGGTTAACTCGGTTAGAACTAACAGTCAGTGGACAGAATCTATTAACTGTATCTTCTGCTACAGAATATGGTATGGACCCGGAAAATGCAAGTAATCAAAATTATTCCTATCCGATGGAAAGGACCTTCGCTTTTGGTGTAAATGTTGGATTTTAAAAATAAAAGTATATATGAATAAGTATATAAAAATAGGCTTTGGTTTTATGTTAGGTTTTTGTTCATTAGTTTCTTGTGATACAATGGACACCGAAAACTTAGAAGCTTACGATGAAGAGTTAGTATGGAGTAACAAAAGTAATGCAGATGCTTTTGTCTACAATGTCTATAGTGATGTAATTGGGCTTTATACGGGAAGATTAGCCGTAGAAGGAAGGACTCCTAATGCGTGTGATTTTACAGGCTTTTCCCAAAATGATTTTGCAGCAGAAAATATAGACCGTTACTATGATGCTGGTTTTGATAAATTTGGAGTACTCCGAAAATGTAATATGATCATTGAAAAGAGTGAAGCATCCAATTCTATTTCAGAAATTGATCGGCAAGCACTCGTTGCAGAAGGACATTTATTAAGAGGATTGGTTTACTTCTACCAAGCGAAAACTATGGGACGTTTTGTTCCGATAAATCGCGTATTGACAACGGAAGATACAGAAGCCTTTAAAACTCCGATAACCAAAGATGTATCAGAAAGTTACCAGTATATCATAGAAGATCTAGATGCAGCCATTGCAGGAATGCCTGAAGAGTCAGAGTCTGGTCGTATGAACAAATGGACAGCCTACGGATTTAAAAGCAGAGTGTGTTTACAAGCCTATGCATATACAAAAGATGCATCTTATTTAGATCAGGCTATTGAAGCTGCAGATGCTGTCATTAATTCCGGGAAATATTCTATTGATCCTGATTTTGAAAATATTTTCTTGGAAGCTGGGAAGTATTCAAGTGAAATTATCTTAGGAAAATATTATCTATCTGAAAATACGACAGTTGGTGCAATACCAGAATTGATAAATGTTGTTCCTAACGTAAATGATAATAATCTTAAGTTTGAAGGAGAATATGTATGTGGCCCTCAATTTGAGATGAAAAAAGGACAAACTTTTATCGGTTGGGCTTTTGCATGTCCAACGCAGAATCTTGTAGACGAGTACTTTGTAATTGACGAAGAAGATGGAAAAGAAAAAAGATGGAACGAAACATCTCAATACAAAAATAACGTTGTAAATGATTTATCTAATTTACAAGTTGGAAGTTATACTTATTTACCGGCAGAAGGAGTATCTATTTTGCCAGGAGCACGTAAGGCATCTTGGACAGTTCCCGGGAATGAAGACTTTGATGAAACAGAAAAAGGGAAAGGTATTTTAATGGCAGGTAGAGTAACAACAGACAGGAATTTAGTCGATATTTTATATAAAAATAGAGACAAACGTATGGATGCAACTATCGTTAGAGATTCTGTAACTTGGTTTGAAGAGATGGTAACTTTATGCTGTAATGGAAATTTATGGTCTAATGTAAGTGGAACAGATGCGAATGGGCACCGAACTTTATCCAACTACATTTGGAAAAAAGGAGTATATCCCGTTGATCCATTTTTAGGAGCATCTAATATTACAGATTATCATTATGTAGTTTTACGTTTAGGTGAAATCTATTTGAATAAAGCAGAAGCTTTGTTGTTGAAAGGAGAAGTTGCAAAAGCCATGGAAGCAATAAATGTTACACATGTTCAACATGGAGGAATGCCTGAAATGACTGCAAACTCATTAAGTGAAGCATGGAAATGCTATAAACGAGAAAGAAGAATTGAATTGGCTTGGGAAAATGATTATTATTGGAGTCTCCTACGCTGGGGAAAAATCGGAGGAGATGCTAACGATGGAAAAGCTCCCGGTGATGTAATTGATGATCTAAACGAGCCTGTTTATAAAATACAAATAACAAAAGACAGAAAAAGATTCTATATTCAACAAATTAAGACATATCGTTCTTGGAATCGAAAATTTTCAACAAAACGTTATTTGCTGCCTATACCACAAGGACAACTGGATACAAGAGCTGCCAGTGGTATCATGGATGCACAGAATGAAGGTTGGTAATATTTATTTTAAAAAGAGAATTTGAAAAAATGAAAAAGTATATTTATTTTGTATTTACAGCCGTACTTTTATTAATGACATCTTGCTTGAAAGGCGGTATGGAAGATCTTCCGGAATATGAAGAAGCAGACATTGTAGGTATTCAGAGAGTAGAATATCGCTATTACAGTGACAAAGTATCAAATATAGATGGAGAAAACATTGTAAAGAAAATAGCTTTACAACAAAGTGCAACTATTCAAGACAATAGCGTTTCTATAGAAGTTACTGTTCCATCAGCTGAAGGTGATTTTACAGAAGCAGAACGAGAGAAAGTAGCATTAACAAATATTGCTGTTATGGCTTCTATCTCTACTGCGGCTCGATTGACACCATTAGATGGTGCACCTAAACTTGGTGTTCCTGGAGATTGGAGTAAGCCCAATAAATATTTAGTAACGGCTGCAAGTGGAGCTCAGAAAGAATGGACAATAGAAGTAATTAAGTTGAACAAATAAAGAAGCAGGGAGTTTATGTTTGTTTCAATTAAACATAGACTCCCTTTTTAATTCGGTATGAAAATATATTATTGGATAGGCCTATTTTCTTTTTTACTGACTGCTTGTCAGCAAAAAGAGAATATATTAAATGGAGAAAGTCAATATAGACCTTATGCTCCGGATGGAATACCTTTCATCGTTGCAGATTCTGCATGGATAGCGGATATGCAGGGTAATCATCGTGCGGTTATTTCTATAGAAGAGAATTTAAATGCTTCTGCTATAGAAGTTGAGCTACCCTGGCGTAGAGCAGATTTAAGACCTGAAACAAAAAAAATACTAGTTGTAGATGCTATTACAGGAGAAAGTATAAAGAATGTATTAGTCCGCTCTTTATCTTCTGAAAAAGGAGAAATAGTCTTTCAACCTACTACTTCTTCACGCTATTATATATATTACTTACCATATAAATTTAGACGTAAATGGGACGATGCACGTTATGGCAAACCGTGGAATGATTATCTACCTCCAGTTTATGAGGTGGATAGCAGTTGGGTCGCATCATTGTCTAAACCATTGCCCAAAGCTCGTGTAGAACGTTTTGAAAGTCGTACAAAATTTGATTTCTTCACACCTATGGGAAGTATTGCCACTGCCAAAGAAACAGATAGTTTACAACGTACACAAAAAGAAACCCCGATATTATTCATGGAAGATAGGGCCTTTCCTATACGCCTAGATAGTCAATTACCTGTCAGATGGATACAAACAGGTCCTTCAACTCATTTTGAAGGGAATGCTATGAAAAATGAATACTATGCTTGGCAAATAGGAGTGTGGGCTGTAAAAAAAGGACTGCATAATGTAAAACTGCAATTTAGTGATTTAAAACATACCTCTGGGAAAGGGATAATATCAAAAGATTCTATTACATGTTTTAATCAGGAAGGTATTAATTGGGACGGAACTCCAGTTTCTTTTTCAGTAAACGTTCAAGAGAATAAAATTCAAGCCTTATGGTGTGGAATTCAAATTCCTCAGGATGCGAAACCAGGTAAATATACAGGCGAAATATTATTGTCTGCAGATGAGATAGATACTCCTCGTAGGATGAATTTTGATTTACATGTGCATGACCAAATTTTAGCTGATAAAGGTGATTCAGATTTATGGAGACATGCACGTTTGAGATGGTTAAATTCTAGAATAGGAGAAAATTGGGAGAACGTAACACCTTATCAACCAATAGAGGTTTTGGATAATAAAATTCAAGCTACAGGAAAAATTGTCACTTTATCAGAAAATGGTTTACCCAGTTCTATACAAATAAATGGTCAAGAAATTTTATCTCAACCGTTATCATTTATAATAGAAACATCTAAAGGAACATACTCTCTCACTGCATCTAATCTGAAATTAGAAAAGAAAGCTTCCGGTTTGGCCTCGTGGACCTCTTCCTCTGTACATGAACAAATGCAGTTAACATGTTCTGCTACTATGGAATATGATGGTTATTTACGTTATCATATTTCTGTATCTACAGATGATAAGATAAAGATTAAGAATATTAAATTAGTTACAGAATACAAGCCTGAGACTTCAGAATATTTTATGGGAGCAGGTTATAATGGAGGAAAATGCCCTATACAATATCGATGGGACTGGGATGGTCCATATGACAGTTATTGGATGGGAGGTGTAAAAGCAGGACTTCATGTAGAGTTTAGAGGAGGAAGTTATCATGGTCCTTTACTGAATGATTATAAACCTGTCCCTCCGTTAAATTGGGCCAATGAAGGAAAAGGTCATTTGTTAGTTAACTATGGGAATAGAGGAAATAAGTCTGTTGAAATGAACACAGGAAGTATGCAAATAGAAGGAAAACGTGATTTTGAATTTGCATTACTAATAACACCTGTTCGTCCGATAGATACTAAAAAACATTTTTCTATGCGGTATTATCATGCAGACCCCAAAGGTTTCGATAAAGCAGCAGAGGATGGAGCCAATATAGCCAATATACACCATGCTCAAAGTTTAAATCCAGTCATCAACTATCCTTTTATTGTTCAAGATTCTTTAAAAGCATTTATCAAACATGAGCATGAATTAGGAAGAAAAGTAAAAATTTATTACACAATTCGAGAATTGACAAGCTATGTAAGTGAGATTTATGCCTTAAAAAGTTTGAATCATGAAATATTTTCATCAGGTGTTGGTTATGGTATTCCTTGGCTATGTGAACATCTGATTGATGACTACAAGCCTGCGTGGTACACTGAATTACCTGGAGAAACGTCAGACGCTGCTCTTGTTTTAAGTGGTTTTTCTAGATGGATTAATTACTATTTGGAAGGTCTTCGTTGGATGTTTGAGAACTATGATTTGGATGGAATTTATATGGATGATGTTTCTTTTGATAGGAACGTGATGAAGCGAATGCGTAAGATTATGGAAGAGTATCATCCAGGAGCTTTAATAGATTTACATTCAAATACAGCTTATTCAAGAGGGCCAATGAATCAATATACAGATTTCTTTCCTTATATAGACCGGATTTGGTTTGGTGAAAGTTTTCGCTACAATGAAATGAAGCCAGATGAATGGTTTGTTACATTTTCAGGGATACCATTTGGTCAAATGAGTGAAATGTTACAAGACGGGGGAAATCGTTTTTTAGGAATGGTATATGGAACTACAGCCCGTTACTCGCCTGAAACTGATGAAAAATCTCCAGTTCCAATTTGGAAACTATGGAAATCTTTTGGTATCGATAATGCTAAAATGTTAGGATATTGGGATATTGAATGTCCAGTTAAAACATCAATAGACTTAGTAAAGGCAACTGTTTATTTAAAACAAGATAGTATGTTAATTGCTATCGGGAATTTTGATACGAAAGATCAATCTGTTAAGTTGTCCGTAGATTGGAATAAATTGGGTTGGAAGTCCAAAGATTTTAAATGTACAACACCTGAAATATTGAATTACCAAAAGGCTCAAACAGTAGACATAAATTCGTCTTTTTCCATTAAAGCAAAAGAAGGGCTAATTTTATTAATTCATAAATAGATAAAATAATGAATTGTAGTAAATTTATATATGTATATATGTTTGTATTTACTAACTTTTTAGTTAGTTTAAATGCTCAAAATAAAGTGATATATCCTTATGATTTAGATGTAAAAGAACATCCAGAT
>ERZ791865.2311-NODE-2311-length-14075-cov-14.188516_pt1 | contig 14075 bp, 13 predicted proteins | sample MGYA00509942_ERZ791865 | MGnify/ENA primary metagenome ERZ791865 (study PRJEB30046, sample SAMN00792098) | human gut metagenome | study: EMG produced TPA metagenomics assembly of the A metagenome-wide association study of gut microbiota in type 2...
GCAAATCCCACCGAGCTTGTCGGGGCAACGCCCCTCCATCTTGCTTGCGCAAGACCGCTCGGTTGCTTAAAAGCCCCACTGGGGCTTTCATTGCTGCGCTGCGCTTCGCAAACGCGGTCTATACGTTTTGAGCGCAGCGGTAGAGGGCAAGAACCGTCCCGTGGCCACAAATTTTCAATTCTTGAAAATGTTGTGCTCCACCGGGACTTCACTTCTCAAACTCTTGCGAGTTTTCCAAGTGATCTTGTTGGGGCGTGCCTGCCCCAAACCCTGCTACGAATCTGAAAAGAAAGCCGAGAAAATATTTCACGGCAACCAGTACACTTTAGCAAAGAAAAGTGGTGGGTCTCACGATGATACCCACCACTCCGGTAAGAAAACCTGCGACCGTATCGCAGAGGAAAACGGCGTCAGTCGTGCATCAGTTCTTCGCGCACGGCACTACACCAAGGGCGTTGACATTGCCGATACTGATATTCCAAGCCCGCGTAAAACTGCGATTTTGTTTAATCGGATGACATCATCCTCTGAAAACACCCTGTAACCATTTCCCATGATTTGAGGGCGAGTTAAGCCTTGTTCCTCATAATACTCAATCGCCTTTTTTTGTAAGGCCACATCTCTTGCAGACTTCATTGATAAGCATATCATCGCCTCCACTGGTATGATAAGCCCACCCCAAGGGGACAGTCAATCGCTTTTTCAAAAATTTTCTTGATTGGGCAAGGTGTGTACGATATGGAATGCCATCTCCGCATTTTCTTTGTCCACAAATACCTCCGTGATATACTTCGGTTTTATCCCCAGCGTTCCGATTCTTGCTTGATCGAACGCATTACGCCGATTGACATCTTTCGTTTTACAATAGAACTTGATTCCCGCAGCCGCCAACGCATCCGTAATGCGATTGCTTTGGTAAGGATCAGAAACTGTTGCGATTTGCGATTTAAAAAACTGCTCTAACATAAATACCCCTCCTACCGGTCGTCTGAAAAGGATATAATTTCAAATATCTTTATTGGAATAACGTAATTTAATCTCAATTTATTTCGTTCGTCCATAAATTTCCAAAAGTTTGTGTGTCTGCACATGAATTTCCAGAAAATTTATAGCACAATCACAATGTTTTTCATTTGGATAAATCGATAGAACCACTTCGTACGCCGCTTATATCCAGCAGTCCTCCCGTGTGGAACTGGGCAAGAAGTTTGAAAGCGGCTTCTATGCTAAGCCCGACACCTCCAGCCCGCAGGCTGTACCCACCGCAGGCGAACCGACCATCTCTATGACTGCTCTGCTGGAACTGCTGAAGAATGCAGACCCCGAAGTAAAGGCGCAGCTCCGTCTGGCTCTGCTGACCTGATGCAAAATTTACCACGCATTTCAAAGCAATTCCAGCCCATGCAGAGGATTCCCACGAAAAAGCCGACCGTGCAAAAACCGTGCATTGACCGTGCAGACCCCGATTTTTCGGGGTTACATAACAAAAAAGAACGCCAAATCTTACGATTTGACGTTCAATATCTGGTGCACCTCCAGGGACTCGAACCCTGGGCCCACTGATTAAGAGAAACCAACGTGCAACAATCATCAATTTCCAGAATTACGCAAATTCGTCGTTTTTAGCGTTTTGTCGTAAATTAGCATTTTGCATCCGCTGCATCCTTTGCATCTGTTATCCCCTCTTGCATCCGTTATCCAGCCGTTCCGGTGTGCAAAAAGTGTGCAAAAATGTGCAGAGCCAAAATCAACCCCTTAAAACAGGGATCGGATTTTTATGCAAAGCCGGGAAACCGGTCGGGTTCGAGCCCAAAACAGCAGCTGAAATCTTGCCTGTTTAGACCAAGCATCAAATGTACATTCACAACTATGATTCATGGCAGGGTTTAGGACATCCGAACAGACACCGTTTGATATAGAAATGAGGTTCACCATGAACAAACTGCTTTCCTGCCGCTTCAATATGGACACCAACCGGGTGGAAACCCGGTTCGAAGATGGCACCACTCTTGCCATCGACTGCATCGCCGTCGAGGATGAGTACGGCAACACCCCGGCACAGCGGGCAGAACTGGACTGGCTGCTCTATAACAAGCCCTTGGAGTATGCACAGATGGTGCTGAGAGAGGAGATGGAGCGTTATCTGTCGCTTGGCTGTGACCACGGCAGGCTGAAGGATTGAGCCACAGAAAACGCGCGGCAAAATGCTAATCGCGCGGCGCGCGTTTCGGCGCGCGATTGACGATTTCAATTTTTATCGAATCGCAGTCATTTTTTGCTCTTTCCCAAGAAAATCGCGCGTTTCTTTGCGCGTAATAATCGCGCGGCGCGCGTTTTTATCGCTGATTTTCTTTTAAGCAGTATCTTCTTCCGCGCCCTGCTCCTTTTACTTCAATCTTCCCTTCTTCTACAAGCTTTCGGAGAATACGGTATGCCTGATCTTTTGTGTATCCACACAGCTCTTGTGCTTTCTGATTCGTAATCGACGGCTTATGCTTCAGATATTCAAGAATCCGATCCTTTGCCTGAATCTGGCTGACCGTCTTATCCTGCACATAGGCCACATCGGTTTTCACCGTTTCGTAGACCTTGAGGGACAGCATATAGGTCTTGCCGTTGAGTTCCAAAAGCCCCTCGTCCCGGAGAGCGTTCAGAACCTTGTGGGCGTTGTCATCGGTTTCCTGAATCGTCTTTGCCGCCTGCTTCAGGGTGATTTTCTGGTGCTCCCGCAGATAGTGCAGAATCATCAGCTCCGACAGCGTGAACATCTTGGACCGCTTATCCTGTGTCTCTGCGATGAAACGCACGAAGCTCTGATTCTCCATCGTGCTGCGAAGGGTCAGCCGGACGGAGTTGGGCGTGCTGGCATACTCCGGGTAGGGTTTGCCCTCGGTGAGCATACTCTGGAACATAATGTCCACACCCTGCCCGGAACGCTGCACATACTTCAGGTGCTGAAGGGTCATGGCGATCAGCTTATTCCGGGGAATGGACTGGTGGGTGATAATGTTGTTTTCGTTGATGTCCCCCGGAAAGCCGCCGGGGTTCTCAATCACGATCTTTGTGGGGTAGTGCTTGACGTAGATCGGCGCCATATCCTCATAGGAGCGGTGCGCCAGAGCATTCAGCAAAGCCTCCTGAAAAACCGCTTCGGAGAAATCGTACACTTCCAGCCGGAACAGCCCCACCTGCACATTGGTCAGGCGGTTATAGGTGCGGATGCGCTCGGTCAGCTTATCCAGAATCGAGATCACCGGCTCCTGCATATCCATGCGGTTGTCGTATTCCGTCTGCGCTTCATCGCTGTAATGGAGGTAGATCACCTCTGCCTGAGGCAGCAACCGGGCAATGGAAGCCGCCTTGCCCACAAACAGCAGCCCTGCCACCGTCACACGCACCTCGTCCTTGTCCATGCGGATCAGGTTCAGGTTGTCCAGAAAGGTGGTATCTGCCAAATCCGGCAGGGCAGAGCCTGCATCCCGAATCCGCAGTTTCTCTTTCAGGCGGTACACTTCCAGCAGGTCAATGTCGCTTTCGGATGCGCCCTCCACGATCTTTGCCGAAAAATCCGGGTTATCGGCAGGGGAGTACACATCGTTTGCCGGGTAGTCGGGCTTTGTCACGTTCCCCAGCCGTTTGTAATAGATGCCGCCGGTGGTGGCAACATGAGAATTGGATTTCTCCACCGATACCACCAACACCACACCATCAGAGGTTTCCACCGGCTCGATTTCGGTAAACAGGCTGGGCCGGGTCATATCGTAGATGGCTTCCATCAGTGCCTGCGGGTCGCTCTTGGGGCAGCCTGTAATGGTGCCGTCATCTTCCACGCCAAACAGCAGAACGCCACCCTTTGTATTTGCCAGTGCAACCGCACTTTTCACCGCGAGGTCTTTCCGCTGCCGGTAGTCCTTGCACTTCACCCACGACTTAAACTCCTGCCGAGTGCTTTCCCCTGCAGCAATCATTTTGCGGAGTGCTTGTTCGGTCATGGTTGGATCACCCCTCCACTTTTTTCTAATTTTTAGCTTCATCTAAATATTGCTGAATAGTCTTTGATGATTTGCACATATAATATGTCCCTGTGGTGTCCTGAACAAAAAATGGAACCCTTTTGTCTGTCGGATATTTATTTAGATCATGAAGAGTTTTTATAAAACTTTCTTTTGTCCATGTAAGCGAAACACACTGCTCTATATCCAATTCAACAGGCAAACTTGTATATCCTATTGGTGTTTTCTCCGGAAAAATAATCCACATGTGATTGTTATCTAGTTTTATACCATAACTTTTAATAATAATTTTACGGTTTCCAGTATTCACAACATCCAAAGACACATATTGGTAATTCGTCGCAAGCCCAATCGAATGGCCAAGCGCATAAACCACGCTCTCATTAAATGTAATCTTTACATTTTTCCGATTCTGATTTGTTGTTTGCCAAAGTGCTATAATTGCCGCTGCGGCCGTTGCAATTGCACTTGCTGCTTGCCAAAACATTCCCCAATCAAAAGCAGTTTTTGCTGGTTCCATCTTTCTCGCTCATCCTATAATAAAATGCCATATCGTCTACTAGAATTCAGTTTTAACACGTTCACACCGTTTCTGGAACAGTACTTATCGCTTCTTGCTTTTCGGGTGCCGCATATATCTTCAGCTTTTCAAAAATATTAGACGAATCAATATGAATACGATTTAGTACATCAGCAGGAACGCCTTTTCCAGATTTATCATATGATAAAAATTCTTTTTTCTTTTTATCACAATAAGTAAGAAACCTTCTCTTAAGCAACCTTTTTTCTGGTGCATCATGTACTCGAATGATCACCTGCGCATTTTCGCAAATTTTTAAGAGATCCACTATTCTTTTCCACCAAAGTGCATCCGTAGCACCAATGGACATTCCATAAATGTAAATAAGATGGCTTTCTTTGATTACTTTTTCGCATTTAGCATCCATATTTGCGCCATTCATTTCATTGGTCTGTTGTTTGATCAATGCGTTTTTATATTCTGGGCCATAATTTTCAAAAATCCCAACCTCTTTTATTTGTGACTCGTCATTTACGCCCAATACCATATCATTTTCCGTAGTGCCATGCACATGGTATAATTCTCCAGCAGAGTTGTTGAATCGTCCATTTGTTGTTGTTCTTTCTCCGAGAGTTCCAGGTGCATCCGATGCCATTTTAACGAATTTATCAAGCGCCTTTGTATAGTTAAAGTTAATGAAATTATATGTAATCGCTCCTCCATAATGTGACGCGGTTTCATAAATTTCATTTTTTTCTGTTTCCAAAAGTCCAGAAACAAGATTTGCAAATGAAATACATCCGCCAAACGTCCGTGCTATGCTGGTTGGTTCAAATTTCCAGTTCAATAATTTTTCTTGACTTTGCAGATATTGAGCCAAATTTTCACAAAAGTCATCATGGCAATTGCAAAATTTCTCAGCACCGTCTTCGCTTCCCAAAAAATTTATCGTGTACATTCCAAATGCAAGTTCTGCATTCGCCCAAGTCTCACAATCTTTTATGATATCATCCTTAAAACTTTTAATATCCTTACTATCACCACCAGTATCGCCACAATAATTTTCTATAAAATCCGTGTATTTTGTTTTCAGATTCAAATTTAAATCAAATCCATTTCCAACTAGAATTGTAACGTTCATTTTTTTCTCCGCAAATTATTTACCGATTTCCTGTACAACCTCATTTTTTATATGGTTTTGTTCCGCTTCATCAAGAATCCGTTTATACAGGCTGTTCTTCTTTTCTTCAGCATTCTGCTCGCACTTTGCAAGTTCATCTGCAAGCTTCTGCTTCACTTGTTCAATGTGTCTATCCAGCACAGCAATTTTTGCATCAAGTTCAGTATCGCGCTTCTTCCTAAACAGCGTAAATACTTCCTTCTGCTTTAAGAATTCGCCAATTTGCTTTTGTGCTTGATCAACTTCTTCCTGCGCTCGGCTTTCAAATTTCTTCCTTATAGTAGCGGTTTCTGAATCTATTTTCCGGCATTCGCTGTTATACTGGTTAACAAAAAATCGAATTGTGGCTTTTCGTTCCGCTTCTTGTTTTTCTTTAAGAAGTCTTCTTTGTTCTTCTTGTGCCTCTTGCTCCTTACGCTTTTCCTGTTCTATTCTTTCCTGTTGCTCCCTTTTTTTGTCTAAGTTCTCGTTCGAATTGAGGTCGCGCTCTTTCTTGCGCTTCTAAGAACATATAATACGCTTTGTCACGTTCTTCCCTTCGCCTTTTGCCTCTCTCTTTTTCTGCTTCAATTTTTTGCTTTTCTTCACATCTTGTTTTGGCATTTGGTTGCTTAAGCATGCCGGCTTGTATTTCGAGCAGTTCTTTAATTTTTTGATTTTCCTGCAAAAAGGAAAAACTATTTACACAAAATTTCAAATTTGACGAGAGCACGTTTTGATAGTGTATCAACATGGGATATGCTCGCTGATATGTTTTGACCTGTTCCTCCAAATCTCCTTGAAAATCAATCATCGAACGATTTGAATCAAGAAGAGCAATCAGTGCCTGCTTATCTTCAATTACAGCATACTCATTATCGGAAATTACTCCGATTATGTTTTGCATACTCTCAAATGCACAATTCATCTGGTTTATCAAGTACAAAATTTCCCAATAGACCCTGTTTAACGTTTTTGCATCAACTGGAGTAAAAGATGATTGACTTACACGCAACCCATTATCTACTTCTTCGCATTTTTTACGCAATAAATTCAGCAAGCAATCGCCATCTGTCGAAAATGTTCCAAAAAGCTGTTTCATATAGCGCAATTTATCTGGCAAAGTAGCCGACACTGGCTCATTTGTTTGATTTTCACCAATCTCTCCATAAAAGCTCTGCATAGAGCGAATAAACGGATACCATGTTTCTTTATTTGATTTTAATAAGCATAGCCATTCAGCTGCTTTAGCATAACGATACTTATTAGCAGACTTTTTCAATTCTGGCAAGAGAAAATCTTTTCCTTCATTGTTGTCAGCCTTTTTCAGTTTAATCTGCATTTCACTTTCCAGATGACTTTCAAAAATCTTCTGTTTTTGTTCATATGCTTTATAGCCTGACATAGAATTATCTGCCACATCCCAATCATCCTCTTGGGAACTTTCTTTATGATCCTCTGGCATATAATCTGCAATGTTCCAGAATTTCACTCTCAATTTCTTTGCTTCAGTTTGCGCTTGCTTTGTCAGCTCTGAGTTACTCATAATGACAGCAACATCACAGTCATAATAGGAAGCGCCTGTGTATGCTTCCTGCACTGCCTTATTGGGAATCTGACCCTGATAGAGTTTGCACTGGATACCAAAGCGAATACCGTTCTGTTCCGCAATAATATCAACACCATGGTCACCGGAACCAGAGGTCACCTCTGCCTTGGTAAAGCCCTTTTTCAGCAGACAGTCCGCACAGTAACGTTCAAAGTCCCAACCGCTCATCGAAGAAAAATCCATGATTGACCTCCCGAATCGTTGACATATTTTAAGTTGAGTATAGCACAATTATCCCTAGTGCGCTATACTTCCACCGTATTCTCTTGGGTTTCCAAAGGGGCCGCAGCACCCCTTTGGCACACGACTTTGGAACCAAAGTCTAGTGTGTTACACCTTGGTTCCGGCTGACGCGGAAAAGGGGCTGCGAGCGGCTCCGGCAAGCACCTGTTCTGCGGCAGAAGGATGCGTGGATGGGCGTGGCAGCTAATGGTTTCTGCCCACCCAGCGCAGGCTTGCAGAGGAACCAATGGTGTACGTTCTCCCGTCCTGCCGCAGCAGCGTTTTCCCTATGAGCCGCAGGGCAAACGATTACCGTCTGTGCTTACCACGCATCCCTGCCTTTGTGCGGTGCTTCAGCATGGAGGATTTGTTGAACACCCGCAGCAGGGTCATCTGTTCTTCTTTTGTCAGCTTGGAATAGTCGATGCCGATCTGTCCCATCAGGACATTCATCTTCTTTTCCAACGGGGAACCTTCAAACTTCTGTGCATCTTCAAGCTGCTTTTTTGCTTGCTCGATGGCTGCGCCGTCCGACGTGGTCTTATCGGTCCCATGCGCCGCTTTAATCTGCTTCAGGATCGCCGCCAGCTCATCGTAGAGGATCCGCCCGAAATATTCATCCTCGTTGATCTGCGCCGCCTTCAGCGTCCGCATGGTCAGGTCCTCTGTGTCGGCATGGTATCGCTTTTCCAGTTCCTGTCTGGTGGCTTCTACCATAGCATTCATGTCCCGGATGCGGTCACTGACCAGCCCGTCCACACAGATCTCAAGGTCGGTCATCCACCGGGCAAAATCGGGATGTTCCAGAAGCTCGCACAGCAGCCGATGATTGAATTTTCCATTTCTTAATACGTCCACTGCGCCATCGCTCAGATGCAAGTCCGAAAGGACTGCATCTGGGCGTTTTTTGTTTTCCGTCACACCCAGCAGGTAATCCGTGGTCACACCATAAAACTCAGCCAACGTTGTCACCGCATAAATGCTGAGGTCGGTCGCATCGTCGCTTTCGTATTTCGACAGTGCCGATTTGGACAGACCCGTCTGCTCTGCCAGCGTTTCCAGCTTCAGATTCCGCTCCACACGCAGGTCTTTGAGCCGTTCTCCCAGTGTCAGCTTGATGTTCATGGTCGCACCTCCGATGTTTTTTGCACAGTATACCACTTCCGGCGGTTCCTGTCCATAAACGTGGAATTTTGCAGTTTCTGCACCTGTTTTCCGACATTATGGATATACGGCACAGCGGCCATTGCGGTGCTATCCTATAGACAGAAAGAAAACATATTAACTCCCCAGCAGCGAACATATTAAGGGCTTCCCGCGAAAGCCCTCTGAAATATCTTTCATAACAGGACCTTGACAACAGAATGACCGTCCGAACTGCCCAGACCGCCAAGACCTCCCATCGGGGGAGCGAGCGCCCTGCATGGGGCCGACACAGAGTCCAAAAAGATTTCCTGTCGGGAGGCAGCAAGGGAGACCGGCTTCACCGAGATTCCCACTTAGGAACCCCGGTGACTTTGAACGTGGCAGGGATTAAAATGGTCCGTGCTAAAACCTTTGACCAAAGGAGAAATTTTGAGCTTATATCAAAAGATCAAGTCCGCCATCACCGTTCGGCAGGTGGGAGAGATGTACGGCATGGAGCCCGACCGCCATGGCATGGTGTGCTGTCCGTTCCATTCCGACAGCGACCCCAGCATGAAGCTGAACGACACCTATTATTATTGCTTTGGCTGTGGAGCCAACGGCGATGCCATCGACCTCACCGCCAAGCTGTTTGACCTGAACCCCCGGCAAGCCGCCGAGAAGCTGATAAATGACTTCGCGTTTGCGAAGCAATGCAGTCCCCAGTGGGGACTGCAAGTGACAGAGCGGTCTTGCGTCAGCAAGATGGAGGGGCCCCGCCCCGACAAGCTCTGGCTTGACCCGGACAAGCCGCCCGCCAATGCCATCGCCCTGCCGCCCAATTCCAAGACTTCCAATCGTTGTATGCACTACACATTAAAATCATTACAACAAAGGCTTCAAAGTAGTATAAAGTACACTTCCTTGAAGCCTTTGTTATATCATTTATCAATCAGAATATTTGCGATATCATATCATGCGCCGTATTATCCCCGCCTCTATGGTCACTTCCAGTTTTACTAAGTGTTCCAATATAGCGGTCGTCATCCATAAAAATCAATTTTATATGTTTTCCATCGTCAATAACTGTGAAGCCTATCTCTTGCAACTCTTTTTTTATCGCAGGCGTCATCCTTGTATATCCATGCAGACACTTCTTCAGAGCGCTTCTTTTTTCATCAATTCCATTTTGATTTTCATCGTTCTCTTCGATGACAGATTTTAATATATCATACCTTCGAGACGGTCTTCTCGACCGCTCTTTTTCTTTTTCAATAATTTCAATCAAAAGCGACCGTTGCTCATTAGGATATAAATCACGCTCCGTTCCATAAGATAGAATCGGGATTCCATCTATCGATTCAAGTTGATATCCCTGATATTCTAACTGATTTTCCAGTTTCCTCACTGAATCCAAAGCCGATTCGAGTTGCCCCTTTAGTTCACCAATCTGATCCTGCTTTTGTTTCAATAGTTCTTCATACATCGCTTCAAGCTCTTTATATTCCGCAGAGTCTGCTTCCCCCTTTCGAACCACGTTTTTTAATTGCATTTGTAGTTTATTAGATTGCAACTGCGTTAATGAATACCGACTATCAATATGTAACTGTGCCATATGTTCAATCACAGTATTCACGATACTATAAACTTTTTTTGAATGGCTTCCTTGGAGCTGCCTAGGCAAGATTCTCCTTTTCCCGTTTGGATAAAATATCTCAATTGCTCCTGCATACGGATTTTTTCCATCCGTTAAACTTTTCAAAGAAAATGACAACTCCCTTGTCGTTTCATATAAAACGTGAGCCACGCCATTCAACTTTTCAGCCAGCATATACGGATTAACGACACAGTGGCCTTCATATTCACAAGAAATATAAACTATTTGTAAACTATATATTTGTTTTCTTAAGATTATATCTGCCACCCAAGATGCGTCTTCTGTGTGCAGCAGGTGCGGCTTGTCTGTGATATCCAAATTCTCATCTTTTCTGGCAAAATCTGCAGCAATAACATCTTGCACTAGAACCGGAAGGCTAAACTCACGTCGTATATGCGCCACATCTGGCAAGGCTTCTCTATATAACTGAAACGCCAGAATCTTGTTCTCGGTGTCTAAAATAAAATCTGCTGTCCATTGTGCCAACCGACCATCCACCGAACACAATCGAACCGCACAAATCACTCCGTCTTCAAAAAGCACAACTTGAAATGTTGCACCATTAGAACTCTTTCGTAATATCTCACTTTGTCCATCCCATGTAAAAAATGGAAATCCATAGTTTCTACTCTTTGTTACCCAGTTAATTGCCAGCGCTACAAATGCTTCCTTTGTGCAAACCTCTTTGACAGGAATTTTTGATGAACACAGTAACATAGCGATTCCTTTCTTTTGTCATTAGCCTGTTTATGTCGTGAAATTCGATTCAACGTTCTTTTAGTCATTGTAACACAATTATTTTCTATTTGTCTACACAATTCCTGTCCCTTTTCTACTTTCTCGTGTTTTCGAAGGAGCGTGATCCATGAAAGCCCAATACGGCATTTTAAGATTCAAAAAGTACAAGGGGCCTGCCATCAGCCCCATCGAGGCCCATAACGAGCGCACCAAGGAGCAGTACGCCAGCAACCCGGATATCGACACGAGCCGGAGCCGCTACAACCTCCATCTGGTGCAGCCGCAGGGCAGGTACCGGGAAGAAGCCGACCGCATGATAGCCGCCGTCCACTGCCGTGTCCGCAAGGACAGCGTGCGGGTGGTAGAGGCTCTTGTCACCGCCAGCCCGGAGTTTTTCAAGGATAAGACCAACCGGGAGATCAGGGCGTATTTCGAGTATGCCTTGGAGTTTCTGAAAAGCAAGCAGAACACCCAAACTTTTATCTCGGCTGTTGTCCACATGGACGAGAAAACACCCCACCTGCATCTCTGCTTTGTGCCACTGACCGCAGACGGACGGCTGAGTGCCAAGGAGATCATCGGCAACCGCAAGAACCTTGTGAAGTGGCAGGACGAGTTCTGGCAGCACATGGTCAAGCAGTACCCGGAGCTGGAACGGGGTGAAAGTGCCAGCCAGACCGGGCGGGAGCACATCCCGCCCCGCATCTTCAAGGAGATGACCCAACTGACCAAGCAGAAGGAGCAGTTGGACGCCCTGCTGGTGGGTATCAATCCCTTCAACGGTAAGAGCCGTGCGGCGGAGATCAGCAAGGTGCTGGACAGCTATATCCCGGCAGTGTCCAAAATGCGCACCGAACTGAACCGCTATCAGGTCGCCTTTACGGAGACCACCGCCGAGAACAGACAACTGAAAAAGAAAAATAAGACGCTCTCTGCCTCGCTGGACAAAGCGAAGGAAGGGAGCGTCTTGAAGCGTCTGGAGGATGCCAAGCTGCGGCAGGACTATGAAGCCGCCCTGAAAACGCTGGACAGCATCCCGCCGGAGGTCATTCGATTTTATGAGAACCGCAGCACGCAGGAGCCTGCGATGCGCCACGATAAGTAAGGAGCAACGCCTATGTGTAATGAAATGTACGAGAATGTGAAATCTTCGGATTATACGAAAAAGTTCTTGCAGTCGGACTCGAATCCGGCTACAATGGAGGTGGTCACTCGAACCAATGCCGTCAAGTCTCCGACCAACAGCCCTGAGACCACAAAGCTGGTGTACACGGTAAAGGAGGTCGCACAGATGCTGGCCATCAGCCAGCGTGCCGCCTACAACCTGTGCAACAGCACCACCGAGTTCCGTGTCCTGCGGGCAGGCGGAAGCATCCGCATCCTGAAGGACAGCTTCGATATGTGGCTCCACCGGGCAGCTTGATAAGGAGGCAAATCTATGGCATATATCACGAAACGCGGCAGTTCTTACAGTGTCCGCTACACCTATCAGGACGAGCACGGCAAGAGCTGCGACAAATGGGAAAGCTTTCCCACCAAAGAGGAGGCGGTCAAACGCCAGAAGCAGATCGAGCATGAACTGGCGACCGGCAATTTCCTGATTCCGTCCACGGTGACGGTGGCAGAGTTCCTGATGGACTGGCTGCCCAAGCAGTGCAGCAAGCACAAGTGGGCACCCAAGACCTACCAGTCCAATCTGGCGCTCATCCAGAACCTCATCATCCCTTATATCGGGGAGATGCAGATGCAGAAGCTGCGACCCTATCACATCGAAGCCCTGTACGACACCCTGAGCAAGACCCCCTGTGGGCAGTATGTGGGCGGCAAGCGGCGAGACCTCTCGCCCAAGCAGCAGAAGCGCACCCTCTCCGGCACTACCCTTCATGAGGTCCACCAACTGCTGCACAATTCCTTTCTGCTGGCGGTGGAGTGGGGCATCCTCATCAAAAGCCCTGTCCCGGTGGAAGCGCCCAAAAAGACCACCCAAGAGCGCAGCATCTGGGAGGTGGAGGAGATGCGGGCAGCACTGGACAGCATGGAGGACCCCATCCTGCATCTGGCGGTGCACCTGACACTGGTGGGTGCGCTGCGGGAAGGGGAGGTTGCCGGTCTGACCCCGGAGGATATCGACTTTGATGCCGCCAACGGCATGGGCACCTTCACGGTCAACCGTTCCATGCAGCGGGTGCAGAAGGACACGCTGGCACAGGTGGACAAGGGCTGCATCCTCCGCATCTTCCCGGACAAGCTGGAGGGCAGCAAGACCTCCCTCATCCTGAAGGACACCAAGACCGAAGCCTCCTGCCGCACCATCTTTATGACTGCCGCCCTGCGGGAGGAGCTGAAGCAGTGGCTGGAACGGCTGAAGCGGGAAGAAGCTCTCGACCCGGAGCGATACCGCAACAGCGGGATGCTGCTGCGGCTCCCCAACGGTCTGGCGGTGGAGCCGGTGCTCATCCGCAAGAAGTTCCTCAAATGGCAGGATGCACACCCGGAGTTCCCCCGCATCGTCTTTCACGGTCTGCGGCATTCCAGTGCCACCTACCAGCTGATGATCTCCGGCGGTGACATCAAGGCGGTGCAGGGAACCACAGGACACGCCAGTGCGGATATGCTGGTGAACACCTACGCTCATATCCAGCAGTCCTCCCGTGTGGAGCTGGGCAAGAAGTTTGAAAGCGGCTTCTATGCCAAGCCCGACACCCCCAGCCCGCAGGCTGTACCCGCCGCAGGCGAACCCACCATCTCCATGACGGCTCTTTTGGAATTGCTCAAGGATGCCGACCCGGAAATGAAGGCAAAGCTCCGCTTAGCCCTGCTCACCTGATGCAAAAAAGGGCACTGATTGCAATGCAATACAGCGCCCTACATCATCGGACATGGATAACACCGACCGTGCAAAAACCGTGCAGAAACCGTGCAGCCATGGCTTACAAAACAAAAAAGCCATGAAATCTTTCGATTTCACGGCATTTTCTGGTGCAGTAAAGCAATCCAAATCCGAACCATTTTCCTTTGATGCGGCTTGGGCC
>ERZ791865.2322-NODE-2322-length-13950-cov-10.304354_pt1 | contig 13950 bp, 12 predicted proteins | sample MGYA00509942_ERZ791865 | MGnify/ENA primary metagenome ERZ791865 (study PRJEB30046, sample SAMN00792098) | human gut metagenome | study: EMG produced TPA metagenomics assembly of the A metagenome-wide association study of gut microbiota in type 2...
TGAATCTCCCATTTCTCACTCACCATGAGGGTATAGGCATTTCTCAGCGTCAGGGTCTCTTGGGTCAGCGCCTCGATGGTCAACTTGCCCAGCGCTTCATCTATCTCCGCGTTTCTCTTGCCCAAGACCTGGATTCGCTCCTCATTCTTCTGCTTTTCTGCTGTGGCGGCATCGAGATGAGCCACAACCTTGATGGCTTGCTGGACATCCTGCAGTTTCTTTTCAGCTGCCGATTTATGGCTCTGCAGTTCCTCTATATTCTGTCCGGCAGTCTTATTTCTTTCCTTCTCCCAAGCCTGTTCTGCGACTTGCGTCGCTTCGTGCAGAACCTGTTTCTGCTTGGCAATCTCTTCCTTTGTCGTTTTGAGAGCAAGGTTCGCTTTCTCCGTTTCAGCTTCCCATTTTTGGATGTTTCGGGCGTTTTCCTCCACGTCTTTCAGGGCAGTTTGATTCTCTTTCTGAGCCAACTCCAATGCCTCTTTCTTTTCTTTCAGATTCGGCATTGCCGCTTCCATTTTTGTTTTCAGCGCCCTTGCTTCAGCGATGACCGGCAGCGCCTTTTCCTGCTGTTCCTGTGCCTTGCTTACTGCTTCCTTCAGACTGGCGAGAGCTTTCTCGCTTTCGCTGATGGCAGACTCTTGACTTTTGATGTTTCCTTCCGCTTTCAGGATGTTTTCTTCCTGTTCGTGGATGCTTTGCGTCTGTCGCTCTACTTCCTGCAGCTGGTTGACGGCTGGCTGTACTTCATCGTGCAGCTGCAGATGGAGAATCTGGGCTTGCATCGCTTTAATGGCATCTGCTGCTTGTTTCATATCTGACTGGCAGATAGCGATTTGCTTGATTTGCTTATCGTTTTCCTCAAACCATTGCAGGTCTTTCGAGATGGCTTGCAACTGGCTGTCGAGTTCCTTCTCAGCCTTTTCCAGGCGGTCGATTTCCTCCTTCAGTTGGGCGAGTTCTTCATCGTTCAGCAGGTTCTGTTTTACGGCTTCCACCGATGCAGCCATCTGGTTGTAGGTATCCGTCGCCTGGTCTTTCGCCTTCTTGATTTCAGTAGCGATGTTCGTATAAGTTTCCTCGCATCCGATGAGTTTTTCCAGGAGTTCGTACCGCTCGTTTTCCTTTGCCGTCAGGAAGTTGGCAAACGAGCCTTGGGCGATGAGCACGGTACGGAGAAACTGGTCATAGTCGAGTCCGATGATGTTCAGCAGCTCATTCCAGTCGGCAGCTTCCTCTGTTATCTCTTCTCCGTTTCTCGTGATTTTATAAAGCGCAGTCTTGGCGTTCTCGTAGCGCACTCTCTGGAATCTGACGTGCCATTCTGCGCGGTAGATGCTGCCGTTGTTGGCAAGGAAGGTGAGTTTGCTGTAGCCCTCTTTCTTGCCACGTGTCAGGATGTTTCGGCTGTCGGTAGGAGCCAGACGGTTACTTTCGCTGGCATCGGCAGCTCCGAAAATCTCGATGTTCTGGTTCTTGTCTCCTTTCTTCCTGGGGTAGCGAGGGGCGCGGTTGTAGAGAGCCAGACAGATGGCATCGAGTAGGGTAGACTTGCCACTTCCCGTCGGACCTACGATGCTGAAGATGGTGCTCTCGCCTAAGGCACCTTCTTCAAAGTTGATGACCTCGCCACCCTGTTTGTCAAGCGAAGCGAGGTTGAGTATTTCGAGTTGTAGGAATTTCATAATGATGATGTCGTTAATAAATCGGATAACATTTTCTCCTGTCTTTCGTTCATCGGAGCGTTGTGTCTGATGGCGAAGGCTTCCTTCAGCGTATCGAGCGGTGGACGGTTGATGATGTCTTCTATGCTGGTGATGTGCTGGGAACCCTGTATGGTGGAGAGGTCCAGTTGCGGGATGATGCGCTGGATTTTGCAGAGCACGGCATCCTTTTCGTTGACGAGTTTCTCCAGTTCCTTGATGTCATCGCTGGTCAGTTTCTCCTGTTTCACCTTCAGCATCACGTAGTCGAAATGGTCGCTCAGTTCGCCGTCTGTTCTCTCCGAGAGTTCAGAATTGATGAGTTTCTGCCATTTCTTGAAGGTCAGTTCTTCCTCATCTTCGGGCAGGATGCGGAGGGCGTGCTGAGGCTTGTATTCCAGAAAATCTACTTTCCATTCCTTACTCTTGCCGGTTTCCTTTCCTTCATCCTCTTCTCCGTGTTCTATGGTGATGAGGTCGATGCCGTGGGTGTAGTCTTTCTCGGCAAACGACATCGGGAGGATATTTCCCGTATATCTTGCCCAGTCGGTGTTCCAGATATGTTGCCGTTTGTGGATGTGTCCGCAAGTCATATAGTCGGGATGGTCGTTCCATCCTTCCAGGTCCACTTCCTCCTGTCCGCCGATGATGATTTTCTCGCTCGCATCCTTTTTGGCGATATCCGAACCCTTGGCGTACATGTGTGCCATCATGATGCACTTCCTGCCCGGGTATTTCTGTCGAGCCTCAGCCGTCAGTTCTCTCAGAAAGTCGTTGACTCCCTGCGAGTAACTGGCGTTCTGCACCACATCGCTTCTTAGGAAAGGTACGGCGAGGATGATGACTTCTTCTCCTTCCTCGTTGGTTACGGGGATGATGAGGTCATCGAAGGAATAGAGCCAATGTCCGCCGGTTTTATCATCGTCCTCGCTTTCTCCCTGCTGCCAGATTTTCCTTACGTTTCCTCTTATTTCCACGTGGTATCGGGTGAGCAGCGGACGGGGAGCCTCCAGTCGGCTGGCGGAATCGTGGTTGCCGGCGGTAATGATGACTTGCATGTTCGGGTACAGTTGGGTAGCATCGGCAAGAAACTCGTAATAAACGGTCTGTGCCGCTGCCGATGGATTTCCGTTATCAAAGATGTCTCCTGCTATGAGGAGAGCATCGGGCTTTTGTTCAGCGATCTGTTCCAGGAGCCATTTCAGGAAATGCTTGTGTTCCGGCAGACGGTCGTTGCCGTGAAACAGGTTGCCCAGGTGCCAGTCGCTGGTTGCTAATATCTTCATACTCATAAGAATGTCTAATCTTAGTCTTTTTCTTTTTCTTTTGCTTGCAATCCTTTAGCCTTTGGTTTGCAATCCTTTGACCTTTGGTTTGCAATCTGACTACAAAGTTAACACAATTATTTGGGATACGCAAAGAAATAAGCTCAAAAAACGAAGAATTATGGCCGGAAAAGTAAAGATATTCAGGAAAAGTCTTGTTTTATATCTGATAAAGTTGTATCTTTGCAAGGTAGAAATCTTCGTTCACCGACGTTGAACCGACATTCACCGACGTTGAACCGCCGTTCGGCGACGTTGAACGGACATTCAGCGTCGGTGAACGGAGATTTCTCCTAGGATTAAATACTTTTCTTCCTAGGTTTGTGGTCTTTTCTTCTTAGGTATGATCATAAATACTGTAGGATGCAAAGGCTGCTGCAATAAGGAGTGATTACAATCTTAATAAGAAAGGAAACTGATATGGCTAAGTACAAGTTGCAAGAGTTGAATGATTTGCGTGATGAAGGCAAGCGCAGAGTTTATCCCAAGATGGTGACCAACCGTACACTATCCCGAAAAGAGTTCGTCAAGATGATGCAGAACTACCATCGCGGTATTTCGGAAAGTACAACGGAGGCTGTATTGACTGATGTGGTTGATATGCTGACAGACATGCTCTCCATGGGTTACAACGTGAATCTGGAAGGTTTCGGCACCTTCTCCCTCTCCCTCGCTTTCGAGGATGAGAAGCCTAGGGAAATTCTGAATCCAGATGATAAGATGACGTACCGCAAGGTGGGAGTGAAAGACATCAACTTCAAGGCGTCCCCAGAGTTTATCAAGGATGTGAAGCGTGAAACCGACCGTGACCTGGAGCGTGATATGGGTGGCGTAAAGGTGATTCGCAAGCAGCTGTATTCCAAGGAAGAGCGCATCGCCCGAGCCCTGGAGGTGATGGAGAAGAACGGAGTCCTCACCCTAGGCGATTATGCCTCCATCAACAACCTGAGCCGTACTGCTGCCTCTATGGAACTGAAGGAGCTGACAAATGACAAGACTTCGCCGATAGATTCACTAGGCCGCGGCAGCCATAAGGTTTGGGTGAAGAGGAAAGAATAAATGCAAATATCTCTCAGAATATTTGTTAGTTTCAATTCTTTTTCGTATTTTTGCGGTGTAATTAAAATGATAGTGTTATGAAGACAGATAGCCGTTATTTTGCGCAAAAAGCAATAGATGCCGCAAATGAATTGTGGAATAAGGGCTTGATAGATGAAAATACTATTGAGCAATGGAAGCATGAGCATATGAGAACGCCTTATTCTGAATAAATGTATCAAACTTAATAGTTTAATCGTATTATGAATGCAACATTACAAAAGAAAAAGTTACAATCAGAGTTAGATAAGGCTATTCTCAATGTAAAGGAGGGGAATGTCAAGAACTTCGATACATTGGAGGATATGATGAACTATCTGGAAGCTTAGACATGAGTATAAAATGCCTGGTTAAGAAGTAAATCATTGAACTTTTGCATGTGGTTCAAGCACGGGCTGAAGGCCCAAAAGCTCCTAGCCCAGGGCAACACCCTGGGTATTAAGGCGTTGTCCCCCTGCGCCCTGTAAGGGCAAAAGCCTTGAATATATGCTGCTTTATAACCAATTTTATTTGGGATTTGCAAGAAACTATTTCTCTTTTAAATCATTTGCCGACTTTTCGAAATCAGCTTTGATTTCATCTAATAGTGGATTTCTGTTTTAGCATAAATGTCAATGCCATCATATTGTTTTGCTCTTTCGAGCATCTCCTCTTTATGTTTTAGGAGTTGTTTAAACTTTCTGATGGTTTCCTCCTTTGTATTGTTCTTTGTTGCTTGCATAATAACCTCCTTTTTAATGTTATTGTTATTAATTTGGTGGCAAAGATAAGAAAAGTAAATGAGATATGCAAGAAAAAAGACCCAAAATTTTGTGAAGCCAATTCTTTTTCGTACTTTTGCAGTTGTCTTGCCGTGGATGGCTGGCGATGAGTCGCTGGCTAAGTAAAAGTCCATGGCTTGGCCTATTTTAATAAGAAAGACGTGTACTGACGTTTCCTTCTGAATTATAGGAATCTGGAAAATTCAAATAGACACTCGGAGGAAGATTGTGGTAGGCGTCTACGCATCGTGTATATACGCGAGGCATAGGTGTGCCCTTTTCTTAAATAAGAAGAGGGTGCTCCCTATGCTATCTATATATACAAGTTTGGCGTAGGGTCTATTGCTTCTCCTTGGTGTCTAAGGCATTTTCCAGAGCCTCTATAATCAAGGGTTATATAGAAGTAATATGATTCCTATGCCTTTCTTTTTATAATAGCCATTACAAACACAAACAATCTTCTCTGCTTAGGGAATCGGTGGAGCATATTTATAGGGCTAGGAGACACCGATATGGCAAAGAAAATAGATTTGCAAGCTTTGCGCCAGCAGATAAATGAGCTTCAGATTGATAAAGATTTGAAGCACGACTTGTTGGCTGCTATCAACGATAAGCAACGTTATGGACTTGTGTGGGAGGAGAGTTCTGAGGAAGCATGGGATGAAATGCAAGACAAACTTCCTGTTTTTGTTGAGGATGCCACCAAGCGTTTGGATTCTGCGCCAGAAGGTTCGCCTAATCATGTGTTGATAGAAGGTGATAACCTCAATGCTCTTGCTGCTCTTACTTATGCTTATGCAGGGAAGATAGATTTAATTTATATTGATCCTCCTTATAATACTGGTAATAAAGACTTTATCTACAATGACTTTTTTGTAGATAAAGAAGATGGCTATCGCCATTCTAAATGGTTGTCTTTTATGAATCGTCGATTGAAAATTGCCAAGAAGTTACTTTCTGAAAAGGGAGTGATATTCATTTCTATTGATGATAATGAACAGGCTGATTTGAAATTGCTTTGTGATGAAATATTTGGAGAAAGAAATTTTGTAGCAAAGTGTGTTTGGCAATCAACAGCAGGTTCTAATACTGGTACTGATATAGTAACAGTAACAGAGTATGTATTTGTTTATTGTGCGCATAAAGAGTATTGTCAATTTGATGGGGTCTTGTCCTCTGAAGATGCGTTTAAATTTACTGATGAGTATGAAATGGAGAGAGGAAAGTATTCTTTGGATAAATTAGATAGGCGGCGAGTTGCTGGACATTACTCGGATGCCTTAAATTTTCCGATAGAAATGCCTGATGGTACATTGCGCTATCCTGGTGGAGGTTGTGAAAAATCAATGGAGGGATGGAATTATCTTTGGAGTAAGACAAAGGTTCGATGGGGCATAGAACATGATTTTATTGTTTTCAAAAAGACGAAGGGAATGTGGAATATCTATAATAAGAGATATTCAAGGGTTGACAATTCTGGTAATCCAATAGACCGCAGTTTTCCTTTTCGGAATTTGATTACTTCAGATGCGTTTAATACAGCACAAGGTACCGCAGAAATAACTTCCATATTTGGTGTACGTACTTTTGATTTTCCAAAACCTTCAAAGTTCGTTAAGCAATTACTTGAAATATCTGTAAGGACAAATAAAAATGCAACCATCCTCGACTTCTTCGCTGGCTCAGGCACTACTCTCCACGCAACGATGCAATTGAACTCAGAAGACGGCGGTCATCGCAAATGTATCTTAGTGACCAACAACGAGAATAACATCTGCGAAAAAGTAACCTACGAGAGAAACAAACGAGTCATTAATGGTTATACGAACCAGAAGGGTGAAGAAGTCCCTGGCTTGACTCACAATAATCTTCGTTATTATAAAACGGAGTTTGTGCCTCGTGACCAAAGCAACTTCAAGAGTCGTCGAGCATTGATGGCTTCTCTCGTTGACCTCCTTTGCATCAAGAACAATATCTATCAAGAGCAAGAAACATTTGGAGGCAAGAAATTTAAGAAGAACGTATTGCGCTATTTTAAGGATGAGGCTGGACAGATGCTTGTTGTCCTCGACGAGCGTGTAGTCAGTATTATCATTCCGATGATAGCTGAGGTTGCGACTAGGCAGAATCCTTTGAAGGTTTATGTTTATAGTGATGGCGCATACGCTTATGAGGACGAATTCCATAAAGTCATGCCTGTTATAGAACTGTGTGCCATGCCAGATGCTTTCTTGCAAGCTTTAGAAGGTGGAACGGATATTCTGCCAAAGCAAAAGTATAGTGAGGCTATGATGAAAGAGTTTCAGCAAAACGAGGCACTCGCCATGCAAAACGAGGAGGTTGTGAAAGAAGCTCTCAGCGATGACTATGATTATGTGTTGAAGGAGAAAGAAGATAATGTTACTAATGACATAATAGACTAAGGAGGTAACGAAAATGATAGAACTACGAGATTACCAGAAAAAGGCGGTGCGTGAACTGAAACAGAAGATGATTGACATGCTCAATGATTCTGAAGACCGCCAAAAGTTGATATTCAAGGCTCCTACAGGAGCAGGAAAAACGGTGATGGTGAGTACCTTGCTGGATGAGCTGACTCGTGACCTACCTATGAATGGGCAGTGCCGATATTCTCGTGTAGCATGGGTTTGGATTGCTCCTAACAAGTTGCATCAGCAGAGTTATCGCTCCATGCGCAATTTCTTTAGTGAACGAAGGTCGTTGCGTCCTGTTATGTTTGATGAGTGTGATCATGTGGATGGTCTGCATCCTGGCGATGTACTCTTTTTAAACTGGGAGAGCATCAACAAGGATAATGCCGTCATGATTCGTGACAATGAGCAGAACCGCACGCTTTATGAACTGATACGAAAGACCAAGATAGAGCAGCATCTGCCAGTGGTGGTTATCATAGACGAGGAACACATGTTTGCCGGACGTAATGCCAAGAAAAGCGAGATGGTATTGCAATCTATCCAGCCACACATAGAACTTCGTGTATCAGCAACACCAGTCACCCAAAGCTATCATGCGGTTCTTGTGAAACGCCAAGATGTAATCAATGAAGAAATGATTAAGAAGGGCATTGAACTGAATCCGAATGTAAAAAGCAGTAAGGAACAGTCCGAGCTTACGGTTAACCAGCGTCTCTTGAAGAAGGCTCTCGAAAAGCGAAAGGAACTGGCTGAGGCTTACAAGGAATATGGCATCAATCCGTTATTGCTCATTCAGTTGCCTAATGATAGCAGCGAATCTATGTCGTCGAAGGACAAGACTATCGCCGAGGAGATGCAAGCCTACTTAGAACAGGTTTGCGACATCAGCGTGGCAAATGGCAGGTTGGCTGTATGGCTATCAAAAGATAAATCGCCCAATCTTCAGAATATCACTCAGCCTGATGATATTACCGAGGTGTTGCTGTTCAAGCAGGCCATAGCCTTGGGATGGGATTGTCCTCGTGCCTCTGTCCTTCTGATATTCAGAGAATTGCAGAGCATGACCTTTACCACGCAGACCGTGGGACGAATACTCCGAATGCCAGAGCAGCATTTTTATAAGAACGACATTCTGAACTACGGTTATGTTTATACCGACCTTTCGGCTGATATGATTAGCATTGTGGGAGATGACATGAACTATATCAGCACCCTCTACGCCAATCGCAAGAAAGACTTGCCGAACATCACGCTCCGTTCTTATTATACGGATAAGCATGGGGCAACAAGAAACCGCTTGGGCTCCCAGTTCCGCAGCATCTTCTATAAGACGATGGAACGGGAATGGGAACAAAACCCGTTGTTGCTCTTCTCTGCAGAAGATTTCTTTGAGGATGATGGTGAGACAGAGGATGCTGACGAGGCGAAAAAAAAAGAGGCAGACATGGATGCCAAAATCAAGTTGAATCGCTACAATGCCAAGCGACATGGCGTGCAGACCGATGTATCAAGAATCTTGGTGGCTATCCCGAAGGACACCCCATTGACGGGTGATTCGGGCATTGTGGAGATAACAGACAAGGCAAGGTTGGCTCTGAATGCATCAGAATTGCAGAATCTCTTTACGCTATTCTGCCGTAAGAATGTGGGTGGGTTCTCCAAATTTGACAGTACGCCAGTCTTGCAAGGAGCCATCGAGAGTGCCTTGGAGGAATACCTGCAAGTCTTTTCGATGGATGTGCCTAAGGTGGTGCTCTATCATCAGAACCGTCCGCGCTTCGAGGAACTGATACGCAAGGCGTTGGTTAACTACGAGGCTACGCTGAAGAAAAATGCCAAGGAGGTGTCGATGGAATATCAGCAGTCTGTATGGCAAGTGCCGGAGACTCGTCTCTATAATGCGGCAATGGTGAGAACCACGGAAGGCGAAATTTTCAACCATGCCTTGTATCCTTATTTTGAGCAGATTACGGCATCGAGACCCGAGCAAGAGTTTGCACGTTGGTTGGATGACAAGATGGAATATGTGGAGTGGTGGTACAAGAATGGAGACGAGGGAAAACAGCATTTCGCCGTGCCTTATACGGATTCGGGTAGTAGAAAACGTTGTTTCTATGTGGATTTCATCGTCAGATTGAAGTCGGGTACCATCTGCCTCTTCGACACCAAAACCAAGGGCAGCGATGCGGATGCGCCAGAAAAGAACAATGCCCTCTTGGATTACATCTCCAGTTATCAAGCTACAGGCAAGAAGATTGTGGGTGGCATACTTATCAAAGACGAGGGTACGAGCAACTGGTATTATCCTGGAGGCATTATCGAGAACACAGACAATATAGATGGGTGGTCGGCATTGCATCTGGAAACCCTATAATATAATAAGGTAATCATATATAATAAGGTATGAAGAAAAGCTTGGACAGAACATTTCTGAACTATGGAATCAGGCAGGAAGACATGCAACTCATAGAGAGTGCATGCCAATCGGAGGGTATAGATGCGGAATGGCTCAAGGATTATATCCTCAAGCCTTTCCATGAAGAGCGTAATAACCAAAATGAGTCAAGTCTTGAGGAAAAGAAGGTGACGAAAATACTCAAGAAGGCTCTCAAAGAAATTAAGAAGTAATGAAACTGAAGCGTATCTACATAGAAAATTATAAGACCTACAGAAGGTTGGACTTAAACTTAGAGGTAACGAGCGACCGTCCCATCATCTTGATAGGTGGTGCCAACGGTTGTGGTAAAACTACGCTCTTCGATGCCATCTATTCTGCACTCTATGGATTGAAGATATCCAACAAGCGCCAGTTTGAGGAAATCTTCAATTCGGGGGTAAAGAACGAGAGCGGTATAGAAGGCAAGACCATCATGCTGGAGATTACTTTCTCTGGGATGGTTTTGGGGCAAGAAACGCCTTATCGGTTGTGTCGTGCCTATCGGTTTGTGGATGGCAAGATACAGGAGAGCAACGTGCTCAATATGAATGGTAACAGTTATCCTTACGGTTCTGGTTCCACAGCTATCCAACGCAGCACCAATGAAGCGATAGTCAACAAGATTATTTCTGCCAATCTGCCTGCTGAATTGAGCAACTATTTCCTCTTTGATGCTATGAAGACTTCTGACCTCGTGAAGGAAGAACAAATCAACAAGCTCATCATGAAGAACATCAATTCGGTGATGGGTTTCAATAAATACACTCAGTTGCAAAATGCAGCCTCGGCTTATCTTGATGAGAAGAAGGCGGAACGCTTGGAGAACGAAAACCTGCGTGCCGAATACTTGAAACTGACCAAACAGAAGGTGGAGATGGAAAGGGATGTGGCAAGTCTTAACGATGCCTACAACGAAGCTTTGAACTATGCTAATGATCATAAGCAGCAGTATGAGCAACTGAAGGAGGGACGGAACTCGGATGATGTGATTCGTGACAAAATGCATCAGATAGAGGAGAGCATCAACAGCTTCTATCAGAAGGAAAAGGACTATAGACAGGATGCTGAGGCTATCTCCAAAGATTTAGAGTGGAAAGTAATTATGCCAAAGGTTGCAAATAGCATCAGTACCGAGGTGGAACTTATTCTGAACGAGAAGGAGGTGGTGGCTTCTGCAAGGGGTAATATCCTCAATGACAAACAGATAGAAAAGGTTACCCAGGATGTAATACGATTGCTTAAGGAAAAATATCCTCAGGTAGGCGAGGTTTCTATTGCCGAGATTATTAAAGAAATCAAACGTGAGCAAGACAACAGCGATGATTATAATGATAAATATGGTTTTCTGAGTGATGCTGATGTCAATGTGTTGAAAAACCTGGTTCAGCAATCATATTCCAATCCTTATCTTTCGCTGGATGAGAGGCGTGAAAGCTTAAACTTAGAGTTGGCGGATATTCCAAAGAAACAGGAACAATTGGAAGAATATAAACGCGCCTTGACTGGTCACGATTACAGCATCATCGAACTCTATGAAAAAAATGACAGGAAGATAGAGGAATTGAAGGCAAAAATCGTGGAACAGAAGAATGCTATCAAGGAAATGGAGAGAAAGATTTCTACTTACGATTATGATATGCCACAAGTGCCAGATCCTCAGTATGATATGTTATGCAAACTGCCTGGTTTCTTCAAGTCGCTTTCCTGTAAGTTACTCAAGTCGAAGAAGGCAAGTATCGAGCGTATGATGAAGGAGCAGCTGAACATCAACTTGGTGATTTATGCTGGTTACATCGGTAGGGTAGAGCTTTCGGCAGATGATTCGGAGGAAATCTCGTTCAAGATATTCCACAAGAATGGTAATGAAATTTATCTGAGTCAGCTGAATGCTGGTGCCAAGCAAACTGTGATGCAGGTGTTACTGAAAGTCCTGTATGAACTGGGTGATTACGACCCTCCTGTAATGATAGATACTGTAATGGGTGTTCTTGACAAGGAGAGTCGTGAAGTTATCATCAACCGTTATTTCCCGGATTTGGCTCATCAAACCATCCTGTTAAGTACTGATACGGAAATAACAACAGAGACTGATTTCAAGAAGATAGTGGCTTATGTGGCAAGAACTTATACTTTGCATAGAGACCAGGAAAGGCAGTGTACTACTGTCAGCGATGATTACTTTGGATTACAAACTTACGAATTCTAGTAGAAATGAATGTACAAGATATAAAACTTGAGGGAATGAGAATTCTGGAAGGAACTCATGATTTGCTTGAAGAAGTGAAATATGCTATCGAGCAGAAACTGAACCTTTCGGATTACTCAGATATGGTTCGCCCTGTAGTATTGAACTTTACTACGGTTATGCGAATCTGTCTTCTTGTTGGATTGAGCGATAAGACACCAAGAAGTAAGTCAAAGGTAGAGAAATTGCAAACCTCTGCAGGTATGCAGCCATTGGGTGGTTCTTTCTTCACCAAGTCGAATATAAAGGAGGTCTTCGTGGCTCTTATCAAGATGCGTTATAGTGATATTGATGCCGACTGGCAGAATTCTACTTTTCTGAGCAAGGTGCTTTTTAGCGAAATGATGAGGGGTAAGAGTATCTTGATGGAAGAAGGTGGTATTGATGAATGGCTGCACTTCTCTCCGTTGAGAGGTGGAAAGTCGTTGATGGATATTCCTGAGTTGAATCTTTATATCGGTCAGTATGAGGATGGAATGGATGCGGCTTTAGACATCAACAGTACTGCTATTTCAAATACACAGATATTGATAGCAGGAACTACTGGTTCGGGTAAGTCAAACTTATTAGCTGTCCTCATCAATCAAATCAGAATGGCATCGGCTGATACCTACTATCCTGTCAACTTTCTCTTGTTCGATTACAAGGGGGAGTTCTCTGATCCTGCCCATGCCGATTGGCTGTCGAAGTTTGAGACCGATTCCTCTGCCATCTTGAATCCGATGGAGAAACCTTTGCCGTTTACTCCGTTCAAGGACTTTACTGGCAGACCTATCAATGAAATCCACCTGTATTCCACGACCTTGGCAAATGCCATCTGTGCTATATCTTCCGCTAAGATTGGTGCTTTGATGGATAACAGACTGAGCGAAGCTATCATCAATGCCTACAAGGCAAAGAACCAGAAACCAATCACCTTTCAGGAAGTTTTTGATCATTATACGATGTTGATGCCCGAGAAGAAACAGGGTGATATGGATAGTGTAAAATCAGTCTTAAACCAGTTGATTCTGAATAATATTTTTGCAGAGGAAGACAAGGTAGATTTGGTGAAAGGTTGTTATATTATCAATTTAGGAAAGTTTGACAAGGAAGGTATCATGGCAAAGGCTATCGTATATTTCGTGACATCTAAGTTGAACAATATCTATGAGCAACTGCCTCCACAGGCAAAGAATGAGGACAGGGTGGAACTATGCCATTTCACCATCATTGATGAGGCTCACTATATGCTTGGTTTCGAAAACAAGCCTTTACAGAACTTGATAGCTGTGGGTAGAAACAAGGGTATGAGCATCATCCTTGCTACACAGAATATGGATTCGTTTAAGAAAGCCTCTTTTGATTTCTATGCCAATGCCCAATATCCTCTCATTATGAAGCAACAGCAACAGAATGATGGAGTGTTGAAGGATTTGTTTGGTGTGAGTGGCATGGCTCTGCAGGAGCTGAAGCAAGCTATTGCTGGCTTGCAGAAGGGTGAACTGATAACCAAGGATACCCAGGCTATGACCCTCGGCATCGGCAAACATTGGAAGAAAATTAAGGTTACTCATCTTATTTGATAATGGATAAAGATATAGACTATTATCTGGGTGCTTTTGAAAAGATGAAAAGGGCGCTTATGCGGGGCGTAAAAGCTCCGCATAAGCCCCTTTTGCTCTTGGCTATTTTAAATCTTTGTCAGCGAGGTACCATAAAAGATAATCATATTGTTCTTTCAAGTGTAAAGTCTTTGCGCGATGGTTTTGCTTATGCAGAAATAGACCAGAAAATATATGATTTAATGGTTGATAGAGAATCTGCTGTAATACTGGAGTGTAAGCTTCGGGAACTCGTATAAACTAATCCCGAAGTATTTATGAATGTTTGCTAGGAGTAAAAATATTATACGAAGCTTTTGCCCTTACTATTATATTTGCACTTGGAAAAATAAAGAGGTGAAAATC
>ERZ791865.2324-NODE-2324-length-13941-cov-5.476595_pt1 | contig 13941 bp, 12 predicted proteins | sample MGYA00509942_ERZ791865 | MGnify/ENA primary metagenome ERZ791865 (study PRJEB30046, sample SAMN00792098) | human gut metagenome | study: EMG produced TPA metagenomics assembly of the A metagenome-wide association study of gut microbiota in type 2...
AACTCCTTCTGAAACGCATACCGTGGTGGCGAATCGCCAATTTTTAATATCTTTATCCCGGATAAGAAATATTTGCGTATCTATCTGAATAACAACGTTGAGTAGTGAGAAAAAAAAGTTGTTGGCAACGATTTAGCGACAATGTAACTGAGCTGAACTGCTGCATTTTGCATCTCATCCAACAACTCAGATACAAAAAATAGCTTAATTTCTTGATTGGGCAATTAGTTTGCCACGATTTTAATATAGTCTAATATACCTGTTCTATTATTTGGGATAAAGATCCCCTGCATTCTATCTAACTAAAGTTGTCCACCTACACCCTTATATTTTTCTATAAATGAAGCAATCTTTTTGAAAACGCTTTGCTTTTTCGTCAAATACAGTGGGTTCAGAGGACTCATCTTAGGTAAAATAGCGTTAAGTTCCGTTCCGTTTTCGCTTGCATACTCACGCTTTAAAGAGACTGAGATGTAACGTTTTGCCTCTTGCTCATTTAGGTTCTCATCAGCAATTAACTGTGCAGCCTCTACTCTCAATTTTTCTTGTGCATAGCTATAGAACGAATCCAGAATACTTGGTTTATCACAGATAGCGTCTAAATCTGTTTCGTTGATATAATCAACCACTAAGCTCTCTTTTGCGCGGTTTCCAATACTGGCACGAATAACACGACGAATCTCCTCTATCAATACAACTTTGTCGCGGGTCTTTTTATTATGCTCAAAGATTAGTTCAAGAATATAATCGAGGTTTATCTCTTGAGATTTTAGCAAATCAACCTCAAAGACTACATCATCCCAATCAACCTTCGACTTCTCCTCTTCTTTGCCACTTCTCTCATGTCTTAACCAGTCACGAATATCATTATAGGTAGACCTGTAATCTTGAATTGTCCGATCGGGTAGTACCTGAATTTGTTGCATTGTGGCTATATCCTCATCTGTTACAAAGTTCGCCACTTTGAATGCTTCAACGGCTTGAGGATCGTTTATGTCTATTGTTTGAAGTGCTTTAAGGTGTGTAAATTCATCGTAGTTTTGCAAGATGTTTTCCACACGCAAGTACTCACCGAATAGTTTTGCAAACTCTTTCTTATCGCTCTCGGTGATTATTTCTTCTGGTGTTGGGAACTTCTCGTTTAGCTCAGTCACAACATCAATGTAACCTCTACGTGCTTCGCCTGTCACAATATCCGTAAAGCCCTCCAAATACTCTGTGTAACTTTTTTCAAGCACTACATTTCTTGTGCTACTATCCCCGAATGTTCGAATAGCCTCAATGGTAGCAGCCTCCAAATCTCTGAAAGTAACGATATTACCAAAAGCTTTGGTAGCATCATAAATTCGATTGGTACGAGAGAAAGCCTGCATAAGTCCGTGATAGCGCAGGTTTTTATCCACAAATAGCGTATTGAGCGTAGGTGCATCGAACCCTGTAAGGAACATACCCACAACAATGATAATATCAACCTCTTTGCTCTTTACCCGTTTGGCAAGGTCTCGATAGTAGTTTTGGAACTCTTTACTATCAACGCCATAACTTGTTTTAAACATTCCGTTATAATCGTCAATAGCCCTGGTTAGAAACTCTTTGGCACTAAGATCCATTGCCGTAGGCTCAAAGGTTTCGTCAACTATCTCGCCTATTGCGTTTTGCTCTTCGTTGGCAGCAAAAGAGAAGATAGTCGCAATCTTGAGCGGTTTTTCACTATCCTTTTGCAGAAAGTTCAGCTCCTCATAGTAACATTTTGCGGCATCAACCGAACTAACTGCAAACATCGCATTAAAACCTTTTCCTCCTCCTTGGTTACGATGGGTTTTAATTCTGAAATTCTGCAAGATATATTGCGATATCTCTTTTATACGAGCAGGGTGAAGCATTGCTTTTTTATACTCTGCTGAACTTAGTTTTTCCTCATTTTGCTCTGACTCAATCCCCTTGAATTTAGGTCGAACATCGTTGTAATCAACTTTGAACTTCAATACCTTTTCATCTCTGATTGCATCTGTGATGACATACGAGTGCAGCTCACGACCAAATACGCTTGCGGTTGTCTCATCTCCCAAAGCATTTTCAGGAAATATAGGCGTTCCAGTAAAACCGAATTGATAGTATCGTTTAAACTTTTTCCGTAAGAGCTTTTGAGCCTCTCCGAACTGCGAGCGGTGACATTCATCAAAGATGAATACTACCTGTTGTTGATAGATTGATAATTCACCTTCACTCTTCATCAAGTTGTTTAACTTCTGAATGGTGGTAACTATAATCTTGTTGTCGTCTCTTTCGAGGTTTCTTTTTAGCCCTGCTGTGCTCTCAGAGCCATTGACACTATCGGGAGAGAATCGTTGATACTCTTTCATCGTCTGAAAGTCAAGATCTTTCCGATCCACCACAAAGAACACTTTGTCGATAAAGTCAAGCTGTGTTGCCAGTCGAGCCGCTTTGAAACTGGTGAGGGTTTTGCCCGATCCTGTCGTGTGCCATATATATCCGCCACCTTCGGGCTTAGACCATTGCTTTGCTTGAAATGAGCTTTTAATTTTCCACAGGATTCTCTCGGTTGCTGCAATTTGATAGGGTCGCATGATTAGCAGCGTGTCGCTGGTATCAAAAACCGAGTAGGTGAGCAACACATTTAAGAGCGTGTTCTTTTGGAAAAATGTAGCTGTAAAATCCTTTAAATCTTTGATTAACGTGTTATCGGCTTTCGCCCAGTTCATCGTAAAGTCGAAGCTGTTTTTATTTCGCTCTGTAGTATTTGCAAAATATCGGCTATCTGTTCCGTTCGAAATAACGAAGATTTGCAGGTACTTGAATAGAGAATTTTCTCGGTTAAAACTCTCTTTCGTATAGCGGTGTACTTGATTAAACGCTTCACGGATAGCTACGCCACGCTTTTTTAACTCCACTTGCACCAACGGCAACCCGTTGACCAATATGGTAACATCGTAACGATTGGCATGTGTTCCTGTCTGCTCAAATTGTGATATTACCTGTAATTTGTTACGAGTAACATCCTTTTTGTCTACTAAGTAGATGTTTTGGATATGCCCATCGTCAAACACAAAGTCATGGATGTGATTATCGTGTATTTTTCTTGTCTTCTCAACGAGGTTGTCACTTGGCTTATCCAAATACTCCTCCACATAACGTCCCCATTCACTATCGCTAAACACCACACTATTAAGCTCCTGGAGTTGTGCCCTTGCATTGGCTAGCATAGCTTCGGCACTCTTTATTGAGGGGTTTTCATAGCCTTGGTTGATTAGGTCTTGTATAAGCTCTCGTTCGAGGGCAAACTCCGTTTGATAACCAACAGGAGGCTCACTCACCATTGAGTACTTGGCATACTCATCAAGAACTATGAAGTTTTTGGATTCTGCTATGGTTCTATACTGTGCCATTTTGTTCTTCTTTATAATAGTTGTTATCAACCAGATGATCTAATAAAAATTTTACAACCTGCTTTTCTGGTTCCGTAGGTTCTGGCACCACCTCATTTGATAATGTGGAGTGACTTGTGAATTGAATTATCCTATTATAGTAGACTTTTTTGTCATCAGGTAACAATTCAGACCATTGTGGATACCCTAAGAAATTTGCGGTTTTCTCATAGAGATTCCGTAATAGTATGAAGTGATATTTTTGAATGCTATTTGTTGTAATCGCTTCTTCAATTATATGTTTTAAATAGAGATGATAGGAGAAGCTTTTGTTAGAATCACCTTTCTTCTCTTTTAGCTCATAAGTGCCGTCATCTTGCTTGTCCAGCATATAACAGATTTTATTTCCAATTTCATTGATTAACACATTAATGAATAGCGGATTATGTGTTGTTATGATGTAATGCAAATTTAAGGGGCTTGATTTTATTAATTCTGCAATATTAACTGCTAACTCAATCAAGTGATTATCATCTAATGAGCTGACAGGGTCATCGATAAAAACATATTCCAAGTCGTTAAATCTATTCGTTTCTCGTTCCGCTGGTTCAGGTTGGTTCAAAACCTCAACAACTTGTTTCAACAAGCTGTAAAATATGCACCAGATTAAACAACTTTCCTCCCCTTTTGAGATCTTTATATTTTCAACATTCCCATCATTACCTCCGTCAATAGAGAAACTGATTTCATTATATTGCTCATTAAAACGAGGCGTTAGTTTATCGTTCGTATAACGTTGAAAGTGGGTTATTATATTCGCATCCTGTCCTTGTTCTGCAAGTACCCAGTCAGTAAAACTGTTTGGGTGTATTTTTAGTTTGCGTATTGCATCTAAATCTGAGACAGCCTCCAAATCATTATCCCAATAAAATAAATCTTCGGTAAAGGCATTATAATAAAGTATTTTTCCTATAGATTCATTTTGTTCCTGTTCGTCCTCTGCGGCATTAGCATCTGTTGGTGCTATCAAAGCCTTAAACGCACGAGACAAACGTGTTTTACCTGTGCCATTAAAGGCATATATTAGCTGCACTTTTTTATTAGCATCTTTAAGGGCTTGTGCTATTTCTGTTAATGTCTGTCCCATATTATGCCTTTAAATTATCATTGGGAAATGTTAGTAACATATCTCGGTAGTATTCATACTGTTTTTGACGCAATTCTATCTCTTTCGGCAGCCCTTCTGTTAATGAGGTCGTAAGGGTATCGAATTTATCTAAGATTGTAACTATACGTTCTTGTTCTTCGAGGGGAGGGATAGGAATTTGGAACTTTTTAAATCCAACCATATCAACACCTGCAAAGTTGCCCACTGTAATGTTATTTTTACACCATTCATCCAATACAAAGCCATAATAGAAAAGAAATTTGATAATGAATTTATCAGCATAATCTTTTTTTAGACTAAGATTTGTAAATCTTTGATTTGACAAAAATGGCACAGTAATTAGTGCGTGTTCACCAATCGTAGCAGAAGTGGCAATGATAATTGAATTTGCAGGAAATAATCTACCTCCTTTTATCGCGCAAGTATTCACATATTGTATTGATCTGCTGAGCACTCTTCCATTTTCTCTAATATCTTCCATTCTAAACCATGGAATAGTGCCATTAGTCCAATATTCTTGATTTGATTTAGAAGGTGTATATCCATTTTTAAGGTCAAATATCTCCCCTAATGGTTTCCACTCAATTTCCTTTCCTTCAAAATTTAGCAATTCTTCACGATAGTAGTTATACTGCTTTTTACGAGCTGTAAGCTCCGCTGTAAGCTCCGCTGTAAGCTCCGTAAAAGTATCTAATATACGAACTATCTCTTTTTGAATTTCGATAGGTGGGATGGGGAGTTGAAGCTTTTTAAGTTCACTCATGGGTAAACTAACAACAGGAGATCCAACAATTTTCTTACTATATTCTTTTACGATATGACTTGCGTTAAGTATATGGGCAAGAAACCTTGAAGTTATTATTTCTGGATCTGGTTTAATTACATAGACACCCTCCTTAATATTCCAGTTTTCTGGCTTAATTGAAATAACTGCCGTGCGCCCAACGGTACCTGTGCCAGAAAATAAGACATCTCCAGCTTCTAAATTGGAACGGTTATTTATGAGTCCTAAAGCTCTTTTATTGACTCTATCCGTTTGTTGAACAAATACAATATTCCCATTTTGTATTTCTCTAACCGTAACATAAAAACCTTCTGCATCAGATGTATTTAACTGGAAATTTTGACGAGGATTCAATCCTGTTTTTAAAGATTTTATTACTTTCCCCAAAGCTTTCCACTCAACCTCGACACCCTCTAATAATTTATCTAAATAACTCATGCCTATATCTCCTTTATAATCGCATCGATATCAGCACGGAGTGCATTTATCTTCGCCACCGTTTCTGAAATTTCTGCATTCAGTACCGCAATATCTACCTTCTCACGATTATCTTTTGCTTCCACGTAGGAGCTAACAGAGAGATTGTAAGCGTTTTCGGCAATAAGTTTGTTGTCTACCGATTTAGCAACATGATCAACATCTTCTTTTCGGTCGAATATCTCCATAATCCTCTCGATATGCTTATCCTCAAGAATATTGTTGTTGGTTACCTTTTTGAAGAAATCTTCACCACTTGCATCTATAAACTGCGTCTTTGTATCTCGTTTATTCTTAGCAAGTACCAAGATATTTACAGCTATCGAAGTGCCATAAAATAGGTTAGGAGCCAGTGAAATAACCGTCTCTACAAAGTTGTTATCCACTAAATACTTTCTAATCTTTTGTTCCGCACCGCCACGATAGAATATACCGGGGAAGCAGACAATAGCCGCCCTGCCTTTGCCCGAAAGGTAACTTAGTGCGTGCAATACAAAGGCAAAATCCGCCTTTGACTTAGGGGCGAGCACTCCAGCAGGAGCAAAACGGTCGTCGTTAATCAGCGTAGGGTCGTCCGAGCCAATCCAATTGACCGAATAAGGTGGATTGGAAACAATGGCATCAAAAGGCTTATCATCTCCAAATTGAGGATCTCTAAGCGTATCACCAAGTGCAATATTAAACTTATCGTAGTTCACATTATGCAAAAACATATTCATGCGAGCGAGGTTGTAGGTCGTGTGATTTATCTCTTGACCAAAGAAACCCTCTTCAATAATATGATTATCGAAATGTTTTTTAGCTTGTAAAAGTAGCGAGCCTGAACCACAAGCGGGGTCATAAATCTTATTCACGCTTGTCTGTTTGTGCATAGCAAGCTGTGCAATGAGCTTAGAAACGTGTTGTGGGGTAAAGAACTCACCTCCCGACTTGCCTGCATTAGCGGCATAGTTAGAGATGAGAAATTCATAGGCATCACCAAACAGGTCTATCTGATTATCCTCGAAGTTCCCAAAATTCAACTCTTCCACGCCTTTCAGCACGGCAGCTAAGCGACTGTTTTTGTTCTCAACCGTATTACCAAGTCGGGTGCTGGTAGTATCGAAATCGGCAAACAATCCTTTTATATCTTCCTCCGAAGGATAACCGGTGGCAGAACTCTCAATCTCATTAAATATATTTTTTAGCTCCGTGTTCAGATTCGGATTTGTATTTGCTGTCTTGGCTACATTCACAAAAAGCTGACTCGGATAGATAAAATACCCTTTGGTCTTTATTGCATCATCTTTAATCTCTGGCGTTATTACGCTGTCAGGTAAATTAGCATAGTCAACGCTATCATCGCCTCCCTCGATATAATTAGAGAAATTTTCGCTTATAAAACGATAGAAGAGTGCACCCAGTACAAACTGTTTAAAATCCCATCCATCAACAGCTCCACGTACCTCGTTGGCTATTTTCCATATCTTGGCTTGTAACTCAGCCCTTTGAATTATAGTTGTCATCTTTATTATATTGTTTCAGTATGATTATACGCACTAAATATCATTTGCTTTTATTGATTAAATCTCTTCTATCAACATTCAATAGCTCAGCTATTCTTGAAAGAGTTACCAGATCGGGTTGCGAAACGTTAGTACACCATTTAGAAACGGTAGACGGATCTTTGCCCAATTCTTTTGCTAACCATTTACCAGTCCTCTTCTTTTCAACAAGAACTATTTTAAGCCGATTTATATCTTTCATTTTAGTCATTTTATTGAATCTAATACAAAGATATTGATTTATCTGAATTAAGGGAAACAAATTATCTTTTTTTAATTGTTATCTTTGAATCACCCGACTACGGAGGGATGATATTCTCCCGTCAGAGTAAGGCTTTCAGGAGTAACCCGAAAGGTATCGAGTTACTCTATACACACCTTGCTATGTTCTGTCGAACATAAACATCCGTCTTCGGACGGATTGCGGAAGAGCAGATATCGACCGCTGTATAAAGCCACGCAATACATCTTGTTGCTTGGGTGCAAAGTAGAGGCTTCTGAGGCGACTTTTCAGAGGTCTAAACGCCAACCATTGGCAAAAACGATACATGCAATATTTTGCCCTTGCAGAAGTGTTGCCGTAAAGCCCTGCCGATTTCCGGGGCGAGCGGTTAGGGTAATTATTGCAGCAGGGAAGCAATGTCGTACAGATTTACGGATTTACTGTCAGATTGTCGTATGGATATTTGCAGATGTACGAATGAATATAAACCCATCTAAGCAAAACACAAGAATTTGCCGATAAAATATCCGCCAACTGAATACGACGGCGGGCAGGTTTTGACACCCGCCCGTCTTTTTTTCGGTTCAATTCGGAAGCTCTTCCTTATACTGAATGATAATCGGAGCCGCCACCCGCTTCGGGGCGGTAGCAATCAGCCATTTGCGCAGCACCGCCGCGTTGCGCGCATTAAGCCGGAACGCAAGGGAGGCCACGACCTCCATGTTATACACGTCCGCACCGTTGCCGTTTTCCAGACGAACGTACTTGCACACCTCGTAATCGTGCAGCGTATCGCTTTTGATGATTGCCTTGATTCCTGTGTTTACCGCTCCGGCAGTCGTGTCGAACAGCTCGGCAAGCTCCATTGCCGTCATCCATACCTCGCTCCCCGTCATGATTACGCCGTTCTCGCCGATTGTGATTCTATCTCTTTTCATTGTACATTCGTTTTTAGATAGTTTGACAAATAAAATTCTCCATTTGCTCGATACGCTGCGAGAGTTTTTCCATATCGCGGCTCACTTTCTCCGCTGTGATTTTGGCGTAGATTTGCGTCGTGCGGATGCTGCGGTGTCCTAGCATCTTCGAGAGTGTTTCAATCGGCACGTCGTTCGACAGGCATACGGTCGTGGCATAGGTATGGCTGGCAAGGTGGAATATACATGGCAAAGCAAGCGACAGCGAACAGGTAAAGATTAAACGTAACCCGTTAGGAATAAGCGATATTTCAGTATTTTGCAAAGTTGAGAAAATGCAAACGGCAACGGAATATTGAAGTTGTTCAGTTACCAAACCGTTAGCCGGGCAGTTACCGAAACGGGAACAGGTAACGGCAAGCGATAAAAAGAAATCCTCACTGTTTTGTTTGCGTTAATACACAGTGTTTTGCGTATCAAGGAACGCTTATATGGCAAGTAAATTTGCACTTAAAAATATAAGCGTATGAAAGTAGAAAAATTCAAGGTGCTGCTCTACCTCAAAAAGAGCGGACTGGATAAGTCGGGCAAGGCTCCCATCATGGGACGCATCACCGTGAACCGCACGATGGCGCAGTTCAGTTGCAAGCTGTCCTGTACTCCCGAACTGTGGAATTCACGTGAAAGCCGTCTGAACGGCAAGGGCAAAGAGGCGGTGGAAACCAATGCCAAGATTGAGAAGTTGCTGTTGGCGGTGAACAACGCCTTCGACAACCTTGTGAGCCGTAAAGTGGATTTTGATGCCACGGATGTGAAGAATCATTTTCAAGGCTGCATGGAAACACAGATGACACTCATGCGAATGACGGATGTCGTCTGTGATGACCTCAAAGCCCGTATCGGTATTGACCGTGCGAAAGGGACTTATCCCGGCTATCACTATATGCGTCTGACACTCGGAGAGTTCATCAAGCATCAGTACAAGGTCAAGGATTTGGCATTCGGGCAACTGACGGAACAGTTCATCCACGACTATCAGACATTCGCCATGGAAAACAAGGGATATGCGATAGATACCGTCCGCCATCATCTTGCCATTTTGAAGAAGATATGCCGTCTGGCGTATAAGGATGGCTATGCCGACAGAATCCACTTCCGGCATTTTACCTTGCCGAAGAAGACTGAAACGACACCACGGGCATTGAGCCGTGAATCTTTTGAGAGAATCCGGGATGTGGAAATACCTGCTTACCGCAAATCCCATATGTTGGCAAGGGATATGTTTCTCTTCGGGTGCTACACCGGGGTCTGTTATGCGGATGTTGTCTCGATTACCCATGAGAATCTATATACGGATGAGGACGGGGCTTTGTGGCTGAAGTATCGAAGAAAGAAAAACGAACTCCGTGCCAGCGTGAAACTGTTGCCCGAAGCGGTTGCGCTGATTGAGAAGTATCACAGTGAGGACAGGGACACACTGTTCCCTTTATTGCATTGGCCAAATCTCCGAAGACACATGAAGGCGTTGGCGGCATTGGCTGGCATTAAAGACGACTTGTGCTATCATCAGGCGAGGCACAGTTTTGCCTCGTTAATCACGCTCGAAGCGGGTGTGCCGATTGAAACCATCAGCCGGATGCTGGGGCATTCCGACATTTCCACCACTCAGGTGTATGCCCGTGTCAGTCCGAAAAAACTGTTCGAGGACATGGACAAGTTCATAGAAGCGACCCAAGATTTCAAACTGACCCTATAAACCAAACAACGATATGCGAAGCACATTTTCATTATTGCCATACATCAACCGCAGCAAGGTAAGGGCTGACGGTACGACCGCCGTACTCTGCCGTATAACCATTGACGGCAAGCAGACCGCCATAAGTACCGGTATCTATTGCCGCCCCGAAGATTGGAACGGCAGGAAGAATGAGATAAAGACCATCAGGGAGAACAACCGCTTACGGGAATACCTGCGTCTGACGGAGGAAGCCTATGCCGAGATACTTAAATCGCAAGGCGTGGTCAGTGCCGAGATGTTGAAAAACCATATATCCTTGAATAATATTCATCCGACTACCCTTCTGCAGATGGGTGAATGGGAACGGGAGCGGTTGAAGAAGCATTCCGAAGAGATTGGTTCCACATCCTCTTATCGGGCTTCAATGTACTACCAAAAGTACCTGACGGACTTTATAGCGTCTATCGGGAGAAAAGATATTCCTCTTGAAGAAGTGACGGAGGATTTCGGCAAGTCCTACAAAGCCCACTTGAAGAAATGCAAGAACTTCGGGGTTTCACAGACCAATCATTGCCTGCGTTGGCTGAACCGTTTGCTATATCTTGCCGTCGATAAGGAGATTCTCCGTGTAAATCCCTGCGAGGACTTGGAGTATGAGACAAAGCCGGAGGCAAGGCACAGGTACATCAGCCGCGAGGAGTTCAGGAAGATACTTTCCACACCGATGTATGACAAGCGGATGGAACTGGCAAGACGGGCTTTTATCTTTTCGAGCCTGACGGGACTGGCGTATGTGGACATCAAGCTTCTTCATCCCCACCATATCGGAACAAATGCGGAGGGAAGACGGTATATCCGCGTCAACCGCAAGAAGACAAAGGTTGAGGCGTTCATACCCTTGCATCCCATAGCGGAGCAGATATTGTCGTTGTATAACACAACAGATGATGAGAAGCCCGTGTTTCCTCTTCCCAACCGTGATGCCCTATGGTTTGAGGTTCACGAGTTGGGAGTAACCATAGGAAAAGAGGAAAACTTGACCTATCATCAAAGTCGGCACAGCTTCGGAACATTCCTGATTTCTGCGGACATTCCGATTGAGAGTATCGCCAAGATGATGGGACATTCCAATATCAGGACGACACAGGGATATGCACGGATAACCGATGATAAAATCTCTAAGGATATGGACAGGCTGATAGAGCGCAGAAAGGAAATATCGGCTGTCGAAAAGAAGAAACAGTAAATAATCATCATAAAATAAATGAATTATGAGCAGAGGAATAATCACAATCAGTGAAACGGGTGCAGTAACCATACCGACCGCACCTGTATGGATGACCAAATTTGAAATTGCCGACCTGTTCGGGGTATTCTCGTGCGACATCCGCAAGGCGACACGGGTAATCTACAAAAACAAGGAGTTGAGCGAAGCTGATACAATGCGATATATCAGGCAAACTGATGGTATCAGTTATGACGTTTACAGCCTTGAAATGATTATAGCCATTGCATTCAGGATATGCAGTAGAGAAAGTATCCTGTTCAGGCGGTTCGTAATAAGTGAAATCAGTACCACCAAGAAAGAAAGCCCAGTTACATTATTCTTTTCTTGTAGCAAGGGCAGTAAATGGTATAGTTAAGGTTCATCCCATCAGTCACCTGTTCCCGATACTCGGATGCAAAGGTAGCGCATGGCTTTGACGGCATCGGCAAGGTCGGGCGGCAGAGCCGTTTCGGGCAGAATCTTCCTCAAACGGGGTTGAGTGTATTCAGCCCGAAAACCTTGCCACTGCCTGCCACACGCATTTGGGGCATCCGGCAACGGAAACAAGCGACTGACGGGAAATCAGAAGAAAGAGAAGGAACGGCTTACAGACGAAGCTAAACATTGATGCTTCATCCGTAAGCCGTTCCTTTTTTCTTTCAGCCGAAGTTCCATTGCTGCCGCAAACTTAGGGCAGACGGCAAACGGCGCTCTTTCAAGAAAATCAGGTTGCCGTCAGTCGGTAAGCGGAACGGTAGCTGTCAGCCAGCATCCTTTCGATGTCGGATTCACGATAGAGGATTTTGCCACCTAACTGGATGTAGGCTATCCGTCCCTCGTTGCGATAGTCTTGAAGTGTCCGGCGGCTTACCTTCAACCGTGCCGACACCTCCTTGTCGGTGAAGAAACGCTCCCCGTTCAGTGTCGGACGGTAGTTTGTGGTCAGATGCTCTACGTTGTCAAGCAGGCGGTCGAGACTGCCCATGAAGTGGATTATCCACTCGTTTTCTTTGTTAATCAGTTCGTTCATACGCTTTGGATTTTAGTGGTATTATCATTGATGTACTATACTTGGTTTATATAGTTCTCCCTTTGAACCTTGCTTCCTTTCGCCTGTCCTCCACGATGGAGACGATTCGCTGCACATCTTCGGGACGGTAATAGGTCTTGTGGTTTATCTGACTGTATGCCAAAGTTCCGTTGTCCCGAAGCGTCTGCAATGTTCGTGGACTGATGTTGAGCATCCGGCACACGTCCTGATTGTCCATCCACTCGCTCATTTTCTTTTCGCCGTGCCGATGGCAGATGGCATCCATACGGCGGACGAAGCGGTCGAACTTGGCGACCAGTTCCTCAAAGGTCTTTCTCTCAATTGATACGATTTCCATATAGTCTTTCTTTTAGTTGTTATTGTTCCTTTTGCCGCAAAGGAATTTATAATCCGCTACATAACAATGAGTTTTTCAAAAGTGGCAGCATGTTGCACTGGTGTGGCAGTGGTTGTCCAGGGTACAGATTATCACTGTCACCTTAATTTCGGATTTTAGAGGGGGAAGCCGAAACTCAAATAAGGGCTTAATTAAAAATCGCTCGTGGTTGAGCCTTTGCTCATTCGGACATTCATATCCGGAAAAACGGTGAAGTCCGCACCGCTTTAGCAACCGCCATAAAGCAAAACCACACAAAAATGCCGAGCAGAATCCAAGTGCTTGACAGACTGCACTGAAGCATCTTACTTTGCTCACGATAATCGGTCGAGGTGCTTACCAAGACCACATTCAATAACTTAATCAATTTGTTTTTTACAATGAAGAGAGAACCAAACATCACAGAGCAGCAGGCTCGTGAAATCGTGGAAAAAATGGGACGCAAGGAATCCTACACTCCCAAGTCAATGAATGACCTCTACAGGCGTATCGGTCTGGAACCGGATGAGCCGGAGCAACATGGCAAGACCGTAACGGAGGAAACAAAGGCCGCTGTGACGAACGAGCCTTCAGGTGTGGCGGTTGAGGAAACGGCAACGCCACAGAAGCGCGTCAGCAGCAAGCAGCGCAGGCTGTCACTGGAGGAATACCGCACCACTTATCTCCAAGTCCCCAAGATTGTCAACCGTAAGCCTGTGTTCGTCAGTGAGACGATGCGTGATGAACTGGACAGAATTGTCCGCTACCTCGGAGGAAAGGGTATGAGCGCATCGGGGCTGATTGAGAACCTCGTCCGCCTGCACCTCGATACCTACAGGAATGACATCGAGCTGTGGCGCAAGCTCTGACGGGATTACGGTAGAATCGGTCAGGTCGGTGAATACACTTCATCGGCTTAACCGATACCCAAAGTGATTTATTACACTCGGAAATCAATCCGACAGGCGGAGGATTCTTATGTCTTCAAAGACATAGCAAGATATATTTTCAGTTACCCGAATAATTCTAAG
>ERZ791865.2334-NODE-2334-length-13831-cov-6.534771_pt1 | contig 13831 bp, 8 predicted proteins | sample MGYA00509942_ERZ791865 | MGnify/ENA primary metagenome ERZ791865 (study PRJEB30046, sample SAMN00792098) | human gut metagenome | study: EMG produced TPA metagenomics assembly of the A metagenome-wide association study of gut microbiota in type 2...
GCCGCATACCGAAGAATATTTTTTGTAGGACAGGATCTATGTGCCCTGCGGGGGCGATATCCGTGGGCCGTCGGGGACGCCGGCCCCTACGGTTTTACAAGAAATTCTGTGCAAAAATGGGATGGGCGGGGTAGAACCCCGCCCCTACGAAGGCGTAACAATGGGTTGGTGTAGGCGGGCGGACAAAGGCGTCCGCCCCTACGGCGGGGCATGAAGTACCGTGCGGGCCTGGGCGGGACGATGTAGGCATCAGCCCCTATGGGCGCACAACTCGGAATTTGCCGCGCCGGGCGACCACAAGGGCCGGCCCTGCGAAATTGTTTGCAGGGGTGGATGTCCCTGCACGCCCGCTTATAGATTCTCCTCAGCGCAAAAAAAGGCTGCCCCGAAGGACAGCCTTTTTATGATTTGAGAAATTACTCCTCGATGTCGATAACAACGCCGGAACCCACGGTACGGCCACCCTCACGGATAGCGAAACGCAGACCGTTCTCAATGGCGATGGGGGTGATCAGCTCGACCTTCATGTCGACGTTATCGCCGGGCATGCACATCTCAGTGCCCTCGGGCAGGGTGATGACGCCGGTCACGTCGGTGGTACGGAAGTAGAACTGGGGACGATAGTTATTGAAGAAGGGAGTGTGACGGCCACCCTCGTCCTTGGTCAGAACGTACACCTGGCCGGTGAACTTGGTGTGGGGATGAATGGAGCCGGGAGCGGACAGAACCTGGCCGCGCTCGATCTCGGTCTTAGCAACACCACGCAGCAGAGCGCCGATGTTATCGCCGGCTTCAGCGTAGTCCAGCAGCTTGTGGAACATCTCGATACCGGTGACGACGGTCTCGCGCTTCTCGTCCTGCAGGCCGACGATCTCGACCTTCTCGTTCAGCTTCAGAATACCACGCTCCACACGGCCGGTAGCCACGGTACCACGGCCGGAGATGGTGAACACGTCCTCGACGGGCATCAGGAAGGGCATATCCTCCTTGCGGTCGGGAGTGGGGATCCACTCGTCAACAGCGTCCATCAGCTCCTTGATGCACTGATACTCGGGAGCGTTGGGATCGGTGGACTCGGAAACCAGGGCGTTCAGAGCGCTGCCGCGGATGATGGGGGTGTCATCGCCGGGGAAGCCATAGAAGTCCAGCAGCTCGCGAACTTCCATCTCGACCAGCTCCAGCAGCTCCTCATCGTCAACCTGGTCGCACTTGTTCAGGAAGACCAGCACGGAGGGCACGTTCACCTGACGGGCCAGCAGCAGGTGCTCACGAGTCTGAGCCATGGGGCCGTCGGAAGCGGCGATGACCAGGATGGCGCCGTCCATCTGAGCAGCACCGGTGATCATGTTCTTGATATAGTCGGCGTGGCCCGGGCAGTCAACGTGAGCATAGTGACGCTTAGCGGTCTCATACTCAACGTGAGCGGTGTTGATGGTGATACCACGCTCGCGCTCTTCGGGAGCCTTATCGATGGAAGAATAGTCGGTGTACTCAGCGCCGCCCTGCATAGCCAGGTACTTGGTGATGGCAGCGGTCAGAGTGGTCTTACCATGGTCGATGTGACCGATGGTGCCGATGTTAACATGGGGCTTTGTTCTCTCAAATTTCTGCTTAGCCATTTGAAAAAATCCTCCTTAACAATTTGTATTGGTTTGTTATTCTGCAATGTTTAACACTAACATTGCTATTTTACAGTATTTCCGGCAGAAAAGCAATCCTAAATTAGAATTAATCGTCCCGGCCGGCGTGCTTGCTCACCAGCTTCTCCTGCAGGCTCTTGGGCAGCTCCACATAGTGGCTGGGCTCCATGGTGTACTGACCACGGCCCTGGGTGCGGGAGCGCAGGTTGGTGGCATAGCCGAACATCTCAGACAGAGGCACGAAAGCATCGATCTGCTGGGCGCCGGAGCGCATCTCGTAGCCCTGGATCTGGCCGCGGCGGGCATTCAGATCGCCGATGACGTCGCCCATATACTCGTCGGGCACGATGACGCACACCTTCATAATGGGCTCCAGCAGCACGGGATCCGCCTCGCGCATGGCCTCCTTGAAGGCCATGGAGCCGGCGATCTTAAAGGCCATTTCGGAGGAGTCCACCTCGTGATAGGAGCCATCGTACAGGGTGACCTTGACATCCACAACGGGATAGCCGGCCAGCACGCCCGACTGCATGGCGCCCTGAATACCGGCGTCCACAGCGGGAATGAACTCCTTGGGGATGGCGCCGCCGACCACGGCGTTGACGAACTCGTAGCCCTTGCCGGACTCGTTGGGCTCCAGGGTGATCTTCACGTGACCGTACTGGCCGGAACCACCGCTCTGGCGCTTGTACTTGGTCTCGTGATTGACCTTCTTGCGCACCGTCTCCTTGTAGGCCACCTGGGGAGCGCCCACGTTGGCCTCCACCTTGAACTCACGGAGCAGACGGTCCACGATGATCTCCAGGTGCAGCTCGCCCATGCCGGCGATGATGGTCTGACCCGTTTCCTCGTCGGTATAGGTGCGGAAGGTGGGATCCTCCTCGGCAAGCTTGGCCAGGGCAAGACCCATCTTCTCCTGGCCGGCCTTGGTCTTGGGCTCAATGGCCACGCGGATCACGGGCTCGGGGAACTCCATGGATTCCAGGATGATGGGGTGCTTTTCATCGCACAGAGTATCGCCGGTGGTGGTATTCTTCAGGCCCACCACGGCGGCAATGTCGCCGGAATAGACCGTTTCCAGATCCTCGCGGTGGTTGGCGTGCATCTGCAGCAGACGGCCCACACGCTCGCGCTTGCCCTTGGTGGCATTGAGCACGGCGGAGCCGGTGTTCAGCGTGCCGGAATAGACACGGAAGAAGCAGAGCCGGCCCACATAGGGATCGGTCATGATCTTGAATGCCAGCGCGGAGAAGGGCTCCTCATCGGAAGGATGACGGTCTTCCTCCTCGTCAGTCTTGGGATTGGTTCCCTTGATGGCGGGAATGTCAGTGGGGGCGGGCATATAGTCCACGATGGCATCCAGCAGCTTCTGGACGCCCTTGTTGCGGTAAGACGAACCGCAGACCACAGGCACCATTTCCACGGCCACGGTGGCCTGACGGATGGCTTTGCGGATCTTGGCCGTGGGGATCTCCTGTCCTTCCAGATACATCTCCATGATCTCATCGTCGAACATGGAAACGGCATCCAACAGCTTTTCCCGGTACTCATTGGCCAGGTCCATCATGTCCTCGGGGATCGGCTCCACGCGCATATCCTTGCCCAGCTGATCGTAATAAATATCAGCATTCATCTCCACCAGGTCGATGATGCCCTTGAAGGTATCCTCCTTACCGATGGGGAGCTGAATGGGCACGGCGTTGCACTTGAGACGGTCATGCACCATGTCCATTACGTGGAAGAAATCCGCGCCGGTGATGTCCATCTTATTGACGTAGATCATCCGGGGGACATGATAGTGATCCGCCTGACGCCACACAGTCTCGGACTGGGGCTCCACGCCGCCCTTGGCGCACATGACGGTGACAGATCCGTCCAGCACACGCAGAGAACGCTCCACCTCTACAGTAAAGTCCACATGGCCCGGAGTATCAATGATGTTGATACGGGTCTGGGGGAACTGATCCTTGGAGCCCTTCCAGTAGCAGGTGGTTGCAGCGGAGGTGATGGTGATACCACGCTCCTGCTCCTGCTCCATCCAGTCCATGGTGGCCGTACCCTCGTGGGTCTCGCCAATTTTATAATTGACGCCCGTATAGTACAAAATGCGCTCCGTCGTGGTGGTCTTGCCTGCATCAATGTGGGCCATGATGCCGATATTTCTTGTGTTTTCCAGTGTAACCTTTCTCGGCATACTGTTCTCCTTTTTTTACCGATTATGCCGCGATCACCAACGGAAATGGGCGAATGCCTTGTTGGATTCGGCCATCTTGTGGGTATCTTCGCGTTTCTTGACTGCGCTGCCGGTGTTGTTGGCAGCATCCATGATCTCACCTGCCAGGCGCTCAGCCATGGTGCGCTCGCTGCGGGCGCGGGAATAAGCGGTCAGCCAGCGCAGACCCAGGGTCTGACGACGGGCGGGACGCACTTCCATGGGGACCTGATAGGTAGCACCGCCCACACGGCGGGCCTTGACTTCGAGGCTGGGCATGATGTTTTCCATGGCCTCGGTGAAAACTTCCAGGGGCTCCTTGTCGGTCTTCTCCTTGATGATGTCAAAGGCACCATAGACGACCTTCTGAGCCACGCCCTTCTTACCGTCCAGCATGATGCTGTTGACCAGCTTGGTCACCAGCACGGAGCCGTACATAGGATCGGGCAAAATTTCTCTCTTGGGAACATTACCTCTTCTGGGCACTTTGCTTCCCTCCTTCATAAAAATATGATTTCATAGGTACTCAGCGGCGCTTTTCACCGCTGTACGGCCTGCCAAAGAGGTAATACATATATATAAACCTTTTCGGCAAAGCTCAATTCAGATGTGCTTACTTGCTCTTGGGACGCTTGGCGCCGTACTTGGAGCGAGCCTGCATACGGCCATTGACACCCTGGGTATCCAGCGTACCACGGATGATGTGGTAACGGACGCCGGGCAGGTCCTTCACACGGCCGCCGCGGATCATGACCACGGAGTGCTCCTGCAGGGAGTGACCCACGCCGGGAATGTAAGCGGTGACCTCGTAGCCGTTGGTCAGGCGCACACGGGCGATCTTACGCAGAGCGGAGTTAGGCTTCTTGGGGGTGGCAGTTCTCACGGCGGTGCAGACACCACGCTTCTGAGGAGCGGAAAGGTTGGTTTCCTTGTTCTTCAGAGTGTTCAGGCCCTTCTGCATAGCGGGGGAATTGGACTTGTAGGTGGCCTGCTTTCTGCCCTGCTTGACCAGCTGATTAAAGGTAGGCATGCTTAGTTTCTCCTTTCTATAGATTGTTATTGGGAGAAAGTCTCCCTATATTTTCCACGGAATAAAGGAATTTTATTCCGGATGGAACAGATCACCGGGGTTTTAGCTCCGCGGCGGCGGCACAGCCCACATCGATGCGGCAGGCTTGTCCCAGCCGGGACATGGTCATTCCCTGCTCCACAGGGATCCCCGCCCGCCGGCACAGCTGCGCCAGGGGCTCCGTCAGCGCCGGGTCGGCGTCACACGCCAGGTAGACCCGCGCCGCCAGCCCTTTTGCCACGGCTTTCTGCGTTTGGCGCAGGCCAGTGACTCTTGGATGCAGGCTGTGTGTGTCCTCCACGCAGGTCCCTCCCGTTTGTGCATAACAAAATCCGCAGGATGCTACCCACGCAAGTTAGAATTATAGCATAGCCTTGAAAATGCGTCAAGAGCCGCAGGCGGATTTTTTTGTATATTTCACTGAAATTTTTCCGGTTATTCCGGCGAAATAGGCAAAAGCCGGGTGGGGGCAGCAGTGCGGCACAGGGATATTACGGATCGCCGCAGCGGTGACAGGGGCACATGGGGTGCGGAGAAAAGTCGGGCGGCGGGATGAGGGGAGCGAACCGAGCGCTGCCAGTGGCAGATGAAGCGGGGAAATCGCCGCAGCGCCGCCAGTGGCGGATGCAGCAAGGCGATTTCGAGGAAGTGCCCCGATTGGCGGGCACGATAGTGGCCGGGAATCGGCTGGAGCGAGTGGCCGCGGTCAAAATTTCAAGCGCCCGCCGTTAGGCAGCGCAGAAATTTTGGGCACCGCAACAGGACCGCCCCGCCCTACCCATTTGCGGGAGAAACTTTGCAGGGCAGGACGGGCGGGGTAGAACCCCGCCCCTACGCATACCATGGGGTATTGGGGGCGGCAAGGCGGCGGGACACATGGCGTCCGCATGCTTTGCCGCGGGGGGATGCGGTGCAGGGATATTACGGATCGCCGCACCAGTGTGCGCGCTGGCCTGCAATGACAGATTCTTTTGTGGAGACGATATGCGATCTGGAGGGCGTGAAAAGCCCCCGCCGGGAGCGGGGGCTTTTGCATTTTGGGGAAAAGTTCTGCTTAAACCGTGAAGAATCAGTCCTCGGTATGGGCGGCAGCCACAGCGTTGGAGATGATCTGCACCTCGTGCTCCGGCTCTTCCTTCTCGGGGACCAGCTCCTCGGCAAAGTGGCGGTAGGCATTGAGGCCGGCGCCGGCGGGGATCAGCTTGCCGATGATGACGTTCTCCTTCAGGCCCACCAGGTGGTCCACCTTGCCCTTGATGGCGGCCTCGGTGAGGACCTTGGTAGTCTCCTGGAAGGAGGCGGCGGACAGGAAGGAATCCGTGGCCAGGGAGGCCTTGGTAATGCCCATGAGCAGCTGGGTGTAGGTGGCTTCCTTCAGCGGCTCGCCGGTCTCGGCGTTCACTTCGCCGGCGGCGATGCGATCGCGGACCTTGGCATTCTCCAGCTCCACCTCCAGCACGTCGGCCATGGCGCCGGAGAGCAGGCCTGTATCCCCTGCTTCCTCCACGCGGACCTTGCGCATCATCTGGCGGACGATGACCTCGATATGCTTATCGTTGATATCCACGCCCTGCTGACGGTACACCTTCAGAACCTCCTGGATGAGGTAGTTGTGTACGGCGCTGGCGCCGCGGATGCGCAGGACATCGTGGGGGTTCAGGGCGCCGTCCTGGAGCTGCTTGCCCTTTTCGATGACGTCGCCGTCCTTCACCTGCAGGCCCGTGTGAGGCATGGAGTAGGTGCGGGTATCGCCGTCATCGGCGGTGACGATGATGTTCAGCAGGCTGCCCTTGGAGGCCTCCTCAAAGCGGACCTTACCGGCGATCTCGGAGAGGGTGGCCATCTTCTTGGGCTTGCGGGCCTCGAACAGCTCCTCCACTCGGGGAAGACCCTGGGTGATGTCGCCGCCGGCCACGCCGCCGGTGTGGAAGGTACGCATGGTCAGCTGGGTACCGGGCTCACCGATAGACTGGGCCGCGATAATACCCACGGCTTCGCCGGGGCCAACGGGCTTGGAGGTGGCCAGGTTCATGCCGTAGCACTTGGCGCAGATGCCGCTGTGGGCCTTACAGGTAAGGACCGTGCGGATCTCGGCGGAGTGAATGTCAAACTTCTCCAGCAGGGCGGCATCGTCCTCGGTCATCATATGATCCTTGGAGATGAGCACCTCGTCGGTGCCGGGCTTGCAAATGTCGCGGACGGGGAAGCGGCCCTTCAGACGCTCGGAGAACTTCTCGATGACCTGGCCGTTTTCCTCGATCTCGGAGACCACGATGCCCTTATCCACGCCGCAGTCATCCTCGCGGATGATGACATCCTGGCACACATCCACCATGCGGCGGGTCAGGTAACCGGAGTCGGCGGTACGCAGAGCGGTATCGGCCAGGCCCTTACGGGCGCCGCGGGAGGAGGTGAAGTAGTCCAGCACGGACATGCCCTCGCGGAAGTTGGCCTTGATGGGGATCTCGATGGTCTTACCGGCGGTGTTGGCCATCAGGCCGCGCATACCGGTCAGCTGACGGATCTGCTTCATAGAACCACGGGCGCCGGAGTCAGCCATCATGAAGATGGGGTTATACTTATCCAGGCTGGCGGTCAGGGCGTCGGTGACGTCGGCGGTGGTCTTCTCCCACTCGCGGACCACCAGCTTATAGCGCTCCTCATCGGTGATGAAGCCCATGTTGTACTGGTCCTCGATGTCCACCACCCGCTGCTCGGTCTCGGCGATGAGCTCGTACTTCTTTTCGGGCACGGTCATGTCGGCGATGGAGATGGTGATGGAGGCACGGGTGGAATACTTGTAGCCGGTGGCCTTGATATTATCCAGCACCTCGGCGGCTACGGTGAAGCCGTACTGCTTGATGGTGCGGTCCACGATCTTGCCCAGGAGCTTCTTGCCGCAGATTTCGGTGATCTCGTAGTCGAAGAACTTGTCGGTGGGGGTGCCGTCCTCGTTCAGCCGCTTCACGAAGCCCAGATCCTGGGGAATATTGCGGTTGAAGATGATGCGGCCGGCGGTGCCCCGGACCACATGGCGGACCTTTTCGCCGTTCAGCTCCTTCTCCACACGGACCCAAACGGGCTGGTGGATGCCGATGATGTGCTCGTTATAGGCCATGAGCACTTCATCCTCGTCCCGATAGATATTCAGGGGGTTATTGGCCTTTTCCTCGTCGGTGAGCTCGTCATAGTTCTTACCGGCCAGGGCGAAGTCGATGCCTTCGGGCCAATACTCGTCATTCTCCAGCTGGCACATGCCGTTTTCAAAGCGCTCGATGGTCAGGTAGTAGGAGCCCAGCACCATATCCTGGGTAGGCACGGTGACGGGGCCGCCGTCCTGGGGACGCAGGAGGTTATTGGCAGAGAGCATCAGCAGTCTCGCCTCGGCCTGAGCCTCGGCGGACAGGGGAACGTGGATAGCCATCTGGTCGCCGTCGAAGTCGGCGTTGAAGGCGGTGCAGTTCAGGGGGTGCAGCTTCAGGGCGCGGCCATCCACCAGCACAGGCTCAAAGGCCTGGATACCCAGGCGGTGCAGGGTAGGCGCGCGGTTGAGCATGACGGGATGGTCCTTGATGATCACATCCAGGGCATCCCACACCTCGGTAACACCCTTATCCACCATCTTCTTGGCGGACTTGATGTTATTGGCCACGCCGTCCTCCACCAGCTTCTTCATGATGAAGGGGCGGAACAGCTCCACGGCCATCTCCTTGGGCACACCGCACTGGTAGATCTTCAGCTCGGGGCCCACCACGATAACGGAACGGCCGGAGTAGTCCACGCGCTTGCCCAGCAGGTTCTGACGGAAGCGGCCCTGCTTGCCCTTGAGCATATCGCTGAGGGACTTGAGGGCGCGGTTATTGGCGCCGGTGACGGGACGGCCGCGGCGGCCGTTGTCAATGAGGGCGTCTACCGCCTCCTGGAGCATGCGCTTTTCGTTGCGGACGATGATGTCCGGGGCCTTCAGCTCCATAAGGCGCTTTAAGCGGTTATTGCGGTTGATGACCCGGCGATACAGGTCATTGAGGTCGGAGGTGGCGAAGCGGCCGCCGTCCAGCTGCACCATGGGGCGCAGCTCCGGGGGAATGACGGGCAGCACGTCGATGATCATCCACTCGGGCTTATTGCCGGAGAGGCGGAAGGCATCCACCACCTCCAGGCGCTTGACCACCCGGGCCTTCTTCTGACCGGAAACGGTCTTCAGCTCCGCGTGGAGCTCCTGGCTCAATGCCTCCAGGTCCACCTGCTGCAGCAGCTTCTTCACGGCCTCGGCGCCCATGCCGGCGTCGAAATCGTCCTCGTACTTCTCGCGCATATCCCGGTATTCCTTCTCGGAGAGGATCTGATTGCGCACCAGGGGGGTCTCGCCGGGATCGGTGACGATATAGGCGGCGAAATACAGCACCTTCTCCAAAATACGGGGGCTGATGTCCAGCAGCAGGCCCATGCGGGAGGGGATGCCCTTGAAGTACCAGATGTGGCTGACGGGGGTGGCCAGCTCAATGTGGCCCATGCGCTCCCGGCGCACCTTGGCACGGGTGACCTCTACGCCGCAGCGGTCGCAGATCTTGCCCTTGAAGCGGATCTTCTTATACTTGCCGCAGTGGCACTCCCAGTCCTTGGTGGGCCCGAAAATGCGCTCGCAGAACAGGCCGTCCCGCTCGGGTTTGAGGGTGCGGTAGTTAATGGTCTCGGGCTTCTTTACCTCGCCGAAGGACCACTCACGGATCATTTCCGGAGAAGCGATACCGATTTTAATTGCATCAAACGTTGCGTAACTCATTGTAAAAGCTCCTCCCTTCCTTAATACTCATCTTCTTCGTCGGCGCTGTCAAAGGAAGCGTCCACTTCCTCGTCGTCGACCTCTCCATAACCGGCATCGGCCAGCTCATCCTCGTCGGCATAGCGCATCTGACGGTCATCGTCAGCGTCCATGCGGGCCAGGTTGAAGGTATCCAGGGCGTCCTCGTCCTCCTTCAGCTCGATCTCGTTGCCGTTCTCGTCCAGGACCTGGATATCCAGGCACAGGGACTGCAGCTCCTTCACCAGCACCTTGAAGGACTCGGGCACGCCGGGGGTGGGCACGTTGTGGCCCTTGACAATGGCCTCATAGGTGCGGACACGGCCGGTGACGTCGTCGGACTTCACGGTGAGGATCTCCTGCAGGGTGTAGCTGGCGCCGTAAGCCTCCAGAGCCCAGACTTCCATCTCGCCGAAGCGCTGGCCGCCGAACTGGGCCTTGCCGCCCAGAGGCTGCTGGGTGACCAGGGAGTAGGGGCCGGTGGAACGGGCGTGGATCTTATCATCCACCAGGTGGTGCAGTTTCAGGAAGTAGACATAGCCCACGGTGACCTTGTTATCAAAGCGCTCGCCGGTGCGGCCGTCATAGAGCCAGCTCTTGCCCTCGGGATCCAGGCCCGCCTGGGCCAATGCGGCGGCGATGTCCTTATCGGTGGCGCCGTCGAAAATGGGGGTGGCCACCTTCCAGCCCAGGGTCTTGGCGGCGTAGCCCAAATGGACCTCCAGCACCTGGCCGATATTCATACGGGAGGGAACGCCCAGGGGGTTCAGCACGATATCCAGGGGCGTACCATCGGGCAGGAAGGGCATATCCTCCTGGGGCAGGACCCGGGAGACAACGCCCTTGTTGCCGTGGCGGCCGGCCATCTTGTCGCCCACCTGGATCTTGCGGCGCTGGGCGATATACACACGGACCACTTCGTTGACGCCGGGCCCCAGCTCATCGCCGTTTTCACGGGTGAAGACCTTGGCGTCCACGATGATGCCGCTCTCGCCGTGGGGCACCTTCAGAGAGGTGTCACGGACTTCTCTTGCCTTTTCACCGAAGATGGCCCGCAGCAGGCGCTCCTCGGCGGTGAGATCAGTCTCGCCCTTGGGGGTGACCTTGCCCACCAGGATGTCGCCGGCGTGGACCTCGGCACCCACGCGGATGATGCCGCGCTCGTCCAGATCCTTCAGGGCATCCTCGCCCACGTTGGGGATGTCCCGGGTGATCTCCTCGGGCCCCAGCTTGGTGTCCCGGGCGTCGATCTCATATTCCTCGATATGGATGGAGGTATACAGATCCTCCTTCACCAGCCGCTCGTTGAGCAGCACGGCGTCCTCGTAGTTATAGCCTTCCCAGGTCATGAAGCCCACCAGGATGTTCTGGCCCAGGGCGATCTCGCCCTGCTCGGTGGCGGGACCGTCGGCCAGGACCGTGGGATCGTCGCCGCCGTGGACCCGCTCGCCTACGGAGACGATAGGCTTCTGATTGATGCAGGTGCCGTGGTTGGAGCGGAGGAACTTGATGAGCTTATACTCCTTGGTCTCGCCGCTGTCGTACTTGACGGAGATGGCACGGGCGTCCACCTTGGTGACGACACCGTCGCCCTCGGCCAGGACGGCCACCTCGGAGTCCAGGCAGATCTTGTGCTCCATACCGGTGCCCACGATGGGGGCGTGGGGCTGCAGCAGAGGCACGGCCTGACGCTGCATGTTGGCGCCCATGAGGGCGCGGTTGGCGTCGTCGTTGGGCAGGAAGGGGATCATGGCGGTGGCGATGGACACCATCATACGGGGGGAGATGTCCATATAGTCCACATATTGGGGCTCCACCTGGATGATCTCATCCCGATGGCGGCAGGTGACACGCTTGGCGGTGAGGTGACCCTCCTCGTCCACCGGCTCGGCGGCCTGGCAGACCACATACTGGTCCTCCACATCGGCGGTCATGTAATGGATCTCGTCGGTGACCTTGCCGGTCTCGTGATCCACCATACGGAAGGGGGCCTCGATGAAGCCGTACTCATTGACCCGGGCGTAGGTGGCCAGGTAGGAGATCAGGCCGATGTTAGGACCTTCAGGGGTCTCAATGGGGCACATGCGGCCATAGTGGGAGTAGTGAACGTCACGCACTTCCATGTTGGCGCGTTCGCGGCTGAGGCCGCCGGGGCCCAGGGCGGACAGACGGCGCTTGTGGGTCAGCTCCGCCAGGGGGTTGGTCTGATCCATGAACTGGCTCAGGGGGCTGGAGCCGAAGAACTCCTTGATAGCAGCCGTAACGGGCCGGATATTGATAAGGCTCTGGGGGGTGACCACATCCAGATCCTGGATGGTCATGCGCTCGCGGATGACGCGCTCCATACGGGAAAAGCCGATGCGGAACTGGTTCTGCAGCAGCTCGCCCACGCAGCGCAGACGGCGGTTACCCAGATGGTCGATATCGTCCTTGGTGACCAGGCCGTGGGCCAGGGCGTTCATATAGTTGATGGAGGCGAGAATATCGTCCACGATGATGTGCTTGGGCACCAGCTGATCGGCGTGGAGCTTGCACTGGTCGATGAGCTCCTGGCCCTGATACTGGCCCAGCAGCTCCTGCAGCACGTCAAAGCGCACCCGCTCCTTGATGCCGCAGGCGGCCTTGGGATCGAAGTCCACATAGCGGCTCATGTCGCACATGCGGTTGGTGAAGATGCGGACGGTGGCGCCGTCATCGGCCAGGACGGACACTTCGCCCACGCCGATGGCGTCCAGCTCCCGGCACTCCTTGCCGGTGAGGACGTGGCCCTCGTCAAAGAGAATTTCGCCGGTGGCGGGGTCTGCCACGGGCAGAGCCAGCTTGCGGTCCCGGGCGATGGACCAAAGGGTCAGCTTCTTATTGAACTTATAGCGGCCCACAATGCTCAGGTCATAGCGCCGGGGATCGAAGAACAGGTTGTTCAGCAGGGTCTCGGCGGAATCCAGCGTGGGGGGCTCGCCGGGGCGCAGCTTGCGGTAGATCTCCAGCATGGCCTCCTCATAGGTCTTGCAGCCGTCCTTTTCCAGGGTGGCCACGATGCGCTGATCGTCACCGAAGCGGTCCAGGATCTCGCTGTCGGTCTTCAGGCCCAGGGCGCGGATGAGGCAGGTGATGGGGAGCTTGCGGTTTTTATCGATACGGACCCAAAACACCTCGCTGGTGTCGGTCTCGTACTCCAGCCAGGCGCCCCGGTAGGGGATGACCGTAGACGTCAGCAGGGGCAGGTCGGTCTTCAGGTCCACTTCCTTGCCGTAGTAGATGCCGGGGGAACGGACGATCTGGCTGACCACCACGCGCTCGGCGCCGTTGATGACGAAGGTGCCGGAGTGGGTCATCAGGGGGAAGTCGCCCATGAAGATCTCCTGCTCCTTAATTTCGCCCGTCTCCTTATTGTGCAGGCGCACACTCACCTTCATGGGGGCCGCGTAGGTGGCGTCCCGGGCCTTGCACTCCTCCACATCGTACTTGGGCTGCTCGTTCATGCTGAAGTCGATGAAGCTCAGCTCCAGGTTGCCGGCATAGTCGCTGATGGAGGCCACATCTGTGAACACCTCTCTCAGGCCGGTATCCAGGAACCACTGGTAGCTCTTCTTCTGGATCTCCAGCAGGTTGGGCATCGCCATGACCTCTTCGTGTCTGGCAAAATTCTTGCGCAGGGTTTTGCCGTAATACTTGTCCTTGGCCATCTTCAATACTCACGCCTTTCTTGCTTTTATCTCAACTTAATTTGCTTACTGTTTTCAGGGATTTTGACGGGATGCACGCCGGGGTCTTGTGTGACACGCACGGGCTTGTTGTTTCTTTTGCCGCCCGCCTGCTTGTATTTTCCATCGGGAGATGATATCCTATGAACAGATTCTAAAAGGGGATATGTCCCCACTATCCGAACATAATCGATTCATTATAGCAGGGGAAGTGCCTGCTTGTCAATAGGTTTTTGCGGTTTTCCGGGCTGTGGCCCGGATTTTTTTGTTTTTGGGGGGCGCAGATAGGGGGATTGCGGACTGCCGCGGTTCTTGGCATGGGGTGTTGGGGACAGAAAAACTGCACGGCCGGCGGATGGCTGCATGGGCGATGGCTTCGTTTCCTTTCATTAATACAACTTCTTC
>ERZ791865.2337-NODE-2337-length-13801-cov-8.855594_pt1 | contig 13801 bp, 11 predicted proteins | sample MGYA00509942_ERZ791865 | MGnify/ENA primary metagenome ERZ791865 (study PRJEB30046, sample SAMN00792098) | human gut metagenome | study: EMG produced TPA metagenomics assembly of the A metagenome-wide association study of gut microbiota in type 2...
AGAAACGGTAAAAATCCCGGTCCTGTTCAGTCAGGTCCTGCCAGTCCAGCAGCGCACCGGTATACACGTCCAGTTTCCGGATCTGGGGTGTGCCGTCGCCCAGCCGCAGTCTGCCGTACAGGATGCCTGAAACATATAAGTCAAAATTACGCATTTCCGTTTCTCCCGTTTTCCGTTTAGGCGCCGATGAAAGCACGGATGGCATAGGCTACACCGATGCCCACATAGTTGCCCAGGGCACCGGCCAGTACGCCCATGAGCAAGCCGATGTTGATAAGGGTCTTCCACTGGGCGCTGGAGGCAATGAGGGCGGCGGTGGGGCCATCTGAGATACAGCCTACGATGGACAGCAGCACATACTCAAAACGGACTTTCAGCAGCCGGGTGATGAGCAGGTGCAGCAGAATGGAACAGGCGATGACACAGAAGCAGAACAGGGTGATGTAGAAGGTGGATCCGAAGAACTGCTTCAGGTCCACCGCAAAGCCGATGGTCACCAGGAACAGCAACGCTACGAAAAGGCCCAGGTCAAAGTTGCCGCGCAGCTTGCGGACGGCTGGCACCTGTGCCAGAATGATGGAGAAGGTGGTGATGAGCAGGATGCGGCCTGCACTGCGGAACCCTGCTCCGAATACCATCGAGGAGATGCTGGTGGCAGCCCACACGGTGCCAAAGCCGATGGCCAGCAACCAAGCGATTTCCTGGATGGACCATTCCTTGGAAGTCATCAGTTCCTCGTGGTTGCCATCCCCCAGCAGTTCCGGCTCGCTCATTTCATAGGGCCACAGCTTTTTCAGCCATTTGGAACTCTTGTACAGGGCGGGGGCAGCAAACATCAGGATCAGCGTGGGGATGCCCACCACATAGTCGGCGGCATTGGCCGAGGCGATGGTGGTCTTGCTGGCATCCAGGCCTACAGCGATGGCGGTCAGGTTGGAACTGCCGCCGGTGTAGGTGCCCACGAACATACCGGCCACCTTCCAGCCCTCGTTGATTTTGTCGGCGAACAGTACGCCAAACACCAAAGCTGCCACGCAGACGCTGAATATGGCCGAGATCAACGCAATGACCGGTTCCTTGGATAATTTGCGCATCTGTTTCAGGTCCAGGCTCAGCAGGCAGATGGAAATGGACAACGGCACACAATAGCTGCTGACGGCATCATAGGTAGCACTGGAGGTAGGCACGATCCGCAGGTTGGACAGCACGATACCCATGATGATAACCGTCAGGGCCGGACCCAGCGTTTTGAACGCCTTGAACCGCTGCAGCCAGAATCCCAGTGCGACCATGGCGACCATGATGAACAGGAGCGCGCCTTCGGAGGAAAAAATCGTATTCGGCATAATACACCTCTCTGCGGGATCCCGCTTAAAAATCAATATCGATGCCAAGGCCCGGTTTGTCGGACAGGGTGTAGACGCCGCCATTCACGGCAAAACCTCCGGGCATACCCATCTCGGGGTCCACGGCGTACATAAAGCTGTCGCAGTCCGCCTCAGTGATGTTCTGCTTGGCGGCAACCAGACCCACACCGGCAGCAATGGCCACCTTGGTCTCCAGCATGCAGCCCACCATGCACTGCACATGGTTTGCCTCGGCAATGGCGTTGATCTTTTCCGCCGGGTACAGGCCGCCGCACTTCATCAGTTTGATGTTGATAATGTCTGCAGCATCGATCTTGCAGGCCTTTGCTGCGTCGATGGGGGTGTGGACCGACTCATCCAGCATGACCTTCAAGTCCACCTTGGAACGCACAAAGCGCATACCGTCCAGATCCCAGCTGGGCAGGCACTGTTCCACCGCTTCCACGCCCAGCTTTTCAAAGGCTTTCAGGGTGCGCACCGCATCGCTGACAGTGTAACCCTGGTTGGCGTCCACACGCAGGCGGATGTTGGGGCCCACCGCCTGACGGATCAGGGTCAATGCCTGGATATCCTCGATCGGGTTGATGCCGGCCTTGATTTTCAGAATGGTGAAGCCATCCTTTTCCACCCGTTCCCGGGCTTCGGCGGCCATAGCTTCCGGTGTGTCAATGCCCACCGTCATGTCAGTGACGATCTGGTTCACGCTGCCACCCAGCACCTTGTACAGAGGCTGACCCATCAGTTTGCCCTTGATATCGTACAGGGCAATATCCACTGCGGCCTTTGCCGAGGTGTTGCCTGACAGCAGGCGGTCCATCATCCTGTGGATGCCCTCAATATCCAGCGGATCCATGCCGATCAATCCGGTGCGGAACAGTTTCAGCGCTTCCAGAACGGTGGCCGCGCTCTCGCCGGTCACTGGTTCAAAGGGCGCGGCCTCACCGATGCCCCACAGACCTTCGTCGGTGGAGATCTTCACCAGCACATTCAGCGAATGATCCTGTACCGCAAAAGCAATACGGAAGGGCTTTTTCATGGGGATACGGATGGTTTCTACCTTTACATCTGTGATTTTCATAGGGTTCCTCCTGCATAATAATTTTTATAAATTTTTTATGAATTTTTATAGAAATTTTACTATTTCTAAAATTTTTGTCAAGAGCTTTTCTATTTTTTTCACATTTTTCAGAGTATTTTATAGGATAAGCACGAAATTATCTGATTTTCTTTGTAAAATTTTTATAAATATCGAATATTTTCTCGCTTATTTACGTACAGGGCATTTTGTGATATACTGTAAATAAACTTTTTACGAAAAAGCGGGAGGTCTTATGCTGGGCGAACACGTTCGAAATATTCGGAAAAAACGGGGAATCACCCTCAAGGAACTGGCCGAAAAGACTGGTTTGTCCATCGGGTATATCTCCCAAATCGAGCGCAATCTCACCGACCCGTCCCTGTCCACCCTGCGCAAACTCAGCGCCGCTCTGGACATCCCCACCTATCTGTTTATGGGAGGTGAGCACAGCACTGGCCTGACAACCCGTCAGGCGGATATGATGATCCTCTCCCAGCCCAATTCCAATATACGGTATCATCTGCTTACGCCCATGCCCAACGGAGATTTTGTACCTCAGTCGTTGGTCATACGCTTTGAGCTGGAACCCCACTGCAAGGACGGCGACCTGCCGGTGATCCATCCCAGTGAGGAAATCCTGCTGCTGGAACAGGGGCAGCTGGATGTACTGGTGGAGTCCGAGACCATCCGCCTGAACGCCGGAGACACCACTGTGGTGCAGTCCAACCTGCCTCACATCGTTTCCAACCCCGGGGATACCACAGCGGTGGGGCTGGCTGTGTTCACCCCTGCCATTTGGTTTCCCAACAACCGGCGCAGTTTTAACCGCGGTGGCGAAACCTGAATCTTCGCATAAGAATACCAAAAAGAAGTACAGCCATTGCCTGTACTTCAGACTATTGAAAAAGGTCACCGGAAGGTGGCCTTTTTCTCGTACATGGGAAGAAAACGAGATGCCTGTCGCAATTTTTGTTATACACAATCCATTTGTGTCCATTCAACGCTATTCGGGTAATTTCAAGGTGGAAAATTAAGGAAGCTCCAAACCTTTTCTCGAAAGAGAAGGGTTCGGATTTTTTGTTTTTGGCGGCGTGCCCCGCCGCACAACAAAAGCATCCGCAGCGCATGGCCGGGCTGCTTCAGCTCAGGCGCAGTGCGCTGCGGATGCTTATTTTTTATGCCGCGCCCCCTCTCCTGATGGGAAAGTCAGGGCATCGGCTGCGTTTTGATGTCATTTGCCGGAACACGCCCGCGTTCTTGGCTCCCCGGTCAGGGGAGCTGCCGGGCGAAGCGAGACTGAGAGGTTTTACCCTGCCAGCTTGCGGTAGGCGTTCAGCACCTGATAGGCCGGGATGCTGCTGCCCGGGGCGAATTTGCCGTTCAGGCGGCGCTTCATCAGCCCCTGCTCCACGCACCACTGGGCTGCCTTGGCGGTATCCGGGTCTGCTACGTCTGCAAAGGCCGGGGCATCGGCAGGCTCGGGACGGCCTGCGGTGTTCCACAGCAGCAGCGCGGTCTGGGCGCGGTTCTCGGGTGCAGCCACGCCTTCCGGCAGCAGGGCTTGCAGCTTGCGGCCGGAAACATAATTGTACACGCCGTAGCCTACAACGCCAGCCGCCACTGCGCCTGCCGCTGCCACGATGACGACCGCACCGCCGCCGTCACCGCCGCCGGTAGAGCCGCCGGGGGTAGAGCCGCCCGGGGTCAGACTGCGGACATAGCCGCAGACGTTGCAGGTGGTGTCCTTGTCGTTATCGTAGACATGGGCTTCGGTGTCCTGCACAGTGTGGCAGATGGGGCACTCCATCCAGTGACTGTACTCGTCGTGGGTCATTTCCATCTTGTGGTCGTGCTCAAATCCGCCCGGACTCAGCGACACCGAATAATGCTTTATTGCGCAATATTCCGTATCATCGTTCTGGGTCCAGATGAACTCTGTTTCCCGTCCGTTCACTGTGCAGACGGTATCCTTGCTAAACTTATATCCGGGTTTTGCGTACAGACCCACCTGAAGGGTGTACCGTTTGCCCGGCCTGAAGGAGCCGGTGATCGGCTTGCCGCCTACGCCGTCGCCCTCGACCCAGTAGATCTTGGCTTCACAAACGTCTGCTCCGTTGTCCAGAATAACAACGGTCTCGTCCGGCATTTTGCCATTTTTGGGGGTGTTTACACGGAGATTCACCTGCTTGATTCTGGTAATGGTCAGCACCTGCAGACTGAATACGCTGGTCAGTCCATTGCCGCAATCGTAGGTGTAAGTTACCCGGTCTGCACCCGGGTTCACCTTCAGGGTGTTGCCCTCCACAGTGCCGCCAGCCCATCCACTGGCCTTAGTTACCTCAAACCCAGCAGGGAGGGTACTCAAGTCAAACGTACGTTCGGTCTCATCAATGGTAATGGGGTACTTGTTTCCAGAGCACTCGAAGTTTTCTGGCGTTAGCTTGGTGTTGTAGCTTAGGTCCAAAGATGTCAGCTGGTTATCGGAGCAATTCAGCTTCTTCAAGTTGCGAAAACACGTAATGCCCCACAGGCTGGTAATATTTTTGTTGCGGACATCGATCGTAGTGACAGCTCTCCATTCGCCTGGCTCCAGAATTCCATTCGGTTCTCCATCCTCCGATCCTCCTTTGTCAAACGTCGTTCTGATATATTCCAGGAACGTTTTGTCCGGAAAGTTTTCGCTGTGCAGGGGAACCCAGAAATCGACTTCATCGTCCGCAAAGGCGCTGAAGGGCAGGAAGGTGAATACCATGGCCAGCGTCAAAAGGGCACTGATAAGGCGCGTTCGGGTTGAGAATCGTTGTTTCATGGGGTGCTCCTTTCTGTGGTAAAATTTTTTTCAGGGCCCCATTCGGGAGAAGCTGACGCTTCCCCCGAAAAAAGGGCACCCTTTTTCAAAAAGTGGTCATTGCCCGGCAGGGGGCAGAATGATCCTTCGGTTGTCAGCCTCCTGCCAGCTTGCGGTAGGCGTTCAGCACCTGATAGGCCGGGATGCTGCTGCCCGGGGCGAATTTGCCGTTCAGGCGGCGCTTCATCAGCCCCTGCTCCACGCACCACTGGGCTGCCTTGGCGGTATCCGGGTCTGCTACGTCTGCAAAGGCCGGGGCATCGGCAGGCTCGGGACGGCCTGCGGTGTTCCACAGCAGCAGCGCGGTCTGGGCGCGGTTTTCGGGGGCAGCCACGCCTTCCGGCAGCAGGGCTTGCAGCTTGCGGCCGGAAACATAGTTGTACACGCCGTAGCCTACAACGCCAGCCGCCACTGCGCCAGCCGCCGCCACGATGACGACCGCACCGCCGCCGTCACCGCCGCCGGAGGGAGGCGTCACCGGGGGTTCCGGAGGCGTTACCGGGGGTTCCGGAGGCGTTACCGGGGGAACGGTGCCGCCGGTGCCAGTCACATCCAGTGTGAAACTTGCATCCATTATACCACCAGTTATGCACTGATAACCATAGTACACTACTTTTGTGCCTTCATTGACCGTCAGAATGTTCCCTTTGACTGTGCCATTGACCCATTCTGTAACCCGGTTTATCTCAAAGCCCCTGGCCAGAGTGCTCAGGTCAAACGTACGGTCAGGGTTCAGGGTAACGGTGTAAACATTATTAAAATCGGAATGGTAAACATCCGTATAAGTGAAATTGAGGTTCGGATTGTTGTCCAGATTCAGGCTGGTAAGCTGGTTATTCTTAAGCCACAATGTAGTCAAATTTGGACTGCTGCTGACATCCAACACGGTCAGCTGGTTGTTGGCGCAGTTCAGTTCCGTCAAGGAAATCATATTGTTCAAATTCAGCTGGGTCAACTGGTTGTTGGCACAATTCAGTTTCCTCAGCATTTTGTTCTCGCCCAGAATCAGCGATGTCAGCTGGTTGTTTTGGCATTCTACCCTTACCAGATTGGGTTTATGGGTCACATCTACGTCCAGCACTGTCAACTCATTCTTGGAACAGTCGAGTTCTCTCAGCCACTTACTATTTTTGACATCCAGTTGCTCCAGATCATTGTGCGAGCAATAGAGATACTCCAACTTCAGATGCGACACGTCCAGCTGTTCCAACTGGTTCTCGGAACAATTCAGATAGTCGATATCCGGGTTCTTGCTCAGGTCCAGCTGGGTCAGTTGATTCTTATTGCATTTCAACGTTATCAGCATTGGATTCTGTCTCAGGTCTAATTTCTGGATAGAATTGTTTCCGCAATCCAATTCGGTCAGGTTAGGGAACACCTCAATGCCTTTTAAGTCACTGATATCCTTTTTATTGATATTGATTATTTTGACTTTGCTTCGTTCTTCCACCGTGAGGACATCTCTGCCACCTGCTATGTTGCCCTTGATGTACTTTCTAAAGTTAGCGTCGGGGAAATTTTTCTCATTGATGGGCAGACTGGTTTCAAAGATGAATGTGCGGTTTACTCCATCGCCGCAATTGTATTGGTAGCTCACCTCATCCTTGCCATTTTCCACTGTCAGAATCGTGCCAGAAACAGAGCCGCCGTTCCAGAAGATTGCCTTGCTCACGTCAAAGCCGGGCAGGGTGTTCAGGTCAAACGTTCCGTCTGTACGGACAGCAATGGGACACCTGTTGCCATCAGCTATTATCGTGCCGCTGATTCCAGTAACGTCCAAACAAGCCAACCGATTCTTTGCACAATTCAGATGACTCAAACTGAGATTTTGGCTCAGGTCCAGCGTTTTCAGCTGATTATCATTGCATATCAAAGATGTCAAGCCGCCATTCTGTTTCACGTTCAGTTCCGTCAATTTATTTTTGCTACAATCCAGCTGTTTCAGCTGCGTCTGGCTACTGACATCCAACTCCATCAATTGATTTCCAGAGCAATTCAGTTCTTTCAGCTTGAAGCATTGGCTGACATCCAACGTCATCAGGTCGTTGTTGGAACAATCAAATTTGACCAGTTCCCCCACGCTATCCATTACGATATTCCTTATTTCGTTATTGGAGCAATTCACCTCTTCAAGATTCAGCCCATAGAGACTGCCCAGATTCATGTAGGTCAGTTTATTATTGGAGCAATTCAGTTTTTTCAGTCCGCTTGAAAGAATAGGATAAGACTCTTTCAGTTGATTCCCGGAACAATCCAGCTCCTTCAGTTTGAAATTTTTGCCAACATTAAGTGTTGTCAAGCCGATACCGTGGCAATCCAGCTTTTCGAGATCTTCAAAGAAACGGATTCCTTCAAGACTTTTGATTGCATAACTGGTTGGAATCGTCATATTCTTGATATCCACATCGAGCTTGCCATCGCCGTTTTTGTCACAGCATTCTTTGAGAAAGCGCCGAAATTCCTCATCCGGGAAATTAAGCTTAAAATCCGGCGAATTAAAATCAATTTCTGTGTTCGCCGCAAAGGCACTGAAGGGCAAAAAGGTAAACACCATTGCCAGCGTCAACAAGGCGCTGACAAGACGCGTTCGTTTTGAGAATCGCTGTTTCATGGGGTGCTCCTTTCGTGTTGTTATTGCTGTGCGGTAAAGGGGTTTCAGCCGGTCTGCGCGGTAGAGGGCAGGATGGTCATTCGTCCGTCCACGGCGGCATCCAGCATCTCGTGCTCCCGGAAATACTCCATCAGGATATCCTGACAGGAGGTTGCCACGCTGCGGGGCTTCTGGAGCTTGCAAAGGGTGTCGTAGGAGATGTTGAAAAAGCTTTCGATGTTTTTAAAGTGGTAGTTCTGCAAGCCCACGGTGAACAGGGCGTCATCGCCGATCTCCTTGCCCACCTCCCTGCCGCAGTAGGTAAAGTAATCAAAATCGCCCTTGCGGCGGTCGTACCGCAGGCGCAGGGTGGAGGGCAGCTGGTAGAACTCCGTATGGCCGGTGTAGGCTTCCTCCCGCAGCATGTAATGGAGCATCTGGCGCAGCTGCTGGCCGGTCACCTTGAACATGAATACGCCGTCATCGTAGGGGAAACCCTCGATAAGGTCGCCGTAGGTAACGATGGGGCCCAGCTTTTCGGCCCGGATGCTGCCGGAGCCGATCAGCATTACATCCACCCCAAGGCTGCGGGTAAAGATATCGGCAAACAGGTTGCCAAGCTCGGTCTCCTGCGTGCGCTGGGGGTGGGTAAGCTCCCGGCGGAAGCGCCCTACAATGTGGCTGTACTTTTCGTCCACCTGACTGGTGAAGCGGTGCAGCACCTGCTCCATGGCGGGGTTGCGGGGGCAGGTCTCGGCGCAGATGGGCACGGTGCGCCATGTGTAGGAATCGATGCAGTTGTTGTCCGTGTCCACAATGATGTCAAAGCGCCCGATCTGGTCGGTGCCGGTGCCCGCCTGCGCAATGACCACGCCGTTTTCCTCCACTGCGTGCTCCGGCAGGGTGTGGCTGTGCCCGCCGATGATCAGATCCACTCCCCACGCCGGGTCCAGCTGGCGCGCCAGATGGCGGTCCTCCTCAAAGCCGATGTGGGTCAGCAGCACGGTAAAATCAATATCGATGCTGTTGTGGGCGTTGCAGATCTTGCCCACCTCGGCGGCAGCGGCGGCGGTGTCCACAAAGGACCCTACCAGAGATTCGGACTTGGTCTGGTTGATCACGTCCTGCGTGATGATGCCGATGAACAGGATGTTCATGCCGTCCATCCGCAGGATCTTGTAGGGGGTGAACAGCCGTGTGGGGGTGTTTTTGATGTAGAGGTTTGCGTTGATGATGGGAAAGCGCGCGCATTTTTCGATGAACAGCAGATGCGCGATGCCGTAGTCCACCTCGTGGTTGCCTATGGTGACCACGTCCGGGGCAAGGGCGTTCATGATCTCGATGGTGGAAAGCCCCTTGTATTCGGAATCAATGACCGAGCCCCGGAACATATCACCTGCAATGACGTAGATGGTGTTGGGCTGTTCTGCCCGCACCTTTTCAATGTAGCCGGACAGCATGGAAACGCCGCCCACCAGTTTTTCGTCCACCTGCTCTGCCAGAAAATCTCCGTGCAGATCATTGGAGTGGAGGATGGTGATCGTTTTGGTGTGTTTCATGGTGCATTCCTCCCGGTGTTAGTGTGCGCGCCGGTCAGCCCATGGCCTCCTGCCGTGCAAAGTAGACAGTGTTGACAAGGCTCAGGTAGCTCTCCTGGCCGTCCAGATAGACCTTCAGGGCAAGGGTGTCCTCGTCCTCCAGCGTGACGGCGTAGCGGGAGCCATCCTCCCCGGTAAAGGTGGCGTACCACTCCTGATTGGAGCGGAAGGGTACCTCCGGGGTGCCCTCCTGATAGAACAGGTCGGCTTCCTCCACGTTCAGCTCCGGGTAGGGGGTGATGTAGCTGGCGGTGAAGGGCAGCTGGCTGCCCTCGGTGTCGGCGTCGGTGGGCAAAAAGCACATCCGGTCGGCGTCTGCGGGGTCGGTGTCAAAATAGCCCTCGTCGGTGTCGCGGCCGGTCTCCAGCCAGTTGCCTTCCAACGACCACGGACTGGTAGTGGTCTCCCAGTCGTCCCCCTCCGGGTAGATGGTAAAATCGCACACGCCCTCGGCTTCCACCACATGACCGTTCTCGCCGGAAAGGAAGGGGCTGAATACCAGCTCTTCGCCGGTGCTGGGGTACAGCTCCACCTCGGTGTTGGGGGCGATATCGCTGATGTTGCACAGCAGCAGGATGGGCTGGCCGTCCTCACTGTAATAGAGCTGTTTGCCGCGCTGGAGCGGGTTTTCGACATCGTCTGTCAGGCTCGTCTCGTAGACGAACAGGGTGGCCTGCGCCTCCTGCGGGAAGATGCAGTACAAATCGCACCCGCCATCCGGTGCCACGACCCAGTGATCCTGCGGGATGTCGTAGACGAAGCCCCACAGATCCCGCAGATCGGTCTGGCTGTCCAGCACCTTCTGCACATCGGTGGTCACCTCGTAGGAGCCGCCCAGATACAGCACACAGGCGCGGTATTCGTCCTCCCCTGCCAGAAGGCGCATGTAGGTCACGTCCTCCGGCTCGGTGTACTCCTGTTTGGCGGAGGGCGATGCGGTCATCTTGTCTCCGTCCAGCATTTTTTCGGGTTTGGAGCTGGACGCGCTGCTGCCTTTGGACGACCCGCCGCAGCCTGCAAGGCCGATGGTCAGCGCCAGCAGGGCTGCCAGAAGTTTCAGGTTTTTCATAAGTTCTCCTTTCTCATGCCCTGCCGGGACGCACCTCAAGGGGCAGCGCCGGTCAGCGGGTAGTTGGAAAAATCATACACGCCCTCCACCGGCACAGGGCGGCCGGTCTCGGCGGAAAGCTGCGGGTTCCAGTCCAGTGAGCGACCGGTGCTGCAATAGACCGTTACCATGGTGTCGGTGTCCTCCCTGCTGCCGTTGCACAGCAGCAGAATGGGCTGGCCGCCCTGCCTGCCGTAAAGTTCTTTTCCCAGCTGCGCGGGATACGCGGGGTCCTGTTTTTCATAGACAAAAAGCGTATCCTCCTTGCGCACGGCAAAGATGCAGTACAGCTCCCGCCCGCCGCCCGGCGCTGCGACCCAGCGGTCTGCCGGGATGTCCGCAACAAACTGCCACGGCTGTTCCGGTAAGCTGTCCAGCACGGCGTGCACATCGGTGGTGCGCTCCGGGACGCTGCCCAGATAGAGCACCCCAGCAAGGTCTCCGTTTTCCCCGGCCAGCTGCCGCAGCGCGGCAAGCTGCTCCGGCTCAGCGGAATCAGCACCGGAAGCCGCTGTGCTGCTGCCCTGTCCGGTGCTGCCGGGGGCGGGGCGGACGGGGTCGCCGTCCACCGCACCGCACCCTGCCAGACTGAAAGCCAGTGCAAGCAGTACTGCAAAAGTTTTCATGGCTTTCATGTCAGCTCCTTTGTTTTATGCCCACGGGTCGGCCGATGTCGGGACGCGGATGCCGGTCATCAGGTATTGCTCCCACAAAAACCACTGCCCGTCGCCCTTGCGGCGCAGCTTGATGGGGCGGGGGCTGTCGGCGCCGCCGCAGGGGATGAACAGCTTGCAGTAGCCCTCCTCGGTGTTGGAGGTGTGGTTGCTGCCCACCAGCAGGGTGAAGGGCTGGCGGGGGGTATAGCCGTTTTCCGGCGACGCACCCACAAAGTAGGAGAACGGGATATAGCTTTTGCCGTCCCGAAAGCGGTCGTTCAGGAAGGAAATCTCCTGCCCGTTCAGCGGGCGGGGGCCCCGCAGCCAGTTGAGCATCTCCAGCCCGATGTTTTTATCGGCACCGTAGGCGCACAGCGCGCAGACGGTGAGGGCTGCGGTCTTAAAGGGGGTGTCCAGACTGGCCTCCGGCAGTGCCTGCATCTGGGCAAGGCTTTCCGGCAGAGCCTGAAAGGTAAAGGTGACGGTCTGGTTGCCGCCGGTGGCAGCCGTGGCCTGCTTCATCTTATCAAAAAGTCCCATGAAAATACTCCTTTCTGTTTCAGCCGTAAAGGGTTCAGCTCCGGTTCGGGTCATGGCGGGGCACGATCCGCCTGCGGACGATCTTCTGGTTCAGATCCAGACTGAGGTTTACAAAATAGCCGTTTTCAAAATACCATGCAAGGTCTTTGGTGTCCATGCCAACGCTGTTGCACAGCCACCGCAGAGGCACCTCCGGCCCGGAGTAGCTCTCCACCCTGCGGGCGATGGTTCTTGCATGGTAGCGGCGTTTTTCGTTGCGTGCGAACAGAACAAGGGGCACTGCGCCCACCACGATCCAGAACACATACCCGACAACGTGGGAGGTGTCCTTGGCCTGCAGGTCCAGACAGAGGGTATACAGCCCGCCGACAGAGCAGAACACGCAGAAGGCAAGCCCCGCGTTCCGCAGCCATTTGAGGACACGGGGGATCTCGCCGCGGGCTTTTTCCGAAAGATAAGGGTTCATAAACATACTCCTTTCAGAACGAGCCGCCTCCACCGCCGTGGGTGGTGCCGCTGGAAGAGGTGTGGGTGGAGCTGCCGCCGGAATCGCTGGAGCTGGACTCCTTCGGTCGCTCGGTGCGGTGCACGTCACGGTACAGGAACAGCTCCCGGCTGTTGGTCAGATTCATGCTGCCCTCCCGCACATAGCTGGCGGCATTCTCCTGGAACGCCACGCTGCGCAGCTGGCTTTTCATCACATGGACGACGACCCATGCCAGCACAAGGCCGATGCCCAGCGCAAGGAACAGGTACATGAGAGACAGCGGCTCCCGGGGCAGGTTATTCACATCATAGGGGTGGCCCGCCCGGGCAGCGTCGATGTAAGTATCCGACCATTGGACAAAGGTGCGGAAGGCACCGGCGTAGTCTCCATCGGCCATGAAGGGGGTCATCTGCTCGCCAAGGTACTGGATGCCGGCATCCGTAAAGGCGGTGATGCCGTAGCCGCAGGTGGAGATGTGCCATTTGCGGTCGCCCACGCTCACCAGCAGAAGCACGCCGTCCATATCGGAGCCGTAGCCGAACTGGCAGAAGTCATACAGGTCATCGGCATAGGCCTCCATGCTGTCGTAGTCCACGCTTTCCAGCGACTCGATGGTGGCAATGACCACATCAAAGCTCTGGCGGACGCTCAGCTCCTCCAGCGAAGCCTCCAGTTCATTATCCTCGTCCTCGGTCAGAACTTCTGCGCTGTCGTTCATGCGGTAGTACAGGTCGGCAAAGCCGCCCTCCACCGCAAAGGCCGGAACAGCCAGCGCCGCCGCAAGAATCAGTGCTGCCAGCGCCGCAAAGAGGGAGTGCAGTCGGTTGGAAGTCTTTTTCATCGTTCGTCCCTCCTTTACAGGATCCGTGCCAGCCACAGCAGCCACATCACGCCGTAGGACGCGGCGGAAAGGGCAGCCGTAAGGCCCAGCATCCACTTGCGGGCAGCGCCCTTGTCCACGGGCAGGTCACCCACGAATTTGCCGGTCTGACCGTTCATGGCAAACAGATAGTTTTCGCCCCGCCAGCTGGTGCTCAGCAGCCAGACCGGGAACAGCGCATACTTTGCCTTGCCGCCGTGCAGCTGGATGCTGCTGTTATCCACCTTGACCGAATCGTAGCCGGTAACGGTCTGCTGGAATGTCTCCTCAGTGGAGCGGCGGATGCGCTTGTTGGCCCGCTCGATGCTGTCCTCGGCGTTCACATCGTATTTGTCCGCCACATAGCCGGCCAGATAGGCCGTCTGGAAGGGGATGGCGTCCTGCATGGCAAAGGGCTCGATGGACTCCATCAGGTCGTCCTCGATCTTGGACGAGCCGTCCACCGGCACGGCATCAAAACCCAAGGTGCCGTCCCGCCGGACGGAGTAGTAGTTGGTCTCGGTATAATCGTAGTCGTCATCCGACCAGCAGCGGGTGCGGGTGGCGGTAAAGCGCAGCTGAGCGTCGGCGTCGCTGTCAAAGAGCCAGAAAGGCACATACACGCCCTTGATCTCGTCGATGTGGTTCTGGCTGCGGAACACCCGGGGCA
>ERZ791865.2342-NODE-2342-length-13785-cov-10.375601_pt1 | contig 13785 bp, 7 predicted proteins | sample MGYA00509942_ERZ791865 | MGnify/ENA primary metagenome ERZ791865 (study PRJEB30046, sample SAMN00792098) | human gut metagenome | study: EMG produced TPA metagenomics assembly of the A metagenome-wide association study of gut microbiota in type 2...
CCTATTTTTAAGCATTATTGGCTAAAATAAGCAGTATATTTAGCCAGTAACCATAAAATCAGCATAAAAAAAGCTAGCGCTTATCAGAAACGCTAGCCTTTTTCGTATTTTATCTAACCTGAATTTCAAATCACTTAATAGCCTATAAACTATCAACTATAAACTATCAACTAATCATAGAATCCCGGCTGCTTATACTCAATGCCCAGTTCATCATCTACTGTTGCGATGACACCCTGAATCTGACCCATGGCAAACATACGGCCGAGGAGAGTGTAACCGGCATTGTGACCATGATTGCTCTCATCGAATACGCCACCTGGCTCATCAGTGAAGGTCATACCGTGGTCTACTCGCATTGGCAATCGACGGCCGGAATTGCACTTGCCTTCCTGCTCAGCCTTCTCGAAGATGCGGCAAAGTTCAATGAGATGGCCACGACCACCCAAGTGAGAAGCCTCTGTAAAGTTGCCGTTAGGGAAGATGTAGCAAGAGCGCAGATGAACAAAGTGAGTGCGGTCGGCAAACTGCTTCGCCATCGCCACACAGTCGTTGTGCTCGCCGGCAGAGAATGAACCTGCACAGAAAGTCAGACCATTGTGCTTGTTTGGCACAGCATCGAGCATCCACTGGATATCCTCGGCACGACCGATGATTCTTGGCAAGCCGAATACAGGATAAGGAGGATCGTCTGGGTGAACACACATATTGATATCGTACTCATCGCAGATAGGCATGATAGCCTCCAGCCAGTACTTCATGTTCTCCTGCAACTTCTTCTTGTCGATACCATCATAAAGCTTCAACAGGTCGCGGAACTTCTGGACAGGAGCTGAATCGCCCTCGCTGAAGTTACCCGATACGAAACCCTGGGTCTTGATGATGATGTTCTCTACCAAGGCATGATCCTGCTCTGGTGTAGAAGTCTTCTTGATTTCATCAGCCTCAGCCACGAGGTCTCTGCCCCACTTGTGCTCCTTAGAGAACTCAGCCCAATCCTCACGAGCGCCTTCACGCTGCAGGATATAGATATCAAAGTAGGCAAATTCGCCCCAGTTCATATAGAGGTTGTTGGCTCCGTTAGGATTCTCGTGTGACAAATCGGTACGAGCCCAGTCCAAAACAGGCATAAAGTTGTAGCAGATGCACTTGATGCCTTCCTCGCCCAGGTTGCGGAGACTCTGCTTATAGACCTCAATCTGATGATCACGGTCAGGACCGCCATATTTCAGGGTTTCAACTACAGGCAAAGACTCTACCACGCTCCATTTCATACCGTAAGACTCGATGTACTCCTTGAGTTCATGAATCTTCTCGCGTGTCCAAACCTCACCCAGAGGAACATCGTGCAATGCGGTAACAATGCCCTCAACACCAATCTGTTTCAACTGTGCAAGTGTAATCTTATCTTTCTTGCCAAACCAGCGCCATGTTCTTTCCATATATATTATATAATGTATAAGTTTAAAAATGAATTATCTTGCAGAAACATATTTATGCAATGTCTTTCTTACAGCACCCTTGCCGGCGAAGAGTTCCTTCACCATGCCCTCAATCTGCTCGCCGAAGCCAGCCTCATAGAGGTCGAGACCAAATACATCCTTGCGGCTGTAGAGATTCTTGAGGCATGAGTAATCCTGATCTGCCTTGCCTACCTCAAGAGGAGCTACGATGGCCTGCAGTTCTGCCAACAATGGGTCAGAAGATGGCTCGAATGGCTTCAGGTTATCATCCAATGCCTTGAGATAACGGGCATAACCTGCCAATACCAAAGGAATCAACACGAGATTGCTCTTATCGAGACCGCGGTCGATATACTTCTTGATAGTCTCACCGAAACGGATAGAGAGTTTCTGGCTGGTATCGGTAGCGATACGCTGAGGAGCATCAGGCATGAACGGGTTAGGCAGGCGCTTGTTGATAACGGTGCCGATAAACTCGTATGGGTTCAATACACCTGGATCTGTTACTACTGGCATTGCCTCGATATAACCAATCTTCTGGATGAAGGCACGAAGGTCCTCATCAGCCATCTCGGCAGAAATCAAGGTATAGTCGAGCATGCAACCATAGATTGACATCGCAGTATGGAGAGGGTTCAGACAGGTGGTTACCTTCATGGTCTCAACCTCATCTACAGTCTTGCGGGATGTATAGAGTGCACCGCCCAACTCCAATGGCGGACGACCGTTGGTATAAGTATCCTCGCAAACGAGATACTGCACTTCCTCGGCATTTACGAAAGGAGCGGTGAAAGTATGCTTCTCGGTGATAATCGTATTGTTATCCTCGAAACCATCCTCAACGAGCATCGCCTGTACCTTCTCGTGTGGACGAGGAGTAATCTTATCAATCATAGACCAAGGATAGGTAATCTTGCTGCTGTCATTGATATAATCTACGAAACCAGCCTCTACGATACCATCCTGTGCCCAACGCTCAGCATAAGCCTTTACGCCAGCCTTAACATGGTCGCCATTGTGAGAACAGTTGTCGGTAGACTGAAGAGTAAGTGGCAACTTGCCAGCCTTATAACGCTCATAGAGAAGAGCGGTAAGCTTACCCATAGCAAATACTGCATCAAGACCACGTGCCAAATCGGCATCATTGAAAGAATATCCCTTCTCTGTGATGGTGAAAGTTACCATCTGCAAAGTAGGAGCCTGGAAAATCTGAACCAGACGCGCCCAGTCGTCAGCAAACTGCTTATCCGCCTTGAGGCTTTCTGTGATAGATGCGATAACCTTCTTTTCGATAGTACCATTAGACTGGAGGCTTACGAGAAGCGAGAGATTATTGTAAGGACGATAAGCCTTATCGATAATTTCGTAGTCGAAGCTTTCTGCCACGATTACACCACGATCGTACTTGCCGGTGTTAAGTGCATCGTTGAGGATGGCTGCCGGGAAAGCACGGAAGATGTTACCTGCGCCGAAGTGAACCCAAGTAGGCTCGTCGTGAGTCTTCTTAGCTACGGCTGCGATGTCATACTTAGGAAGCTCATAACCCTTAGCTTCCCATTCTGCAGCATTAAAGCTGTCTGAAAGAATTTCGTTCAGTTTCATGATTATACAGTATTTTTTGATTGTTTCATGTACTCGCCTATCTTTCCGAATAGGCGTGGCAAAAATACAAAGAAAAATCGAAACCCGCTCATTTTAAAGGCTATAATTTCATAAAATGAACGATTTGCAAATATATTTGAACGAAAAAGCAAACGTCACGGATCAGATGAACCCGTTTTTTAACGATTATGTTACATCAAATAAAAAAGGGTTACATCAGGAAAACAGAAAAGAGGACGTAAATTCTCGCCCCCACATCCTCTTCTTTTTATCTTTAGATTTCATTTTCCTATTCTTCCAGCGATTTAATCTGCTTTTCTATTCTTCCAGCGATTTGATTTGCTTCTTCGGCGTAACGCCAAGTCCCTTCAGGCTCTCTACCCTTCTCATCACATTGCCGGTGCCGTCATAGAGTTGCTTCTTCGCCTTATCGAAGGTTCCCGAAAGGCGGGTTATCAAATCGCCGATGCCCAGGAAAGTATCTTCGAAGCCAGCCACCTTATCATACAGGTCAGCAGCCGTCTTCACGATTTTCTCCACATTCTTGTTCTGCCGGTCATACTGCCAGAGATTATAGGCAAGCTGGAGTGCCATGAGCAGATTGCTTGGTGAGATGATGATAATCTTCTTCTGATAAGCATAGCGGCTGAGGTCGGGCTGCTGCTTCATGGCTGCGATATAGCTGGTCTCGTTAGGAATGAACATCAGTACGAAGCCGATGGCATCATCCACCAGCTTGGAATAGTCTTTGGCTGCCAGTTCATCGATGTGCTTTCGTACGCTCAGCGCATGTGCCTTCATCAGGCGTTCCTGTTCAGCCTCATCTTCAGCTGCCAGAGCATCGGAATAGGCAGTAAGCGAAACCTTGGAATCGATGACCACACTTCTGCCTTCCGGGAATCTGACGATGACATCCGGACGATAGTTCTTTCCCTCTTCATCTTTCGTATTCTCCTGAATGAAGAATTCCTCATCTTTACGAAGTCCGCTGTTCTCCAGGATAGTTTCCAGCACCATCTCGCCCCAGTCGCCCTGCATCTTGCTGTCGCCCTTCAATGCCTTGGTCAGGTTGGCAGCATCGGAGCCAATCTTCTCGGTCTGCTCCTTCAGGTTCAGTACTGCCTGCTGCTGTTCCTGCTGGAAGAGTTTCATCGTTGCCTCGAAGGTGTTCTGCAGTTCCTTCTTGTTCACCTCGTTCTGGGTCTTGCTCTCCTCTACCGATTTCTTGAAATCAGCAAACTGTTCCTTGATAGGTTTCAGGAGTTCATCCATCTGCAGACGGTTGTTTTCCTGCAGAGCCGACTGCTTGGCAGCCAGCTGCTCAGCCGCCACCTTCTGCTGTTCTATCGTCATTCGCTGCATTTCCTGCTTCAGGCTCTCGAGTTTCTGTGCCCACTGCTGGTCGCTTTCCGCCCTGAGTTTCGCCGCATACAGCCGCTCGTTCTCCATCTGCGCTTTCAAGGATTGAACCTCAGCAGCATGAGATTGTTTCAAGGATTGAACCTCAGAAGCATGATGCAGTTTTATCTGTTCGATGTTAGCCGCCAGCACCTGAGCCTTCGCTATAAGCTGCGTTTTCTCTTCTCCCGCACTTTTTGCTTCCATCAGTTTCCCCACGAAGAATCCGATGGCAAGCCCTATGATGATTCCAACTACTATTTCCATTTATCCTTGTTTTGAATGATTCTGTAAATCTGCAAAAATTATGATTTGCAAAAGTAATCATTTCAAGACATAACACCAAACATCATGGGGGATTCTTGTAGATATTTAACTCTTCAGCATTTAACTATGCAAACAAAAAGAGCGCACCACTATTGGCACGCTCTTTTCTTTAAATCATCTTAAATATACATTATCTGTTGGCAGTAGGCCACTGATAAGTATCAGTGCAATGGATATCAGCACTCTGGTCGGCAATCATCAATTTGAAATCGCCTTCCTCCAATCTCCATTTGCCATTCCAACCTACGAAGGCCAAATCGTCTGCCTTTAATTCAAATGTCATGGTCTTGGTCTCACCAGGCTGAAGTTCCACCTTGTCGAAGGCACGGAGACGACGGCCATCAGGCACCATACTAGCGATGAGATCGCTGCTGAACAGGAGAACACTCTCCTTGCCTGCCACCTTGCCCGTATTCTTCACATCCACGCTCACCTTGATGATGTCGCCGTGGCGGAAATCAGACTGAGAAACCTTCAGGTTGCTATATTTGTAAGAGGTGTAGCTCAAACCATATCCGAAGCCCCACTGCTGGGTAATCTTCGCATTGTAGTCGTAAGCACCTTCCATCGTACCCACCTCCTCACTCTTCTTGAAGTCATAGTTGGCGAGCGAATTGATTTCCTTAGGATAGGTGTAAGGCATCTTGCCACTGAAGTTTGACTTGCCCGATACCAGGTTTGCCAAGGCATCGCCGCCCATGTTGCCAGGGATAAGGATGTTGATGATGCCCTGTGCCAATGGTTCGATGTCAGCGATGAGACGAGGACGACCTTCATTCAATACCAGAACGACAGGCTTACCGGTCTTGGCGAGTTCCTTCACGAGATTACGCTGGTTCTCTGAGAGCCAAAGGTCGGTCAGGTTGCCTGGAGTCTCTGTATAGGAGTTCTCGCCAATGCAAGCCACGATGATGTCAGCATCCTTTGCTGCATCAACTGCGCCCTGAATCTGAGGTTCGTTCTCCTCCCAGTACTTGCCTTTCTCATTATAGGTAACACCCTGGTTCAAGATGACATTCTCCTTGCCATACTCATTACAGAATGCCTCACAGATGGTATTGTACTTGCCGGCAAACTCATCGGCACGATGACCCTGCCAGGTATAGCTCCATCCACCGTCCAGGCAGCGCATCTGATTGGCATTAGGACCCGTGAGGAGAATCTTCTTGCCATGCTGCAAAGGAAGGATATTACCCTCGTTCTTCAGGAGCACCATACTCTCGGTAGCTCCCTCCAAGGCGAGCTTGGCAAACTCCTCACCACCAAACTTAGGATAATTCTTCAGTTTCTGGGTTGGGTTCTTGAAGAGGTCGAGACGGTACTTCATGCGAAGCACACGGCGACAGGCATCGTCGATGCGACTCATCGGAATCTTACCTTCCTTCACCAATTCTATAAGGTAGCCACAAGCATCGCAAGAATAAGGTTCCATAATCATGTCGATACCGGCATTGATGGCAATGCGGAGCGCATCCTTCTTGTCCTTTGCCACCATCTCACGAGTATAGAGATTGTTGATGTCTGCCCAGTCGGTGATGAGCACACCATCCCATCCAGTCTCTTCCTTCAGCCATCCTGTCAGGATGTCCTTGTTGGCATGCATCGGCACACCATTGACGGAAGCGGAATTCACCATCACGGTCAAGGCTCCAGCCTGCAGACCCGCCAGGAAAGGAGCAAAGTGCTTCTCTCGCAAATCGGCAGGAGAGATATAGGCTGGCGTACGGTCTTTACCGGTCCAAGGCACACCATAGCCCATGAAGTGCTTCATTGAAGTAGCAATGTGATACTGGTCGATGTTGTTTGGGTCCTCGCCCTGGAAGCCATAGACCATCGCCTTGCCCATCTCTGAACTGAGGTAGCAATCCTCGCCAAAGTTCTCCCAGATGCGAGGCCAACGGGCATCACGACCGAGATCAACGGTAGGACTGTAAGTCCAAGGCACGCTCACCGCACGAGTCTCATAAGCGGTAGCCTCAGCCGAACGGCGAGCTATCTCACGATTAAAGGTGGCAGCCACATTGATGTTCTGCGGGAAGAGGGTTCCGCCCTGTGTATAAGTAGAACCATGGTTCTGGTCGAGACCGAAGACACAAGGGATGCCGATGCGCTTCATCGAAATCTTCTGGATTTGCGCGATGTACTTCTCCCACTGCTTGGCTGTAGGAGCACAGGTATTTGGAGCGTTGAGGATTGAGCCAATCTTATAGCGGGAAAGGATAGAATCGGTCTTGTGCTCGTCGATATAGAACACACCATTCTTGTCGTTGGCACCAAAGAGGTCGGTCACCAATTCCATCATCTGACCTATCTTTTCCTCCAAGGTGAGTTTCTTCAGAGTTTGTTCTACCTGAGCCTCAATCTTAGGGTCGCTCTTGATAACCGGAACATTAGCACTGGCTGTATAAGCCAATGCCAACATTGAAATAGATAATAATATTTTCTTCATAAATTCAAAGGTTTGACGTTTTATGTTAAAAACGGAAATCTTTCTAATATATTATTCAATAGTTACTTTTTTTACGGTATAACCATCACCCACGAGGAGGAAACCATTCTGCTCTGTCAAGAGTTGGATAGACAAGTCGGTCAGTTCAAACTCCCATTTAGCAGGTCCATTCACCATGATGTCGCCACGCTCTGGGTCGCCCTTACCAGTAAGGATGTTATTCCACCAAGAGGTAGCAGCAGTACCCTGACCATTTCCATCTACATAGACACGGAGGATGGTGCCAGCCTTCACCTTTGAGAGGAAGGTATCCTTCAAGGCATCGAATGGTGTACCCCATGTCACGGCAAACTCACCTTCCCAGATGGTGTTCTCCATAGATGGACGTGGCTCTGTAGTTACCTTGATGATTCCGCCAGAGAACTGGTTGCCCTCACCATCTACCAAAGTGATATCATAGTCACCATTCTCCAAACCTGTAGGAGCTGTGAGCTTCAAGGCTGTGCCCTCTTCGAGAACCTCGAAGGCTACTTCCTTGCCACCTACCATTACTTTAGTAACTGTACCGAGATTCTTGCACTTATGGATAGTGGTCTCAGCACCGGGAGCTACCCAAAGCTCGACGGCATTGGTACCCAAGGCTGGGTCATCGGCAGCAGGAGTTACGGTAACTTTCAAGGTGCGGGATGTGCTCTTACCCTTGGTGGTGGTTGCCACAATCTTCAGTTCATGATTACCTACAGGCAAAGTCTGGTCGATAGTATTACCTTCGGCAATCTGAGTGCCGTCGAGCAACCATGTCACAGTGGTGTAGTGAACAGGAGTCACCTTGATTTCCAACTTATAATTAGTCTTGCGGTCTATCTTGGAATCAGCCAAGTCGGTGTTCAAGATACGTGGATTGTCATCTTCGCTGACAGTGAAGTATGGTTCATCGTCAGAAGAGCAAGAAGACAAGGTAGATGTACCAGCCAGTGCGAAACCCACGGCTAAGAGCATCATCATAGCCTTCAAGACTTTTCCCTTATATTGTTTCATTGTCTTATTCATAATTATTTATTCTATTCTATTGTCCTATAAGACTTAACATTTAACACTTAACATTAAACACTACTTGCTATATCCCTTTCCGAATGGAGGATTGAAGTCTGGCTGAAGGTTTACATCAGCCTTGTCCCACCAGAGGCGCTTGTGCCAATTGTCGGTACCACCCATGCGGTCGATGGCAGCCTTGTAGTTGGCATTGTTGTACTGAGCTTCCAACTCAGGATACTGCAAGCGGACAGGCATTGACCAATCGGAATCCGTATAAGTGAAACCATTCTTGGTCAAGAGATCACGATTCAAGATGGCAGGATAGTCAGAGCGGCGCATGTTAGCCCAACCCTCAGAAGGGTTCATCATGTGGAGAATCCAAGCCTGGGTGTTGATGGTCTCCTTAGGATTGTCACCCAACGGATTGTTAGCAATGAACTCATTGATCTCATCCTCAGAAATCTTGTTGGACGTGAGATAATAGTTGTTGAGCAACTCCATGCTGGCACGAACACCAGCCTCGTAGTGACTTTCTGCATCACCACCACCTACATTCCAACCCTTGGTTGCAGCCTCAGCCTTGAGAAACTCAACCTCAGCATAGCTCATCAAGTCGCCAGGGCAAGAAGGCATCTCGAAGTCGATGTTCAGGCAAGGACGACTAGCTCGGGCTATATAATCAGAGTTGGCATAAGTGTTCTCGTCAATCTCTGCATACTTCTTCAAAGTAGGAAGGTCATCCAACGTAGGTGGATTCATCCAGTCTGTGTACCAGGCTGCACCAGGGTTGCAAGGCTCCTCACCGAGGTTCTTGCTCTGGAAATAAGCCAGGAAATCATCGGTCAAGTCGATGTTCTGCTCCTTATCTGGCTTCACCTGACTACGCTTGATATTGTAGTAGTGACGGCAGATGCGATAGAGACGAGGGTCGTTGGTATTCTGCAACTGATAGAACAAGGTAGAGCATACCATGGTAGGCGATGTGGCATCCTGACCATAGAGAATCTCTCCCAAGGCATTGGTACGGAAATCGTAATCGTTGGCTCCATCATAATAGGTAAATGGAGCATCAGCATACTTGATATAAGCATCATCTGCTGCACTGGCGATAGCACCGGCAGCCACAGCCTTCTCAAATTCCTCCTTTGCCTTCTGTGGATTAACATCGGAAATGCGCATGGCATAGCGCATACGGAGTGCATTGGCATACTTCTTCCACTTAGCTACATCACCACCCATGCTGGTGACATCACCAGAAATGCGGTCGGTACCTGTGCCAAGCTGCTTCTCGCAAGCGTCAAGTTCATCGAAGAACCAGCTGTAGAGTTCCTCTACGGTATCATACTTAGGGGTGGAGATACCTGAGATATAACCCAGACCTGCCTCCGAACAAGGCACGTCACCGTAGGTATCTGCCAAAACTGCCGTGAGATAGACACGGTGGATACGAAGTGCCGCATTCAAGTTTGCCTTGTCAGCAGAATTGTGGATGGCATCCACAAGGTTCTTGATACTGATTTCATAATAGCGGTCCCAAACTCGACGGGACATATCATCTTCTCTGAAATTAGAACCAGCGTAATTGGTTACATTCCAACCACCAGCAAAATACTGTGGAAAACCAGATATATAGTTACGGTAGGTATCCATCAGACTGAAGTCACCGTAAGTCTGCAACAAAGCTGTTGTCAACTGTGCGTTAGGGTCGAGCTCGTTCACCTTGGTCTTGTCGGTATTGATGTTGCTCAAGGTATCATCAGAGCAAGAAGTCATCGCAGTGCCGGTTGCCATCAGGGCGAAAGCCATCATCAGGCTGCTCTTACCTATATATTTCTTGATTATATTGTTCATTTTCTTACCTTATTATATATTAGAACTCTTCTAAAGAAATTGATTCATTTTTTTCGAGACTAGAACTTCACGTTCACGTTCAAACCATAACTCTTGCGAGATGGCAGGGAACCATATTCCAGACCGAGACCTGAGGTGTTGTAGCTGGAGTCTGGGTCGATGTTAGGAATGTTCTTCCAAACAATGAATGGGTTACGAGCCACGAAGGATACGGTCAAGCCCTTGACATACTTGCCCAGGATGCTCTCTGGGAAGGTATAGCCGAAAGTAATCTCACGACACTTCACGTAAGAATTGTCGTAAACGAAGGCACTCTGCACGCCATTTGCCACATGCTTCCAGTAATCTTCAGGGTTCACGGCGATGTCGTTCTTGCGATAAGTACCGTCGCCATTGTCGATGACACCATCTACGACAAATCCTTTGCAGTTACCAGTCTCACGCCATGCGGCAAGGTCCATACCCGAAGCCTTGCGAGCCTCCTCGGAAGTGTACCACTCCTCACGGCCTGCCAATGTTCCCTTTGCCTTACCTGTCTGGTATGCAGAACGCATGGACATAGAGTAGATGTCGGCACCTACCTTCACATCGAAGGATGCAGAGAGGCGGAAGTTCTTGTAGCTGAAGGTTGAGTAGAAACCACCTGTCCAGTCCCAAGTAGAATTGCCGATGGTCTTGACCTTCTGGTCAATCTTTGGAAGACCAGTAGCTGCATCGACAACCACCTGTCCCTTGTCGTTGTAGAGGAAGTCGTGTCCACGGATAGCTCCATAGTTCTCGCCAACCTGAGCACCTACTGATACACCGCACCATGTGGCCTTGGCAAGCTCAAAATAGTCCATGCCATCTACGAGCGACTTCACCTTGTTGGTATTCTTCGAGAAGTTGACACCCAAGTCCCAAGCGAAGTCCTTGATCTGCAAGGCACGGGCATTGAGGGCAATCTCGACACCCTGGTTCTGAATCTCACCGGCATTGATGAGGCGGTAAGCATAGCCAGAGGTGGTGGTTGAAGCCAAACTCAAAATCTGGTTCTTGGAGTTCTGGTTGTAATAGGTGGCATCCAAGCCCAAGCGTCCGTTAAGGAACTTCATCTCCAAACCTACCTCGTAAGAACCTGTCATTGTAGGCTTCAAATCCTTGTTCGGCTGTGTTGAGTTGGCTATCATACCGATGGTATAACCCGAGTAGCTGTACTTGCCCGTGGTATAGTTGAGTGCCAACAGGTATGGATCGGTATCGCTACCTACCTTTGCCCAAGATGCGCGAATCTTACCATAATTGATGAACTTCTTGTTCTTGATAAACTCAGAGAAAACCAAACTACCCGATACAGATGGATATACGTATGTATTATTATTTGTAGGGAGCGTAGACGACTTATCGCCACGGAGGGTTCCCTCCAAATAGTAAGTATGCTTGTAGCCAAGGCTTGCGCTGGCATAGAGAGAGCTGATCTGTTTCTTGTACATGCTCTCACGAGTGTTCTGTTCCTGATAGTTCATGATATTCTGGATGCCATCCATCTGCTGGTTGAGACCGACGTTGGTAGTGGTCTTGTTGTTCACCTTGAAGATGTTACCACCAGCGGTAGCGTTGACATCGAAGTCGCCCCATGAGTTGTTGTAGAGGGCAAGTATCTCGGCGTTGAGTGTGCGGTTGTTGAAGATTTGGTCGGTAAGCTTTCCGGCAGGAGTTCCTGGAGTTGTCTTGGCGATGAATTCCTGGAAGTTCATGCTGTTGATGTCGGTACCGATAGTACCCTGCAACTTGAGGTGCTTGTTGATGTTCCAGATTGCCTTACCCGTAAAACGGAACACGTCCTTGTCGGATGTATTGCTGTTCTTATAGAGATCCCAGTATGGGTTCTTGTTATACTGATCGTTACCATTCCAGTTAGAGTAGTTGCCGTCGGCATCCTCATAGTGCTTCAGCCAAGCCTGGTCGTAGGTACCCGCCAGGGTCATGAGGTTCTTACCCACGTTGCTCTGAGAGTCACCAAGGGCAGGACGGTTCTTTACCTTCTCACGAGTATAGTTGGCGGTGAAGTCGAAGTCAACAGGACCAGCTGAGGTATTCACTCGGAGGTTGAAGTTGTCACGACTCATATTGGTATTTGGCAAGATATCCTTGTTGCGCATATCGGTAACAGAGAAACGCATACCCGTCTTACCGGAATTAACTGAGAGGATGGCAGAGTTCTGGGTGGTGAAACCTGTACGGAAGAAATCAGAAGCATTGTTTGGATGCATCATGAATGGACGTTCCTCGCCATCGAAATATTTGAACATGAAGTCATCGGCCTTAGGGCCCCAACTTGAGTTCGTACCAGAGGTGCTGGATGTAGGAAGCTCGCCATTGTAACCAGCACCGTATATCTCCTGGATGTCGTCCCATTTAGCCAACTGGGTATCGATAGTATAAGAACCATTGTACTCCACGGAAATTCTATCCTTCTCCGCCTTCTTGGTCGTAATCAAGATAACACCATGGGAAGCACGGCTACCATAGAGGGCTGAGGCAGCAGGACCTTTCAATACGGTCATCGTCTCGATGTCATCAGGATTGATGGCAGAGATACCATCACCGAGGTCATAACCACCACTTTCACCAGCACTGCCAAAGTTGGTATTATCCAAAGGCACACCATCCACCACGTAAAGAGGCTGGTTATTGCCTGCCATTTCTGTATTACCACGAAGAAGCACGCGGGTAGAACCTGAAGCACCGCCAGCGGTGTTCTGCACAACGAGACCAGCCACCTTACCTGAAAGAGAGTTGATGACGTTGGTTTCCTTCGCCTTGGTAAGTTCCTCACCTTTAACCTCCTCCAAGCCATAGCCCAAAGCCTTGCGGTCGCGCTTGATACCAAGGGCGGTAACAACGACCTCATTCAAGGCCTTACCATCCTCTTGCATCGTGATTTTCATGCCATTAGCAGCTTTCACGGTCATCGTCTTGTAACCGATGTAGCTCACTTCGAGCGTTGCTCCAGGCTTGCAGTTCAACGTAAAGTTACCATCTATATCGGTAACGGCACCGTTGGTTGTACCAGCCACCTTCACGCTAGCGCCAATCAAGGTTTCGCCAGTGGCATCCACCACTGTACCCTTGATGCCTTGGTTCTGCTGAACGCTCATCGCTGCATTGTTCATCTGGGCAGCGAGAATGGCAGAAGCAGGCATCCACATCAAACCTGCACCAAGCAGGCCGAGAAACATAGTTTTCTTTCTCATAATTGATATTTTTGTTTTTAGTTTAACATTATTCTTTCCCAAAGATTCCTTCGAGAATCCAAGGAGCATTCACCTTCATACTCTTGAAACGGTCGAAGATGCCATACTTCTCAGAGCCGTTGCCGAAGTGGTTGTTGTCCCAAACGAAAGTAGAGAAGCCTCGTTTGCGAGCCTCCGTAGTCAAGAACTTACAGTAGTAGGTCATGTTTTCATGCACTTTCTCTGAGTTTGACTTATAGTGATCGGTTACTCCCCACTCTCCTATAACGATACCCAGTCCTTTGTTGCTCCAGGTATTCACCGCCTTATCGAAGAAATCCGTCATCGTCTTCTCGTTTTCTGCAGGTATCTTGCCAGCATCCTTGTAGGCATCACCCCAGTAATCGTAGGTGCAATCGCCGGCGTAGCTCCATGGCTGATAGTA
>ERZ791865.2347-NODE-2347-length-13737-cov-2.999415_pt1 | contig 13737 bp, 8 predicted proteins | sample MGYA00509942_ERZ791865 | MGnify/ENA primary metagenome ERZ791865 (study PRJEB30046, sample SAMN00792098) | human gut metagenome | study: EMG produced TPA metagenomics assembly of the A metagenome-wide association study of gut microbiota in type 2...
TAGCACTGTCGTCATCTGAGCCGCTGCTGCCGACGGAATATTTTGAACGTGTGGCACCATTTCCTTTATCTCCAACTCCGTTACCGTTATTCTGCAGCTGGCACTGGCCATTGACTACGCCATCATCCTGTGCCACCGCTTCTCGGATGAGCACGAAACCAAGGATACGCGGGAGGCCTGTATCGCGGCATTGTCCAAGGCAATCCCCGAAATCAGCTCTTCCTCTCTGACCACCATTTCCGGCTTGGGGGCTTTGGCTTTCATGCACTTTGGCATTGGCCGCGATATGGCAACCGTGCTGATCAAGGCTATTCTGTTCAGCTTGCTGTCGGTGTTTACCTTGATGCCCGGCCTGCTGATGCTGTTCAGCAAAAAGATCGATGCAACCCGCCATAAAAACCTGATCCCCAAGATCACCTTCCTGGGCAAGTTTGATGTCGCCACCCGGTTTATTGTCCCGCCGATTTTTGCCGTTGTGGTCGTAGTCACCGCAGTGCTGGCCAACAAGTGCCCCTACTGCTACAGCTATACAGACCTGGTCACCGCCAAGCAGAGTGAAAGCCAGATTGCCCACCAGAAAATCAAGAACACTTTTGGTGTCAACAACATGGTGGCGGTGATCGTGCCGACAGGGGATTATGATTCCGAACGCCAGCTGCTCAAGGACCTGGATTCCTGCGCGGAAGTAAAATCCACCCAGGGCCTGGCTAACATTGACGCTATGGATGGCTACAAACTGGCCGATGCCCTGACCCCGCGCCAGATGTCGGAACTGGCCGGGCTGGATTACGAGGTGGCCGAAGCCCTGTACGCCGCCTATGCCGTGGACCAGAACGAATACGGCAAGTTGATCAGCGGCCTTGGCGATTATAAAGTACCGCTGTTTGATATGTTCATGTTCCTGCAGCGGGAGATGAAAGACGGCAACATTACGCTGGACGGCGACATTCAGGAAACGCTGGATGACCTGTTTGAACAGCTGAACAAGGCACAGCTGCAGCTGCAAAGCGATAAATACAGCCGCCTGGTTGTCTACCTGAACCTGCCGGAGGAAAGCGATGAGACGCTGGCTTTCCTGGATACAATGCACGCTATGATCGCCAAATATTACAGCAGCGATACCTACATTGTCGGCAACTCCACCAACGTCAAAGATCTGTCCAGCTCCTTTGGCGAGGATAATATGCTGATCAGTGTGCTGTCCGCTTTGTTTGTTGTCATTATCCTGCTGTTCACCTTCAAATCGGCCGGTCTGCCGGTGCTGCTCATCGTTGTCATTCAGGGCAGTATCTGGATCAACTTCTCGGTGCCGACCATCCAACATGAGTCGCTGTACTTCCTGGGTTACCTGATTGTCAACTCCATCCAGATGGGTGCAAACATTGACTATGCTATCGTTATTTCCAGCCATTACAGTGACCTGAAAAAAGAAATGCGGCCCAAAGAGGCAATTATCGCCGCATTGAACGAAGCGTTCCCTACCATCTTTACATCCGGCACCATTCTGGCGGTGGCCGGTGCGCTGATCGGCGTTATGACCACCAATCCGGTCATCGCTGCCATCGGCACCTGCCTGGGCCGCGGCACGGTCATTTCCATTGTGCTGGTTATGGCGGTTCTGCCCCAGATCCTGCTCATCGGCGATACCATTGTGGAGCGTACCAGCTTTGATGTAAAAGTTCCTGTGGATCTGTCCCGCGTCAACCGCACGGCCAGCGGCAACATGCGCGTCAGCGGCCGGGTGCGCGGCTATGTGAACGGTGTGATCGATGCCGAGATCAAGGGTACGTTGAACGGTACGTTGAATGCCTCTGTTACCAGCGGCACAACGATAGAACCAACAAAGCCTGATTTTTATCTGCCGGAAAGCAAGGAACAAGCGGCGGCTGAATGGGCAGAAAATTATACGGAAGGGGAGGAAGTCTGATGGAACGCAATACAGCAAAACGCACGCTGGAAAAACTCCTCTCTGTGTGTATCTGCCTGTGTATGCTGGGGGCCATGCTGCCCGCCCAGGTGTTTGCCGAGGAAGCCGACACCGCCCAGACCGAAACCGTGCAGGATACGGCCCCAAAAGATACGGTCTACCTTTCCAGTGCGGATGACCTGATCCAGCTGGCCAAGAACTGCCGCCTGGACAGTTGGAGCCAGAACCGCACCGTTGTGCTGGAAGCCGATATTAACCTTTCCGGTGTTGACTTTAACGGTATCCCCAGCTTTGGCGGCACATGGGAAGGCCAGAACCACGCCATTACCGGCCTTTCCCTCAGTCAGGACGGCAGCGTGCAGGGCTTATTCCGCTATGTGCAGCAGGGGGCCCTGGTGCGCGATATGACGGTAAAGGGCCGCATCAAGCCGGGCGGCACCCGCGCCAGCGTGGGCGGCATTGCGGGCAGTAACGCCGGTACGATTGAAAATTGCGCGTTTGACGGCGTGGTATCCGGCACCAGCCAGATTGGCGGCATTGCCGGTGTCAATACGGTCAAGGGCAGCATCAACGGCTGCACGGTAAGCGGCACAGTGTACGGCAGCCACTTTGTGGGCGGCGTTGTGGGCCAGAATAACGGCGTGGCTGCCAACTGCACCAATGCGGCCAGCGTGAATACCACCGTGAGCCAGAACGAAGTCAAGCTGAATGACCTGACCCTGGACGATGTGCTGAAAACCGAAAAGGCCAACGATGTGACCGATGCAGGCGGCATTGCGGGCAACAATGCCGGTGTGCTGCGCGCCTGCATCAACCGCGGAACCATTGGCTACAGCCACATTGGCTATAATGTTGGCGGTATTGCCGGCAGCCAGACCGGCTATGTGGAAGGCTGCGTGAACTATGGCACCGTCAACGCCCGTAAGGAGGGCGGCGGCATTGTGGGCCAGATGGAACCCTCCAGCGTGCTGCAATATAACCAGGATACCTTGCAGGAATTGCAGGGCGAACTGGATACCCTTTCTGCCCTGATGAACAAGGCCACCAACGATGCCTCGGCTTCTTCCAGTGAGCTGACCAGCCAGCTGAATGACCTGACCGGCCGGGTGGACAGCGCGCGCGAAGCCGTGGATACCCTGATCGATAAGACGGTCAACGGGTTTGATATCGGCACCCAGACCATCAACATTACCAACCTGACCAAACTGACCGGGCAGGGTACTATCAATGGCAGCGGCAACGGCAGCGCCAACGGGTCCGGCAATGGCAACATCAACGGCACCATTGAGCTGGTGCCCACCCCGGAGCCGACCGAAGAACCGGAGGAAACCCCGGAACCCACCGAAACGCCGGCTGTGACGCAAGCGCCGGCCGTGACGGAAGCCCCCACCGCGGCCCCTGACCCGGATCCGACTGCGGCGCCTGCTCCGGAGCCGGACCAGCCTGACGACCAGCCCGCAGAGCAGAGCGAGGACGACCGCGAGGGCGAAGCACATGGCCGCCCCCGCCGCAATGAACCCACTTTTGATGTGGATCTCGATTTTGGCGGGGAAGGCGGCGGTGACGCTGGCGGCGATGTGACCATCGACCATGGCGGCGAAGGCCAGATCGACAGCAACATTGACCTGACGGTGCCCAGTATTACGCTGAGCGACCGCGACTCCATCACCGCAGCCCGCAGCAGCCTGAACGGCAGCCTGGCTTCCATCATTGACGGTGTCAGTAGCCTGAACACCAATACCGGCAGCCACACCCAGGCTTTGATCCAGGATGTGCAGGCCATCAGCAGCCAGCTGAACAAAATTGGCGATACGCTGGCTGGTGCTGCAGACCAGAGCGAGGACGACAACAACCTGTTTGAAGATGTTTCAGACAGCGATACCGATGGCGATACCGAAGGTAAAGTGTTCAACTGCATGAACCTTGGCGAGGTAAACGCCGATATCAATGCAGGCGGCATTACCGGTGCCATGGCCCGTGAAAACGACCTGGACCCCGAAGATGATACCAAAACCAGCGGCAGCAGCTCACTGAATGTGACCTACAAGACTCGCATCGTGGTGCGGGACTGCATCAATAAGGGGGCTGTCAATGTCAAGAAAAAAGGCGGCGGTGGCATCGTTGGCAGTATGGATATGGGCTCGGTGCTGCAAAGCTATAACTTTGGCAATCTGGAATCGGACGATGCGGATTATGTTGGAGGTATTGCCGGGCAGAGCAAGTCCATCATCCGCCGCAGCGCAGCCAAGTGCCGCCTGAGCGGTGATAACTATGTCGGCGGCATTGCGGGCAGCGGCTTTACCATTACCGGCAGCCGCAGCTTTGTGTTGGCGGATGGCGACGAGTATGTCGGCGCGATTGCCGGTGGGCTGGAAAGCAGCAATTCCATCACCAACCTGAACAGCGCACTTCAGGATTCCGAGTCCGAGCAGAGCGGCAACTATTTTGTCAGCGAAACGCTGGGCGGCATTGACGGCGTAAGTTATGCAGGTCAGGCGGAACCGCTTTCGTTCCAGGAATTCTGTGACCTGACGGCACAGGAGGGCATGCCGGATGAATTCCGCAATGTTACCCTGAATTTTGTCGCCAGCCGGGTCACGGTGGCAGCCGTTACGGTGGAGTACGGTGCGGCCTTTGATATGGCCAATGCGCCGGAGCTGCCTGCCAAGGGCGGCTATACGGCAGAATGGTCGGACTTTGACCATGATCATGTTGTGTTTGACCAGACGATTGAAGCAGTATACACCCCGCTGGATTCCGTGGTGCAGAGCGGCGATACCCGCAACGGCCTGCCCATCCTGTTGGCAGAGGGCGCTTTTGGCACGGCGGAAGTAACGCTGACCCCGTCCAGCGAAAGCCCCGGCGCGGTGGGAACGCTGCTGGAATGCTGGGAAATCACCCTGCCGGAGGACCGCTCTGACAGCCATGTGCTGCATTATCTGGCGCCTTCGGACAATACTGTGGTATACCTGCGCGATGCTGACGGCAGCTGGCGCAAAGTAGACACCACCGAGGACGGCAGCTATCTGGTGTTTACCGCCATGACGGACGAAACGACCCTTGCCGCAGTAGAAAAGCCCGGCATTCCGCTGCCGATTCTGATCGGCGGTGCCGTGGCAGCGGTGCTGCTGGTTATCCTGTCCATTCTGGGCCACAAACACCGCAAAAAGCGCCTGGCCGAAAAAGCAGAACAGGAACGCAAACGAGCCGAAGAAACCGAAAACGGCTGGTTCTACTAAAAAATAAAAAACGCAGAACTTTCAACGTTCTGCAAAAATAAAGTTGAAACATCCCCCGCAGGTGCAGCAATCGCTGACTTGCGGGGGATGTTTTGCGCTTTTAGTTTACAGTTTGCGGATGAACAGGAAAGTTAAAAATATAAATGTCTTGGTAAGGGCGAACATCGTTCGCCCGCGGCTGTTTGCGGTGTGTACGACTTGTTAAAATATGTGATGTCTTTGCGTTGGCATTGATATGCCGCCAGGTTGGCGGGCATACAATGTGCGCCCCGGTGGTCACTATGGAATAAAACACATGAAAAATGCGGTGCAAACAACCGGATATTCTTACACAAATGCCGCCTCCTTGCGGGCTTTGCTTTTAGCGGTTTCCGGGATCACATTGCCCTTTGGGCTCTCATAGTCTTTGGCAACCTGCTGCAAAATTGCGGTACGGCGTACAATGCCGATAAATACGTTGCGGTCATCCACCACGGGAACAAAGTTCTGGTCAACGGCGGCGTTCAGCAAAGCGTGCATGTCAGTGGTAACGGGAACTGCCTTGTAATCCCGGCGGCGGGGGAAAGAGGCGATGGGGATATCCTCGCTGGCGTCAATATCCAGCCCGTGAATGCTTTTGATGCCCCATAAAATGTCGCCCTCGGTCATGGTACCCAGGTATTCGCCGTTGCGTTTTAATACCGGAATGGTGGCAAAGCGCTGGTTGGACCATTTTTCAAGGGTCTGGCGCAGGGTAAAATCTTCATAGATAAATAAAACGTCCTGTTTTGGCGTTAAAAAGAACAACAGATTCATGGCGGAAAATAACTCCTTTGCAGGTTATCTTGATGGAAAGGGAAAGCACTGTGTATGCGGCTTTTGCTGCTCCCCGCATCTACTGCCGGGGCAGGCGTTAAAAGTACGACCCTTACTAATATTAAGTATACGCGCCGTTTGGGATAACTTTGTGAATGGATTGTTAAAACCGATGTAAAAAATTAGGCTGCAAATTTTGTTCCCTTTTCGGCAGGGCTTTTTACAAAAAGCTCTGTTCAAACCGAAACAAATCGTGTATAATAGAATTGCGTTAGCTGTAACTGACGCACATGGAACCCGGCAAAAGGGTTAAACCCGAAGCTGGGAATTCATCTGTATTCCATAGGGAGGAACGCAAATGATCACACGAGTGAATCCTTTGGGACATATTTCGCTTACGAATGATTACTTCTCCGGCCTTGTGGCCGAAGCTGCCAAAAACTGTTACGGCATTGCCGCCATGGGCCAAAGCTCTGCCGCCAGCACAGTGCGCGAAGCGCTGCGCAACGGCTCCCTGCCCGAAAAAGGCGTTACCGTAAGCCAGCAGGAAGGGCGGCTGGTCATCACCCTGCACATCAAAGTGGGGTATGGCCTGAACATCGCTTCCATCACGCAAAGCATTACCCACCGCGTTAAAGATGAAGTTGAACATGCAACCGGCCTGAAAGTGGCCCGCATTGATGTGTTTGTTGATGATATCATTGACGAATAAAGCGGCGGGGGCCCCGGTTGGCATTTGCCCCGGCGGCTTGTTTCCCCAAAAATTACAATGAGGTGCAACTGTTAGAATGATTACTGGTAAGACACTGCGCGACGCCATCATTTCCGGCGCCAACAATATTGCAAATCAACGTACCCGCGTGGACGAGCTGAACGTTTTCCCTGTGCCGGATGGTGATACAGGTACCAATATGAGCATGACGATCGGCGCGGCCTTGAGCGAGCTGAACGCCATGCCGGATACCTGCACGGTGGCCGAAGCCAGCAAGAGCGCTGCTTCCGCCATGCTGCGCGGTGCGCGCGGCAACTCCGGCGTTATCACTAGCCTGCTGTTCCGCGGTTTTTCCAAGGCGCTGGCCGGTAAAACCGATGCCGAGGCCGCTGACTTGGCCAAAGCCCTGCAGATGGGCGTGGAAGCTGCTTACAAGGCGGTCATGAAGCCCACCGAGGGCACCATCCTGACCGTTACCCGCCTGGCTGCCGAGGCTGCCGTTGCCGCTGAAACCGACGATGTGCCGCAGCTGTGGGCCACTGTGTGCGAAGCTGGCCAGAAAGCTCTGGAGGACACCCCCAACCTGCTGCCTGTGCTGAAAAAGGCTGGCGTTGTGGATGCCGGCGGCCAGGGCATCATGCTGGTGTTTGAGGGCATGAAGCAGGTGTTTGACGGCGGCGAGATCGTTGCCAGTGCCGAGGTTGCCGCCAAGCCGAAGCTGGATTCCAGCGCAGCAGGCAAGGGCGTGTTTACCGACGACCTGATGAAGGTTGAGGATATCAAAAACGGCTACTGCACCCAATTCCTGGTCCATAAGGATTCCGGAGCAAGCATCACCCGCCTGCGCGCTTTTCTGGAATCCAACGGCGACTCTGTTGTTGTGATCGAGGATGACGATGTGGCCAACTGCCATGTGCATACGGCTGACCCCGGCATGATGCTGAGCGAGGCCATCAAGTATGGCTACCTGACCAATTTTAAGATCGAGAACATGCACGAGCAGTTCCTGGCTCGCCAAAAGCAGGCCAAGGGCCTGGAAAAGCAGGCCGAAGCCGAGGAAAAGGCTGCTGAGACCGGCGCAAAGGAAACTTTTGTTTACGCTGCAGTTGACCCTGACCGCGCCTATGGCTTTGTTGCCGTGGCGGCGGGCGATGGACTGAAATCCGTGTTTGAGGACCTAGGCGTGGATGCCGTTGTTTCCGGCGGCCAGACCATGAACCCGGCAACCGAGGATATCCTGGCTGCCATCCAGAGCGTGCCCGCCAAGACCGTTCTGGTGCTGCCTAACAATAAAAACATCATCATGGCTGCCGAACAGGCAGAAAAGCTGGCTGACCGCAAGGTTCTGGTTCTGCCTACCCGTACCGTGCCCCAGGGCATGACCGCCATGCTGAACTTTGACCCCGAAGCCGCCCCGGAGGAGAACGCCGTCAACATGATGGCCGCCGCCGAAAAGGTTGCTACCGGCCTGATTACCTATGCCGCCCGCGACAGCGAGTTTGACGGCCGCCCCATCCGTAAGGGCGAGATCATGGCGCTGGAAAACGGTAAGATCGTTGCCACTGGCAGCGACATTACCAAGATGACCTACCGCCTGGCACGTTCCATGAAGAAAAAGGACAGCCAGTTCATCACCGTGATCTCCGGTGCGGAAGTCAGCGAGGAAGATGCCGAACATACCACCGAACTGGTGCAGTCCAAGTGCGGCTCCAGCGTGGAGGTCAGCCATATCCATGGCGGTCAGCCGGTTTACTACTATATGCTCAGCGTGGAATGATCCCGGCATAACGGACAAAACCATTCAAGGACGAACTTGTGCATCAAAACGCATGTTCGTCCTTTGTTTATAACCCTACCGGAAGGAGGTGCAGCCATGCCGGATATCAACAGCGACATCCAATACCTGAAGGGCGTTGGCCCGGCTTACGCCAAAAAGTTTGCCAAGCTCGGCATTTATACCATCCGGGATCTGCTGCTGCACTATCCGCGGCGGTATATTGATTATTCCCAGCCGTACACGGTAGTATCAGCGCCGTTTGATGTGGACTGCTGTGTAAAGGCAACGGTGCTGCAGCGGGATCCGGACCGGCGCATTAAAGGCGGGCGGATGCTCTCCCATGTGCTGGCAGGGGACGATACGGGAATGCTGGCGCTTTCCTGGTTCAACGCGCCCTATGCGGCGGAAAAGCTGGAACCTGGAACCGAATATTATTTCGAGGGCCGCGTTGGCGGCATGATGACCCGGCGGGAAATCCTGCACCCGCTTGTGCGCACCGAAGCCCAGGTTGCTGCGGCGCCCCTGCTGCCGGTTTACGGAAGCACCGAAGGGCTGCCCGCCGCCCGCCTGACCCGCTGCGCCCAGCTGGCGCTGGAATATGTGGCCCAGCTGGATGACCCGCTGCCGCCAGAGCTGCTGACCCGCTACCGCATGCCGCCCAAAGCGGACGCTGTGCGGGCCATCCATGCCCCGCGAGACGCGGCAGATGCTGCCGCTGCCCGCCGCCGTTTGATCTTTGAAGAATTGTATATCCTGCAGCTGGGCATATTTTTGATGCGGGGCCATGGCCGCAAAATTACCGGTGCCCCCATGCGGGAGCTGGACCTTGCTCCGTTCTGGCGCAGCCTGCCCTATGCACCCACCGGGGCACAGCGCCGCTCGGCGGAAGAAATCTGCCATGATCTGTGCGGCCAGACCCCGATGAACCGTCTGCTGCAGGGCGATGTGGGCAGAGGCAAAACGCTGGTGGCCGCTGCGGCCATCTGGTTTGCCGCGCAAAATGGCTGGCAGAGCGCCATGCTGGTCCCAACGGAAATTCTGGCCCGCCAGCACGCCGCCAACCTGGCCGACCGCTTGGAGCCGTTTGGCGTCAACGTTACCTTGCTGGTGGGTGGCATGAAAGCCGCCGAAAAGCGGGTGGCCCTTGCCGCCATTGCGGATGGCCGTGCCGGGCTGGTGGTTGGCACCCATGCGGTGCTGACGGACAGCGTGGTGTTCAAAAATCTCGGCCTTGCCATTGTGGACGAACAGCACCGCTTTGGCGTGCGGCAGCGCGGCATTCTGGCGGGCAAGGCCAACAACCCGCACCTGCTGGTCATGAGCGCAACCCCCATCCCGCGTACTTTGGGGCTTTTGATGTACGGGGATCTGGATATCTCCATCCTGGATGAGCTGCCACCCGGCCGCAAGCCCATCAAGACCTGGTTCATCACTGGCAAAAAGCGCCGCGATATGTACGGCTTTCTGGAAAAACAGATCGCCGCAGGGCATCAGGTATATATCGTCTGCCCGGCCATTGAGGAAAACGAAATGGATTCCGACATGAAAGCCGTCAAGCAGTATTACGAGCAGGTGGCCTGCCCGCTGCTGCCGGGGCGGCGCATCGGCCTGCTGCACGGCAAAATGAAGCCGAAAGATAAAGATGAAGTGATGCAGCAGTTCAAGGCCGGGGAGCTGGATGTGCTGGTCAGCACCACCGTGATTGAAGTCGGTGTGGATGTGCCCAATGCAACCGTAATGGTGATCGAAAATGCAGAGCGGTTCGGCCTTTCGGCACTGCACCAGCTGCGCGGCCGCGTGGGGCGCGGTGCGGCGAATTCCTGCTGTATCCTGATTTCGGATAACGAGGGAGAAGCGGTACGCCAGCGGCTGCACTTTTTGTGCCGCACATCGGATGGTTTTGCCGTTGCCAAGTATGACCTGGAAACCCGCGGCCCCGGCGACTTTTTCGGCGAAGCACAGCACGGCCTGCCCACCCTGCATGTGGCGGACCTTGTGCAGGATACCCGCACCCTGACCGTTGCCCAGCAGGAAGCCAAAGCCCTGCTGGCCCTGGACCCCAACCTGGCCAAACCGGAGCACAAAGTCCTTTCGGACGAAGTGGAGCGCCTGTTTGCCACAGCCGGGGCCATGAATTAGTCTTGACATCTTTATTTCCAATAAAAAACTGCCCAAATTATTTTTGATTTTTTTGTATAATCTCTTTTTTTTGCAGAAAGAATTTGCTATACTAAGGTTTAACCTGTATTGACACATAACTTTACAGGTTGGACCGACAAACCAAAAAGGACATGCCATGAAACAATTCCTGTCTGCCTGCCTTGCGGTACTGCTGCTGGCGGTGCTGCTGGTCCTGCCCGCCGCAGCGGAGGAAACCGCCGATGCCCCCAACCTGACACCGGGATTTTCTGTTACCGCAGAGGCAGCCTATGTGGCTAACACCGATACGGGGCTGGTTGTTTATGAAAAAAACAGCGAAACCCCCATGGCCGCCGCCAGCCTGACCAAGCTGATGACCATGATCCTGATGCTGGAAAGCTACCAGGACCAGCTGGATACCATCAGCATTACAGCGCCGGGCTATATCTATGATTACCTGTACGGCAAAAATGCTTCCACGGCGGATATCTGGAAAGGCGAGACCCATACCCTGCGCAGCCTGCTGTATGCCATGCTGCTGCCCAGCGCCAACGAGGCAGCGTATATCGTGGCAGACTATATGAGCGGCAGCAGCATTGATAACTTTGTGGCCATGATGAACGATGAAGCTGCCCGCATCGGCTGCACCGGCACTACCTTTACTGACCCCTGCGGGCTGGATCCCGGCAACGTGACCACCGCGCGGGATGCCTACCTGCTGGTGCGGGTGGCTATGGGCTATGATGCCTTTGCCCAGGCGGCAGGGGAGGAAAGCTACCAGATGCCGGCCTCCACCAAGCATGATTCGCCCTATACCATCCTGACCAGTGATAAGCTGGTTTCGCCCAGCAGCAACTATTACCGCTCTTACACCAAAGGCGGCAAAACCGGCAGCCTGGATGACTGGCAGAATTTTGCGGGCTGGCACACCCAGGACGGCGAAACCTATGTCAGCGTGGTGCTGCACAGTCCCAAAACGGACGAAGACCCGCGCCCGGCGCTGACCGAAACCGCCGAGCTGATGGATTGGGCGTTCGCCACCTTTACCGTAACCGCGGCGCTGGATACCACCCAGCCCATCACCGAGCTGCCTATTGTGTATTCCTCCCAGACGGATACGGTAATGATCTACCCGGCGGATGATATGCAGACCCTTTTGCCGCGGCAGGGCGGGGCAGAGCTGACGGAAAAGACCTTCAATGTTCCGGAGCACCTCTCCGCGCCCATCAAGCAGGGCGATGTGGTGGGTACCGTTACCGTTACCATGCAGGGCAAAACCGTTGGCACGGTGGACCTTTTGGCCGGCAGCAGCGTGGACCGCAACGAGCTGTTGTATACCATGGCGAAGGTAAAGGCTTTCTTTTCAAGCACTTATTTCAAGGTCGTTATTGTGCTTTGCATCATAGCGGCTGTTGTCTATGCGGTTTTGTGGGTGTATGTTATGCTGCTTACGGTGCGCCGTGTGGAGCAACCGACCCCAAAACGCAAAAATAAACCGAACGATTGAAATAAGGAATAATGGCGGGCACCAGCCAGCCATAAGGGGGTACATTGTACTATGTTGGATGTAAAACGCAACCTGACAACCATGACGGATTTTTATGAGCTTACCATGTCGGCCGGCTACCTGGACGAAGGGTATAAGGATAAAATTGCCGTCTTTGATATGTTCTTCCGCAAGGTGCCGGACGGCGGCGGTTACGCCATTATGGCCGGCCTGGAGCAGTTCATCAACGCAGTGGACAGCCTGAAATTTACCGAGGAAGACATCAATTATCTGCGCTCCACCGGTGCTTTCAATGAGCAGTTCCTGGACTATCTGCGCAACTTTAAGCTGCACTGCAATATCTGGGCGATTGAAGAGGGCATGCCCATCTTCCCGCAGGAGCCCATTGTGACCGTAGAAGGCCCGGCTATTGAGTGCCAGCTGCTGGAAACCCTGCTGCTGGTCACCTTTAACCATCAGTGCCTGATTGCCACCAAGGCAAACCGCATCTGCCGCGCTGCCGCTGGCCGCCCGGTTATGGAGTTTGGCGCCCGCCGTGCCCAGGGGTATGACGCCGCCTACTTTGGCGCCCGCGCTTCCTACATCGGCGGCTGCAGCTCCACCTCCTGCGTGATGGCTGCCCGTGACTTCGGTATCCCGGCATCCGGCACTATGGCACACTCTTGGGTGCAGATGTTCCCCACCGAGTATGACGCATTCAAGAAGTATGCCGAGATGTACCCGGACAACTGCGTGCTGCTGGTGGATACCTACAACGTTCTGCGCCATGGCGTGCCCGATGCCATCAAGGTGTTTGACGAAGTGCTGAAGCCGATGGGCAAGCGCCCCAAAGGTGTGCGCATTGACTCCGGCGATATTGCCTACCTTTCCAAAAAGGCCCGCCAGATGCTGGATGCCGCCGGTTACCCGGACTGCACCGTCTGCGCTTCCAACTCTCTGGATGAATACATCGTGCGCGACCTGATTTTGCAGGGTGCCCGTGTGGACAGCTTTGGTATTGGCGAGAACATGATCACTGCCAAGAGCGACCCCGTGTTTGGCGGCGTGTACAAGCTGGCCGCAGTGAAAGAGGATGACGGCAGCTATACCCCCAAGATGAAGCTCTCCGAATCCGTGGAAAAGATGACCATTCCCTGCCTGAAAAAGGTATGGCGTATCTATGATGAGGACGGCAAAGCCCAGGCAGACCTGATCACTATGGCAGACGAAGTGGTGGATACCAAGAACGGCATTACCCTGTTTGACCCCATCGAGACCTGGAAGGAATGCACCTATGTCAACAGCACTGCCCGCTGCATTTCCACCCCGATCTATGAGAACGGCAAGCGCGTTTACACCAGCCCCAACTTGGCTGATATCCGCAAGTTCTGCAAAGCCCAGGTGGGCACCCTGTGGGACGAAGTAAAGCGCTTTGAAAATCCGCACCGCTATTATGTTGACCTGAGCAAGAACCTGTGGGATACCCGCAGCGAACTGCTGAAGAAGCTGTCCAAATAAAATGCTGTAACTTTATTACAAAATGGTTACAAACTGCGCCCCCTGCACATACTATGGCAAAGGATGACTGGGTCATTCTTCCATACTGTACAGGGGGCGTTTGTATGTCTGTTTGTTTCCACCGTCTGGCTGCGCCGGGGCAGC
>ERZ791865.2349-NODE-2349-length-13719-cov-5.507319_pt1 | contig 13719 bp, 12 predicted proteins | sample MGYA00509942_ERZ791865 | MGnify/ENA primary metagenome ERZ791865 (study PRJEB30046, sample SAMN00792098) | human gut metagenome | study: EMG produced TPA metagenomics assembly of the A metagenome-wide association study of gut microbiota in type 2...
GGGGCAGAGCCCCTCCCCTACGCACTTCATGTTCCACTCCACAGGGCGGGGTGCCCTCACCCCGCCGCCCATCCTACCGCCGCAGCTCTTGTGACCGCGTAGGGGCGGACGCCTCTGTCCGCCCGAACCGGGCCTACCACCGCACCCCATGCAAAAAGCCATGTCATTGCGAGGCCAGTGCGCACACTGGCCGTGGCAATCCGTACCCCTCGTCCGTATTCTTCCCTCTCAGTCCACAATAATATCCGCCGCAGCGGCCCGCAGCAGCGCCATCAAGTCCTTGGGGTCGCACACCACCTGGTAGCCGATCTTCCCCGCGGACACCGCCACCTGGGAAAGGCCCTTCGCCGTCTGGTGGAACACCGTGGGGAACTGCTTCTTCATCCCCACCGGGCTGCACCCGCCGTGGACATAGCCTGTAAGCGGCAGCAGCTCCTTCTGCGGCAGCATAGCCACGGACTTCTCCCCCACAGCCCGGGCCGCCTTTTTCAGGTCCAGGTTCTCCGCCACGGGGATGTCAAACACATAGTACCCCCCGGATGCGCCCTTGCACACCAGGGTCTTGAATACCATTGCCACGTCCAGCCCCACGGCCCGCGCCACGCTGACCCCGTCGATGGGGTCGCCCTCCCCGTGGGGATAGCTCTTGGCCGTGTAGGCGATCTTCTTCTGTTCCAATGTGCGCATGACATTGGTTTTTTCCTCTTTATTCTTTGCCATAGTCGTCCTCCTTATGTCAGGGCCCGTATGCCCTCCAGCACCAGCAGGTGGGCCGGATAAAACGCATAAAATGCCCAGCGCCAGCGCCCTTTTATCCCGGGCCGTCCGTTATACAGCCGGATCACCGGCAGCGCCGCCGCCGCCAAAATCTGTATGGGCACCGCAATGCCGAAAACCGGCACCGTCCGGCTGCTGATGCACAGTCCGTTCAGCACCAGCATGCCCAAAAGCAGGCCGGGCTTTGCATACCTGCCCTCCCGGCACAGATAAAACAGCGCCACGGTCACCACGCCCCAGCCGCCATAGTCCACACGCAGCAGCTCCCCGGCTGCAAATCCCGCCGCCAGCGCCAGCGCCGCGCCTGCATACCCGGCGGCCCCGGGCTCCCGGCGCAGCCGGTCCAGCCCCCGCAGCGTCAGCAGCGCCAGGCAGAAGGTCAGCAGCACATTCTGCCGCCCCGGCACAAAAAAGTGTCCGAACTCCAGGTTGAACGGTATCTCCGACACCGCCGCCCAGATCGCCATGCGCAGCAGGTACTTTCCAAAGCTGCGGGTATGGGCATAGCCCTCGGCGATGAAAAACGCGAAAATGGGAAACGCCAGCCGTCCGATACACCGCAAGATCACCATCTCCGGCAGCAGGATCGCCCCCACATGGTCGATGAGCATCAGCGCCGCCGCGAGCAGCTTCAGCGCCCCGCCGTCAAGCCCTCTGCTTCGCTCCATCCGCTTCCTTTCCGCCTGCCAGCAGCGCCACAGCCCCCAGCACGCACACAATGCCCAGCACCGTCCACACGGTCAGCGCCTCGTGGAACACCACCACACCCATGAGGGTCTCCATCATGGGCTCGATGTTGGTGATGATGGACGCCTTGCCGCTCTCCACGCCCTCCAGGCCCATGGTATACAGGCAGTAGGGCAGCGCCGTGGACACAATGACCACCAGCACGCAGCCCAGCACGGCGTTGGGCTGCCGCAGCACCGGCCCCAGGGCCGGGAAATCCGCCAGCAGCACGGACCCCAGCCCCGCAAATACGAAGGTCCAGTAGATCATGGTGTAGCTCTCATAATGCGCCAGGCCATAGTGGGCGAACACGGTGTAGCTGGCGTAGGTCAGGCCCGAGGCCACGCCCAGGGCGATGCCCGCCCAGGAGGCGGAGGCCCCGCCGCCCAGCACGCCGCTGACCAGCACGCACCCCAGAAGGGATATGCCCAGGGCCGCCAGCTTCCGCTTTGTCAGGGGCGTTTTCCACAGCACCGCCGAAAACAGCACCACAAACGACGGCGCCAGGTACAGCAGGATCGCCGCCACCGATAGCGAGCACATGGTCTGGCACTGGAAATACACGATGCTCAGCAGCAAAATGCTCACCAGCCCCGATGCCATGAAGATGGGCAGGTGCTTCAGCTTGATGCGGAACACCTGCCGGTGCAGCAGGGCAAATACCACCGTCAGCACCACCAGCGTCCCGAAATTGCGCACGAACACCCGGTTCCCCAGGCCCATGCCCGCCTGGGTCAGCATCCGGTTGGACAGCCCGATGCACCCCCAGCACACGGCGCTGAGAATAATATATATGTAGGATATGCTCTTTTTCATAGCCCGCCTCCGGATTTTCTTTTTTTCTTCGCCGCGGGCCGCCGCTGCACATATTCCTCCACTGGAAAGACCTCAATCGGGCTGTCTGAGCGCAGATACAGCGGGTGGTGGGGATGCCCCGCCGCCGACGTCTTGCCGCACTTCACCCACCGGGCGCCGCGGGCCTGGCCGATGGCGATCATGTCCTGCAGGCAGTCCCACAGATACTCCCTCTTTTCAATGATGGTCCCCCAGGCCGCCCACACCGTGGGCCGCTCCGACAGGGACAGGATGTAGTCAAAGGCCCGCATATTCTCCCGGTGCAGGTCCTCGTTCAGGACCCACTCCATGTCGTCCGGCGAGGTGGCCCGCTGGGCGTATACATTGAACATGATAAACGAGTCGAATCCGTTTCCCAGGGCAATGCGCTCCACGCTCTTTAGGGTAGGATCCAACGCCCCGGGCCGGGCGGTGGAGGGATTGATGCCGATGCAAATGAGAGGCCGTGCCCCCCTTGTGCCCAAAATATATCGGTACTCGGTGTAGGTGTTGGGCACGAACAGCCATTTCTCCACGTCGTATTCTTCGTTTGGCTCCAGGGCCCGCCGGAGCTGCCCGTCAAAGCCGATGTCCCCCAGGGTGCGTATGTCCATAGTCGGTATGTGCTGCATACTGTCTCTCTTTCTTTATCAGCGTGCCAAAAAAGCCTCGCAGAGTTTGCCGCCCGCAGGCGGCAAACTCAAATCATTTCTGCCCCCGCAGCTCGATGATCTGATCCCGCAGCAGGGCGGCGTATTCAAACTCCAGCATCTTGCTGGCTTCCTTCATTTCCTTCTCCAGGCGGCGGATGGTCTCCTCCCGCTCCGCGTCTGTCAGCTTGCGGCGGGCCTTCTTGTTCTCCTCCTCCGCCGAGTGGGAGATCTCCAGCACCTTCCGCACGCTCTTGCGGATGGTCTTGGGCACGATGCCGTGGGCCTTGTTGTATTCGTCCTGCTTTTTCCGGCGGCGCTCCGTCTCCGTAATGGCCGCTTTCATGGACGGGGTGATGGTGTCCGCGTACAGCACCACCAGGCCCTCCGCGTTTCGGGCCGCCCGGCCGATGGTTTGGATGAGACTGGTCTCGCTGCGCAGGAAGCCCTCCTTGTCCGCGTCCAGAATGGCCACCATAGACACCTCCGGCAGGTCCAGGCCCTCCCGCAGCAGGTTGATGCCCACCAGCACGTCGAATTCGCCCAGCCGCAGGTCCCGTATCAGCTCCATCCGCTCGATGGTGGCGATGTCCGAGTGCATATACCGCACCCGCAGGCCCAGGCCCTTCATGTGCTCCGTCAGGTCCTCGGCCATGCGCTTGGTCAGGGTGGTCACCAGCACCCGCTCGTCCCGGGCCGCCCGGGCGCGGATCTCCTCCACCAGGTCGTCGATCTGACCGGTAACGGGCCGCACCTCCACCTTCGGGTCCAGCAGGCCCGTGGGCCGGATCACCTGCTCCACGATCTGGTCTGCCCCGTCTCTTTCATATTCTCCCGGCGTTGCCGACACCAGCACCACCTGGTGAAACCGCTCCTCAAACTCCTCGAATTTAAGGGGCCGGTTGTCAAAGGCGCAGGGCAGGCGGAAGCCGTAGTTCACCAGGCTCTCCTTCCTGGCCCGGTCGCCGTTGTACATAGCCCGCACCTGGGGCAGGGTCACGTGGCTCTCGTCCACGAACAGCACAAAATCCTCCGGGAAATAGTCCAGCAGCGTCATAGGCGGCGAGCCCGGCTCCCGGCCGGAGATGACCCGGCTGTAGTTCTCAATGCCCGTGCAGTAGCCCAGCTCCCGCATCATCTCCACGTCGTACCGGGTCCGCTGGTCGATGCGCTGGGCCTCGATGAGCTTGCCGTTGTCCTCGAAAAACTTTTTCCGCTCCGCCAGCTCCCGCTCAATTTCTTCCGTGGCCCGGGCCATTTTCTCCTTGGTGGTCACATAGTGGCTGGCGGGATAGATGGCCACATGGTCCAGCACCCGCTGGGCCTGACCGGTGACGGGGTTAAACTCGCTGATGCGGTCCACCTCATCCCCGAAAAACTCCACCCGGATGGCGTAGCCATTGGCATACACCGGGTAAATTTCCACCGTGTCCCCCCGGACCCGGAACATGTTCCGCTCAAAGGCCACGTCGTTGCGCTCGTAGCGGATCTCCACCAGCTTGCGCAGCAGCTGATCCCTTGGATACTCCTTCCCCTGGCGCAGGGAGATGACCATGTTGGCGTAGTCGATGGGGTCGCCCAGGCCGTAAATGCACGAAACCGACGCCACCACGATCACATCCCGCCGCTCAAAGAGGGCCGCCGTGGCGCTGTGCCGCAGCCGCTCGATCTCGGCATTGATGGAGGCGTCCTTTTCAATAAAAGTGTCCGTGTGGGCGATGTACGCCTCCGGCTGGTAGTAGTCGTAGTAGGAGACGAAATACTCCACCGCATTCTCCGGGAAAAACTCCCGGAACTCCTCGCACAGCTGCGCCGCCAATGTCTTGTTGTGGGCCAGCACCAGGGTGGGCCGCTGGACCTTTTCGATGACCTTGGCCATGGTGTAGGTCTTGCCGCTGCCGGTGACGCCCAGCAGCACCTGCTGCCGCAGCCCGGCCTCCAGCCCCGCCGCCAGCTTCTCAATGGCCTGGGGCTGGTCACCGGAGGGGGTGTATTCAGATACGACTTTGAAGTTTGGCATGATGTTCTCCTGTATAGCATGGTATCTTATTATTGTACCACAATTAGAAAATAAGTAAATAAGAAATTTAAAACAAATGTTCTGTTTTTGGTCCCCCCGCCCCTAAAGGTAAAAAAGGCCGCCCCATAGGGCGGCCTCAGTGTGTCAAAAAGCCTTGCAGAGTTTGCGTCCGCAGACGCGAAAAATCAGAGCGCTCTCCGCCGGCCTTATATCAGCAGCCCGCTGGCAGCCATGGATACATAATCCCCATCCGCCACCACGATGTGGTCCACCAGCTGGATGTTCATGGTGCGCAGGGCATCCCGGATGAGCCGGGTGGTGGCAATATCCTCCTGGGACGGCAGCGCCACGCCGCTGGGATGGTTGTGGGCCAGCACAACGCCCACGGCCCCGGCGTGGAGGGCATACTCCACCACCTGCCGCACGCTCACCGCCGCCATGCTCACATCTCCCTCCGCCAGGCACCGGGAGGAGAGGACCTTGCCCTTTCCGTCCAGGCACACCTGCCACAGCATCTCCCGGCGGCTGCCGCCCAGCAGCTCCGTGAAATACGCCCCGCAGGCGTCCACAGAATTCAGGATCTGTTCCTTTGCGCTCTGGGCCGCCCGCCGGTGGAGCATGGGCACCAGGCTTAGCAGCAGCGCCGCCTGCTGCCCCACCCCCTGCACGCAGGCCAGCTCCTGCACCGAGGCGGACAGCACCCCCTGCAGCGACCCGAACTGCTTCAGCAGCCGGTGGGCCAGCTCATTGGTGTCCCGCCGGGGGATAGCGTAATACAGCAGCACCTCCAGCAGCTCATGGTCCGCCAGGCTCCGCTCGCCGTTATCCAGGAGCTTTTGCTTCATTCTCGCCCGGTGTCCCTCGTGTATGCCGCCCATGGTGCCGCCCCCTTTCGTGCCGGATCTTTTTGCAAGAGTATAGCACGAAAGTTGCTTTATCTCAAGTATTCCCCCGGCCCGGAGGGCACTTTTTGCAGTCCTCTCCGCCCAAACTATCGTTTTGCACAATTTTCCCCCGCATATTTCGTCGGGTCCGCTATGCAAAAAGATTGTTAAATCTATTGCAATCTTTTCAGACTATGATAAAATATTTTTGCCGTGCAGTTTTTTTGCGCGGCAGGATTGGAAAGACAATTGTGTTAAGGAGAAGAAAAACATGAGCATGAACCAGCGCCTTGCCCGGGTGAGCGAGATCATCGACGCCCACGGGGCACAGCCCAGCCAGCTGATCGCCATATTGCAGGACACGCAATCGGCCTTCAACTACCTCAGTCAGGAGGACATGACCCTCATCGCCCAGCGCCTGGGCATCAGCACCGCCAAGGTCTACAGCGTGGCAACTTTTTACGAGAATTTTTCCCTGGAGCCCAAGGGCAAGCACATCATCCGGGTGTGCGACGGCACCGCCTGCCACGTCCGCAAGTCCCAGCCCATTTATGACGCCATCCACGACTATATGCAGCTCACCGGCAAGCGCAAGACCGATGCCGACGGCCTGTTCACCCTGGAGACCGTGGCCTGCCTGGGTGCCTGCGGCCTGTCCCCGGTGCTGACCATCGACGGGGAGGTCCACGCCAAAATGACCCCGGACTCCGCCCTGGCGCTGCTGGATACCATTCGTAAAGAGGAGGGCCTTGCCAAATGAGCATTCTGACCCGAGAGGGCTTCCACGCCCTGCAGGCCCAGGCGGCCGACGCCCTGGAGCGCAGCAAATCCGCCCTGACGGTGCTCATTTGCGCCGGTACCGGCTGCATCGCCAGCGGCTCCATGAAGGTATATGAAAACCTCCGCAGCGAGTGCCTGGAAAGGGGCCTGAACATCTATGTGGGCCTCACCCACCACGGGGAGGAGGAAAAGAGCCTCCACATCAAAATGAGCGGCTGCCACGGCTTCTGCGAAATGGGCTGCCTGGTGCACATCGAGCCCCTGGGCGTCATGTACGTCCGGGTCAAGCCCGAGGACTGCCACGAGATCGTGGAGCGCACCCTCCTGGGCGGCGAGATCATCGAGCGCCTGACCTATCACCAGAACGGCATCTCCTACCCCCGGCAGGAGGACATCCCCTTCTATAAAAAGCAGCACCGGGTGGTGCTCAAGGGCTGCGGCGCCAGCGACGCCGAGGACCTGGAGGAATACATCGCCAAGGACGGCTACCGCGCCTTTGAAAAGGCCCTGTTCGACATGACCGGCGAGGCCATCTGCCGGGAAATTTCCGACTCCGGCCTCCGGGGCCGGGGCGGCGGCGGCTTCCCCGCCGGGCGCAAGTGGGAGAGCGTGCGTAAAAACGTCTCCGACATAAAGTACATCGTCTGCAACGGCGACGAGGGCGACCCCGGCGCGTTTATGGACCGCTCCATTATGGAGGGCAACCCCCATTCCGTCATCGAGGGCATGATGATCGCCGGCGTGGCCACCGGTGCCACCGAGGGCTATATCTATGTCCGGGCCGAGTATCCCCTGGCCGTGGAGCGCCTGCAGGTGGCCATTGACAAGGCCACCCAGCTGGGCCTGCTGGGCGACAACATCATGGATTCCGGCTTTAACTTCCATATGCACATCAACCGCGGCGCCGGCGCCTTCGTCTGCGGCGAGGGCAGCGCCCTCACCGCCTCCATCGAGGGCAAGCGCGGCATGCCCCGCACCAAGCCCCCCCGCACTGTGGACCAGGGCCTGTGGGGCAAGCCCACGGTGCTGAACAATGTGGAGACCTTTGCCAATGTCCCCGGCATCCTCAACCGGGGCGCCGGCTGGTACCGCTCCATCGGCACCGAGGGCAGCTCCGGCACCAAGACCTTCGCCCTCACCGGCAACGTGGTCAACACCGGCCTGGTGGAGGTGCCCATGGGCGCCACCCTCCGGGAGATCATCTTCGACATCGGCGGCGGCATCCAAAACGGCAAGAAGTTCAAGGCCGTGCAGATCGGCGGCCCCGCCGGCGGCTGCCTCACCGAGGAGCACCTGGATCTGCCCCTGGACTTTGACTCCCTGAAGAAGGTGGGGGCCATCGTGGGCTCCGGCGGCCTGGTGGTCATGGACGAGGACACCTGCATGGTGGAGACCGCCCGCTTCTTCATGCACTTCACCCAAAACGAGTCCTGCGGCAAGTGCGTTCCCTGCCGGGAGGGCACCAAGCGCATGCTGGAGATCCTGGACCGGATCGTGGCCAACGAGGGCTCCATTGAGGACCTGGACCTGCTGGAGAGCCTCTCCGACACCATCTCCACCACCGCCCTGTGCGGCCTGGGGCAGAGCGCCTGCAAGCCGGTGCTCAGCACCCTGCGCTACTTCCGGGAGGAGTACCTCCATCACGTGGTAGATCACCACTGCCCCGTGTGCAACGGCCGCAAGCGCCGACTGGAGATCAAGCCCGAGCTCTGCAAGGGCTGCGGCAAGTGCGCCCGGAACTGCCCCATGGAGGCCATTTCCGGCCAGCCCCGCTCGCCGTATGTCATTGACAATGAAAAATGTATCCACTGTGGTGCCTGCTGGGGCGCCTGCCCCTTCGGGGCCATTGATGCCATCGAGGAGGAGGGTTAAGCCATGGCAAAAGGAATTATGATCATCGACGGCGTCCGGGTCCCCTTTGACGGGGAGAAGAACGTCCTGGCTGTTGTGCGCAAGGCGGGCATCGACATCCCCACCTTCTGCTATTACTCCGACCTGAGCGTATACGGCGCGTGCCGTATGTGCATGGTGGAGGACACCAAAACCGGCAAGATCGAGGCCTCCTGCTCCATGCAGCCCCGGGACGGCATGTCCATCCGCACCAACACCGCCAAGCTCTTAAAGCACCGGCGCATGATATTGGAGCTGCTCCTGGCCTCCCACGACTGCAGCTGCACCAACTGCGCCAAGAGTGGCAACTGCCGCCTGCAGGAGCTGGCCCAGCGCTTCGGCGTGCGCCACGTCCGCTTCCCGGACACCCGTCCCCGCTACGAGATGGACTACTCCAGCCACGCCATCTTCCGGGATCCCAACAAGTGCATTCTCTGCGGCGACTGCGTCCGTGTGTGCGAGGAAAAGCAGGGCCAGGGCATCCTGGACTTTGCCGGCCGGGGCAGCGAGCTGCAGGTGATGCCCGCCTTCGATAGGAAGCTCAGCGAGACCAAGTGCGTCAGCTGCGGCCAGTGCGCCGCCGTGTGTACCACCGGCGCCATCACCGTCAACGATCAGATCGGCACCGCCTGGAAGGCCATCCATGACCCCCAGAAGCGCGTGGTGGTGCAGATTGCCCCCGCCGTGCGCGTGGCCATCGGTGAGGAATTCGGCTATGCCCCCGGCGAGAATATCCTGGACCGCATTGTCTCCGCCCTGAAGATCATGGGCGTGGACGAGGTGTATGACACCAACTTCGCCGCCGACATCACCACCATCACCGAGGCCGAGGAGTTCCTCCAGCGGCTGCAGGCCGGCGGGCCCTTCCCCATGTTCACCTCCTGCTGCCCCGCCTGGGTCAAGTATCTGGAGCTGAACAATCCCAAGTACCTGAAAAACATCTCCACCTGCAAGTCTCCCATGGAGATGTTCGCCTCCGTTCTCAAGGCCCAGTATGCGGAAAAGGACGCATCCGACGGCCGCACCACCTATCACATCGCCATCATGCCCTGCACGGCCAAGAAGATGGAGGCCGCCCGGGACGAGTTTTTCCACAACGGCACCCCGGATGTGGACCTGGTCCTCACCACCCGGGAGCTGGTGGATATGATCCGGGAGACGGGCATCCACCTGGACGAGCTGGAGCTGGAGTCTCCGGACCTGCCCTTCGGTCTCGGCTCCGGCGCGGCGGTGATCTACGGCGTCACCGGTGGCGTGGCGGAGTCCGTGGTGCGCCACTGCCTGCCCGATAAATCCAAGAACACCCTGCGCCAGGTGCGGGTCTCCGGCATCCGGGGGGACGAGCCCATCCGGGAGGTCACCTACGACGTAGGCGGCACGGAGATCAAGATCGCCGTGGTCAACGGCCTGGTCCACGCCAAGGAGCTCATCGCCGATGTGGAAGCCGGCAAGCGCTTTTACCACCTGGTGGAGGTCATGAGCTGCCAGGGCGGCTGCGTGGGCGGCGCCGGCCAGCCCTACGGTCTCACCGCCGCCAAGCGTGAGCGCGGCAAGGGTCTTTACGCTGCCGATGCCTCGGCCCTGTTCAAGCGTGCGGAAAAGAACCCCGTGGTCACGGCCATGCTGGCGGACTTCGGCCCCCAGTGGTGCCACGACCATCTCCATGTTCACTACGGAACCGAAGAATAACGCATAGTATTTCCGCAGAGGGCGCAGCCATCCGGCTGCGCCCTCTGTTTCGTTTTTACCTCCACGCCCTCAAGCCATGCCGTAGGGGCGGGGTTCTACCCCGCCCGTCTTGTCTTGCGCTGCGCCCCATGTTAAAAACTGTCATTGCGAAGCCAGTGACCGATATCACCGGTGCGGCGATCCGCCCCCATCTTTCTGCTCTTTTCTTGCTCCGGCGACATAATCTGTTCTAATTCCTAAGATAAAAAATCCGTATTTTACTTATGCCGCTCAATAGGGTATACTACACCATGTTTGAAAAATCTTTTCCCGAAAAAGGAGCGTAATATTATGAGCAGAACCATCGGTACCGTAGTGCGCGGCGTGCGCGCCCCCATCTTCCGTCAGGGCGATGATGTTGTATCCATCGCCGCCGACACCGTCGTAAACGCCCTGGCCGAGGAGGGCATCACCCCCCGGGATAAGGACGTTGTCGCCATCACCGAGTCCGTTGTGGCCCGCTGCCAGGGCAACTATGCCACCGTTCAGCAGATCGCTGCCGACGTGAAGGCCAAGACCGGCGGCAAGACCGTGGGCGTCACCTTCCCCATCCTCAGCCGCAACCGCTTCTCCCTGCTGCTGACGGGCATCGCCTCCGGCGCGGAAAAGATCGTTCTGCTTCTCAGCCTGCCCTCCGATGAGGTGGGCAACCACCTGGTCAGCATGGACCAGCTGGACGAGGCCGGCGTGGATCCCTATCAGGACGTGCTGACCCTGGAGCAGTTCCGCGGCCACTTCGGCTCCGTGGTGCATCCCTTCACCGGCGTTGACTATGTGGACTACTACAAGGGCATCATCGAGGGTGCCGGCGCTCAGGCCGAGATCATCTTCTCCAACCGCGTCCAGTCCGTGCTCCCCTACACCGACACCGTCATCTGCTGCGACATCCACACCCGTCAGCGCTCCAAGCGTCTCTTGACGTCGGCCGGCGCCAAGTGCGTCCTGGGTCTGGACGACCTGCTCACCTCCTCCGTAGACGGCAGCGGCTATAACCCCCAGTACGGTCTCCTGGGCTCCAACAAGGCCGATGAGGACCGGGTGAAGCTCTTCCCCCGTGACACCATGGCCGTGGCCGAGGCTCTGGGCGAGGCCATGTCCCAGCGCACCGGCAAGCACATCGAGGCCATGATCTACGGCGACGGCGCCTTCAAGGATCCCGCCGGCAAGATCTGGGAGCTGGCGGACCCCGTGGTCTCCCCCGGCTACACCAGCGGCCTCATCGGCACCCCCAATGAGCTGAAGCTGAAGTACCTGGCCGACAAGGACTTTGCCGACCTCAAGGGCGAGGCCCTGCAGCAGGCCATTTCCGAGAAGATCCGTCAGAAGGATGCCAAGGTCTCCCTGGTGGGCAACATGATCTCCGAGGGTACCACCCCCCGCAACCTCACTGACCTCATCGGCTCCCTGTGCGACCTGACCTCCGGCAGCGGCGACAAGGGCACCCCCATCGTCTATATCCAGGGCTATTTCGACAACTATACCACGGACTAACGCCCAAAAGTCCCTCTCATAAAACCCATTCTCTCCCCTTTTTTCCTTTCCCGGCCGCGCAGGCATCTTGCCTGCGCGGCCACCCTTTTCTCCAAAAAATAAGGCTCCCCTGGTGGGAAAAGCATTTGCTTTTCCCACCAGGGGAGTCTGCCGTTTCAGCCATCCTGCCGCAGGTGCAGGGTAAAGGCCGTTCCCCGGCCCACCTTACTCTCCACCCGGATGGGGATGTGCAGCATATCCGCCGCCCGGCGGGTCAGATACAGCCCCAGGCCGCTGGCGCTGCGCTCTAAACGGCCATTGATGCCGGTGTAGCCCTTTTCAAAGATCCGGGGCAGATCCTCCGGGGCGATGCCGATGCCCGTGTCGCTGATGCGCAGGGCATCCCCCTCTATGCCGATGGCGATGCCGCCCCCGGCGGGGGTATACTTGATGGCGTTGGAGAGCAGCTGCTCCAGTATGCAGCAAAACCACTTCCGGTCCGTCACCACGGTCATTTCCGTGGGAATATAGGTAAGCTTCAGCTTCTTCAGCACAAACTGCGCGGCATACTTGCGCACCGCCTCCCGGATCAGCGCATCCAGCTTATATTCCCGGATCACCAGGTCGTTCTCCCCGCTGCTCAGGCGCAGATACTGCAGCACCATGTCCACATACTGCTCCATGCGGAACAGCTCCGCAGACATAGCTCTATGCTCCGGCGTCTCCTCCGCCAGGTACAGCTTCATCACCGCAATAGGCGTTTTGATCTGATGCACCCAGGTGGTGTAGTAGTCCAGCATATCCTCCCGCTGGGCGGCATAGTCCCGCTCCATATCCCGGATGCACCGGCCCAGCTTTTGGATCATCTCGCCGTAATCCGCCTGCTCCAGGTTCTTTGCCTCCGGCAGGTCGTTCCACTCGCTGAGCACGGCCTCGCACAGACGCTGCCGCTCCCGGGCACGCTTCCATGCTGCGCTCACCTCCACCGCCAGCAGCACGAGCCCGATAAACAGTGTCAGCGCCGCCGCATAGGCCAGGGGCTCCAACATCACGTTATACAGCAGGAACACCGCCAGCTCTGTCAGCAGCGTCAGCCCCCACAGCAGGAGACCGATCCGATTTTTCCGCAGGCAGTCCCGGACCACCGCCCCCATTCTTCCGCTTTTCATGAAATGATGTACCCCCTGCCGGGCTTTGTGCGGATCACATCCCGCAGTCCGCCCTCCTCCAGTTTTTTCCGGAGCCTTGCCACGTTCACTGTCAGGGTGTTCTCCTCCACATACAGGTCGCTCTGCCACAGGCGGGTCATCAGCTCCTCCCGGCTGACGATCTTGCCCCGGTTCTCCAGCAGCATCTGCAGAATGCGGAACTCGTTTTTCGTCAGCTCGATGCGCTCCGTTTCCGTGCGCACGCAGTCGTCGTCCAGGCACAGCTCTGCCCCGCAGAACTCGATGGTATGTCCCGCCCCGGCGATCTCGTAGGTCCGCCGCAGCACCGCCTGCACCTTGGCCGTGAGGACCATGGGATCCACGGGCTTGGCGATGAAGTCGTCGCCCCCCATATTCAGGGCCATGACGATGTTCATGTTGTCCGCCGCGGAGGAGAGGAACACCACCGGCACGGCGGAGACCTCCCGGATCCGGCTGCACCAGTAGTAGCCGTCCCGGTAGGGCAGCTTAATGTCCATGAGCACCAACTGGGGCCGGCAGGCGGCAAATTCCCCCGCTACATCCGTAAAATCCGCCGCGCAGATGACCTGCAGCCCATAGCTCTCCAGGTGCTTGCGCACGGCCCCGGCCAGGGCCAGGTCATCCTCCACCAAAAAGATCCGGTACATACTTCCTCCTTACACGGGCATAAGCCACCCCCAAAAGAGGTGGCTATCGCCCATAATAATCAATTCTGCAAATCCCTCCGTAGGGGCCGATGCCCACATCGGCCCGCCCCCCACGCACTACTT
>ERZ791865.2367-NODE-2367-length-13608-cov-8.400354_pt1 | contig 13608 bp, 16 predicted proteins | sample MGYA00509942_ERZ791865 | MGnify/ENA primary metagenome ERZ791865 (study PRJEB30046, sample SAMN00792098) | human gut metagenome | study: EMG produced TPA metagenomics assembly of the A metagenome-wide association study of gut microbiota in type 2...
ATTGTAGCAAGTACGGGCAAGGATTGCACCAGTGTTCCATGCACTATATCCGCTAATCGGGTCGGTTTCAGAAAGCAGACTGAACAGCGCAGGGCTGTCGATGCCGTCCAGAAAATCCGAAACGGTTTTCACATCCGGTTTCTCCTCATCTGCTGCAAGCTGTTCGAGATAATCGCCGCCATCCGCATGATGTTCGTAATACCGCCGGTCAGAATTGAAAATCTCCCAATCGTAGGCACGAAGCTGCGCAATCCTGTCCTCGCTGACGCCAAGCTCGCGCAGCTGTTTTTCCTCGGCTTCTTTCCAGAGCCGCCATTTTCTTTCTTCACTGGCCTTGTTGTATGCCATTGTCTTATCCTCCGAATTTCTGAATTTTGTTTGGAATTCAGAAACCGGAGGAGGAGAACGGCAGCGCGTTCTGCGCTTTTGGGTATAAAAAATAGAGAGGTCTTTGTCTGCCGGAACAAAAGCCTCTCTATGATGAAATTGTACCGGAGACATAAGAAAACCCCCGTAAGTTGTCGTTTAGCTTCTGCGCTAAAAGGCTAACTTACGGGGGTTCCTCAGCTGTGCAGCTGAAGTGTCACGGCTGTTCGTTCTATTCTATTTTACTGCTGGATTGTGCGCCCTCTGTGTTTTGGAAAAAATCGGGTGTTTTCTCTGTGCGCCGGATGTGTTACACGCCGAACAGCTCCTCATATCGAATCAGGCTGTTATTTTTCAGATGTTCTGTCACCACATCGATTTCCTCCTGTGTCATATCGTCTTTGAGGCGGAAATATTCCTTCTTCGCCATATCGGCACCGGACAGACTGTATGTTGCCATGATGAGCCAGTAACAGATCAGGCCGTTGCCCGGGAACAGCTCATGCGCCCTAACAGCGTACTCCATGACGCCCGCATAGTCTTTCTGCTTTGCCAGCTCGCGCATCAGGGCATCTGCGGCCTTGATATAGCGAACCTCATACTGACTGACAATATCATTCAGCCACAGCTGGTCTCTGCCGCACATGAAAACCGGGCCTTTGTAAAGCTCTACCGCCTTGCGGAGCTCCTCAATTCTTTCAGCGCTTCCGGATGCCGTCTCGGCTGCTTTCAGGTGAAGGTCAAACTGCTCGATATCGGTCGTAATCTTCAGAGTCGGATTTCGCCTGTACCCGCTGCCTTCGCGGATAATCAGTCTTGCGGATTGTCCGGTGCGCTTTGCATACATATTGGAAAACCGATATATACTGCCGCGGATCGCATTCGTATTGCCGTCAAAATCTTCTCCGGGGTTCAGGTGCTCAAAGATTTCTCTCGGCGAGTGGGCGCGTTCCGGCTTCAGCAACAGATAGGCCACAAGCTGAATGGTTTTCGGTGCATTGATGATCTGCTCGGTCAGCGTACCGCCTGCCGTGCGGATTTCCAGGTCGCGGAAGAAACTGATATAGACGTCATAGGTCGGCTCCATCGGGTTCATGGCCTCGATGATCTTCTCACGTTCCATGACATTCTGCTGGGCAAGCGCGCGGTGAAGGACATAGGCGAAGATGTACAGCGCTTCCGGCCGCTCCAGATATCTCGACGGATTGCGGATGACAAGAAAGCCGGTCGGTGCCGGAGAGAACGGGGATGCCAGGATGGCTCTTGCATCCAGGCGTTCATACAATGCAAATTCTGCCGGATTGGATTCCATGATTTCAGTTGTATCCGTGAGAACAATAGGCATGGCGCTGTGCATGGATTCCAGCCAGCGCGGCATGACCTCGGCATCCTCCAGTCCGCTCAGTCTGTAAAGCGTTCTGTCGGTTGCACCTCCCGCGCGGAACCAGCAGACCGGCCTCCACAGGCAGGTATCCATATCGATGTCCATGACGCCGGCCCAGTCCCCGCCATAGAACTCACATACCGTTTTCAATGTGACATCAATGATCTCCTTCGGATCATCGGTCTCATGCAGTGTGCTCTCAAGAACGGTTTCAACACGATCCTTTTCCACACAGTACAGCAGGTATTCATCATCATACTGCGCCAGTTTCTCCGGAATCCGGCGCGCCCTTCCATTTTTCTTAAATAAGCCTGCCATGATATCCCTCTCCTTTCTCGGACCAACAGCAGATACATTTCCCAAACGAAAAAAAGCACAGTCCGCCAGTGTATGATACCGGCAGTCTGTGCTGCAATGATTCTATATCAGCTATCCCAAGGATGAGGTCAGGTGTTCTGTTTCAAAAGGTTATCGAATTGTGTCGGTGCGCTCAGCAATGTTGCAGGCTCTATTTCCAACGCATCGGCGATGTTATAGAACACCTCAAGCGAAAAGGATTTGGCTATACCCGCAGCCTCGATTGAGCTGATAAGAGAACGACTGACTGACGCACGTTCTGCCAGCTGCTCCTGGGACAGGCCGCGATACTTTCTGAACGTAGAAATGGTTATGCCCAGTTGAATGAGTCTGTCCCGATTCTTGAGGCTCATTTCCTTGTCCATGTTCACGCACCTGCCTTTCGTCTTATCTTGTATATATATTTTACCGCGAATAGGCGTATTTTTCTGCACCTGCACATGAGCGTATGCTCACAATTAAAAACATATGACTTTAGTCGTACACTATTTATTTCAAAATTACGCATTTTATCATCCTCCAAGTCAATTTGCATACAGTATTGATAACTTCTGCAATGACTGGAGGCGATCGGCAGGGGACAGTATCCGCCAAATCCGCCGCGACTAAACAAATTGAAAAAATGATGTTATAATACTCCTACGAAGAACAAAAACCGTGGCAGAGCAAGATGAACACAAGAACGAGTTCAAAAAGCTCAGTCAAAGTAATTCGCACACTTCAAAGGAGAAAAATCCATGACAGAAAAAACCAAGGCAATCGCGAAAATCAAACAAGAAGTCAGCGAGCAGGAGTGGCAGCAGCGTATCATTGACTGCCGGAACAGCAAAATGAGCATAAAAGCCTGGTGCTTAGAAAACGGTATCAAACCAAGCACCTATTACTGCCATCTGAGAAAAGCACGTGAAGCTGTCCTTGAGTCAAATCAGATCGTAGCAATAAATCCAATGAAGCCTGATGCTCCGGAATCGTATAAAACACAGACAAGAGTTCCATCGACCGGCATCCGAATCGAATCTGGCGGCATAACTGTTACGCTGCCCGAAAATGTATCCGCCGAGCTTCTTTATACCGCTCTGACAGTTCTGAATCATCAATGCTGAAAGAATATGCTGCAGTGACAAGAGTATATATTGTCACCGGATATACCGATCTTAGGCGCGGAATAGACGGACTCGCTCAGATAGTACAGGTGAAACTGTCCCTCGACCCATACAGCCGGTCTCTTTTCCTGTTCTGTGGAAGAAAACGTGATCGATTGAAAGGACTGCTGTGGGAAGACGACGGCTTTCTGCTCCTATACAAAAGGCTCGACAACGGAGTTTTTCGCTGGCCGAGAAATGAAACCGAAGCGAGACTTTTGTCAGATCAGGAGATCAGATGGCTATTCGAAGGTCTTGAACTCGAACAGCCAAAAGCAATAAAGCCGGGCGTCAAGGGAGTTCTTTACTGAAAAAATACAAGTCGGGAACTTATTATTTCCACAAAAACTGTTGAGAAAATGTTAATAGCCATACATTATTTCAGGTTCGTTTCCAAAAGCGTTGAAGATTTTTCCGGCGATTTATGGTATAATAAGTGCATCATTATCAGTCGGAGGTAAACAAGGTGGAACAGCAGGATTTTTTGAAGAAAGATGAAATACGGACGCCGGATAAGGAGATAGATGTACGCCTTGTTCTGGCTGAAAATGCTGCTCTCCATAAAGAAGTGTCCATCCTGAAAGAAGAACTCTCTGAGCTCAAGGAACAGTATGCCTGGCTGAAAAAGCAGGTTTATGGCAGCAAAAGCGAAAAAACCACTACTGTTTATTCTCCTGAAACCGGGATGGGAGAACAGCTCTCATTCTTCGATGAAGCTGAGCAGGAGGCCGATGTAAATCCGCATGAAGTACAGACGGTTGAAATAAAAGCCCATAAACGCAAGAAAAAGCGCACCCGTGATGAGATCATGGCTGATCTTCCGGTAGAGGAAGTCATTCATAAGGTGGAAAACCTGACCTGTGACAAATGCGGCTCCGATATGGTCGTTATAGGAAAAGATAAGATACGCGATGAGCTTGTATATATAAAGTCAAAACTCTATATCCGCCGCCACATGGCAGAGGTGGTCAAATGCGTATCCTGCGGCATGGATGAATCAAAGGACAGCTCACTGCCTGACATAGAGAAGTGCAATATCCGCAGAGCTGAAGTGCCTGCTCCTATGATCGCAGGCAGCTTCTGTTCGCCTGAGCTTCTTGCTCACATTGTATATGAGAAGTACTGCAACTCAGTGCCTTTGTACAGACTTGAGAAGGATTTTGCGGCAAAAGGCGCGAAGATTTCGAGGACTACGATGGCGAACTGGATCATTACTGCGGCAAATCTCTGGGCAAAACCTGTCTGGAAAAGTATGCACGAGGAACTTCTGAAATCGAATGTTATCCATGCCGATGAAACTACTGTTCAGGTGCTGAATGAACCGGACAGAAAGGCGACTTCTGTTTCAAGAATGTGGGTTTACTGCGACGGCAGGAACAGCGACAGCTTCCGCAGCAATATCCTGTTTGAATATACTCCCACAAGAAACGGAGATAATGCCGCTAAGTTCCTTGGAGATTACAAGGGATATATCGTCTGCGACGGATTCGATGGCTATAACAAGCTGAAGAGTGCTAAACGATGCGGATGCTATGCCCATTTAAGACGAAAGTTCGTGGATGCACTTCCAAATGACAAGGAACTGCTTCCGACGTCAGCCGCAGCTAAAGGCTTGGAGTACTGCAATAAGCTCTTTATGCTTGAGAGAAAGTTCAGCGGTAAAGATGTGAACGAAAGCAAGGATTCAGCTCCGCTCACACCCGAACAGAGAAAAAATGCACGTCAGGCGCAGTCAAAACCTGTGATTGATGAGTTTTTTGCATGGCTTGAGACGCTTCCGATCGCAGGTAAGTCGAGTCTCGCCAAAGCCGTTCAGTACGCGAAGAACGAGAAAGCATATTTATATCGTTTCCTTGAAGACGGCAATATCCCGATCGACAACAATCGTGCGGAGAACGCCATCAGACCGTTCTGTTTGGGAAGAAAGAACTGGCTATTTTCAGCTTCGGTCAAAGGCGCTGATGCAAGTGCGATCTTCTATTCGCTGGTGGCTACAGCCTGCGCTAACGGCTTGAATGTGGAAGAATACCTGACAAGGCTTTTCAAGAGTAAGACTGGGAAGTTTTTTTACCCATGGTGAAATTTTATAGTTTCAGCACTGGCTGGCTTTCAGTAAGTGCTTTTTCTTGGCTTTTGTGTTCACTTCGCGCGGGAGATTTGGCGGATACGTGATTCCTCGCTTTAACTCCAAATAATTGCTCCAATTCAGCAATAGCTTTATCCATGTCTACCATTAAAAACAAAGCTGAATTTCTATATATGAATTCCGAGCAATCATAAATACCTTCTTTAATAGTATTCATCAATCGCTTTTGATTCCTCTATGTTTTTTGCACCTGGAAAAACAGAGCCATAGCAATGATGAATGCTTCCTAGAATATAATCAAAAGGCATAGAACTGTAATCCTCGAATTCAGTAGGGAATAGATGTGGCTCGGAGAATTCAATCCCAATCAAAATCTGAATGGAGTTATAAATACGTCTTAGCCTATTCACTTCATAGAAATATTCTGACACATCAAAATTTGTAGAAGCTTTATTAATTATTCTTCCCACATTTATTTCAGAAGAATTGAAATCTACATGATCCGTAAAACAAATAATTGGAATCCCAATCTCTATGGCTTTTATACACTGCTCTTCCATAGATGACTTTCCGTCGGGCGAAAAAGTAGTATGAATATGCATATCTGCCAGTCTCATATTATCCCTCCACATAAAATAAAATGGTTATTCCTTTTATACACAAAAATAATTGCATTATTGTAGAGACACACCTACTGCCGTGCAAAGAAAAGGCAGTACACCCACCTTTCATGTTGTGGTTAGCACGGGCGCATACATAGATGCGTCCGTGCGTCATAGTATTATGGTGAGCGCAAACGATAACCATTAAAAGAATAGTCAACAATGGTTAGAGGGTTAATTCATCATTAGTTTTTCTTACGTTTCCTTTTGGCTTTATGTTTTGCAAAAGGGTGACGTTTTTCTTTTCTTATCCCTCTTGTTGTATCAGCTTTATTGTCAGAAAGCTTGTGTATCACAGGCGACATCTTTTCAGGTGAATCAGACGTAGGAGCGTCGTTCCCTTTATTATAATCACTTACTAATTGACCACAGGCAGCTTTTATTCTATTACCTCTTGATTCCCGAAGTTTTACTTCCAAGCCAGCCTCCTCTAATCTAATCTTAAATGCAACCAATTGTTGCTTGTTAGGACGTTTGATTCTCTTACAGGCAGTTTCATTATATTGTAAAAGATTAATCAGTACATTTTTTCCTCTAAACCATTTACCAAGTTGTCTTACGTCTGAAGCCCTATCATTAATTCCAGGAGCGAGCAGATATGCAATGGTAATCTTTCTGTTATGTCGTTCAGAATAGGAAAGCGCAGCTTCGACAACACTATGAATGCTATTGGATTTCATGTGCGGCATAATCATGTTTCTAGTTGCTTGATCCGTTGCGTGAAGAGAGAGTGTAAACTGAATCTTTAAATGCTCCTCTCTCAGTCGCTTCAACTGTTCAACTGGTCCAACAGTCGATACATTTATGCCATCTGTAGGAAAATTAAGTCCATTGCGATCACGAAGTATATGAATACTTTTAATCAGATTATCATAATTAAAGAGAGGTTCTCCCATCCCCATAAAAACGATTCTGTTGACACGTTCTTTCAAAAGAACGATTTGCTGAACTATTTCAGCTGGTGAAAGATTGCGAATAAATCCATTTTTTCCTGATGCACAGAAAATACACCCCACCGGACAACCGACCATAGTGCTAACGCATACCGTATTGCCAGTCCTTCTTTTAATGCATACTGTTTCAATGCAGTAGCCATCTTGTAATTCAAAAGCATACTTTGTAGTATCTCCCCCTACATATATGTCTTTTATAGTCATAGTTTGATTTTTAGGACTTACGCCACTTTTATACAAGGTTTTGAATAAAGACTTAGCTCTTTCTTCTCCCATACATTTGGCTACTTCATCAAAAGTATAATTGTACGGATTGCCCTGAATCATTTCTAATGTAGGAGGGACCATTTTCTCTTTATTTGCCATGATAATTCCTTTCCTCGCATTGTATTTAAGTAATATTTTACACAAACCAACTTGTGTGGATTATAACTTGAAAATTTCAAAAGGGTACACAAACCCCATTGTATATATTATACATCTTTTTTTTCTTTCTGTCAAGATAGAAATTGCATCCCAATAATGTGAATTATATCATTTTTCACTTATTGGGATGCATACTTACTTAGAATAATCTCATAGTTGTTTATTCAATTCCTTGCTTCTTACTCCTGCCCTTTGTCTGATCCTTCGGCGCTCTCGGCTTCTTGGCGAGCCTTGCGGCATCACGCTTCATCTTCGCCCTCTCAAAGTAGCAAGTCTTTTCACGCTTCGGAGCGTTCTTCTTTGCTTCGATTGCTGCCTGATTCAGCTCATCAGTCACGACTTTCAGCCTTTGCTCCTTAGTATCAAGCTCCTCTTGCTGAGGGAACGGCTCTGCAACGATCTTCTGAGCTTCTGCGTGGTCGAGCCTGAGTTTTGCAAGGTTGTCCTGAGTACGCTCAATTCTACCGTCAATGTTGTAGAGGGCAGCTTCAAGACGGTTCAGGTTATGGGCAAAACTCTCGATCAGCTTCGTGGTATGTGAAGCGGCACCTTGCAGACAAGCCGACATACCGCCGCCCATCATATTGCTGTTTACCGTCACGCTCAGGTCAAAGCCCTGGAACGAGCCGACCTTCACGGGAGTATCAGCATATTTGATAGCCAGCACCGCATCTTCCAAAGCCTTAGCTGCTTCTTTTCTGTCGGTGTACTCAGTCTCACCAATGGTGATCTTGAATACGGGCAGTTTACGCTCAGGATCGATCGGGAGCTTGCGGAGTGCTTCACGGTCGGTATGAAGATCAGCAAGAATAAGCGTAAATGTTTGCATATCATCAGGAGATAGAGTTTTGTCGAAATCATAGCAAATAGCCATTTTAGGTTTCTTGGCTCTGATTTCATCATTCATTTTTTCGTACAATTCCTTGCTTTCGCTCATCTTGCAAATTCCTCCTTTTAAATGTTGTATATCCGTTGTAATTGCAGTTGTGACTGCTGCCTTTAAGGCTTATCGGGATCTATTTTCAGTTAGAATAACACTTCCCATTTCCCGTATCTTTTTCCACTTTCACGGCGGATATATTTTTTATCCTGCAGCGATTTCATAATTCGCTTGATTGTTGCAATCGATTTTCCAGTTGCTTCAACAAGTTCTTGCTGTTTCATCGTAGGGTTCTTTGCAACCAATTCTAAAACAGCAAGTTCTTCTAAAGTGCAGTCCAAAGTATCAAATTGATACTTTGAAACTTTAGGATTGATACTTTGGGAAGTGCTTTCATCCACAAAATCAACGTGCATATAACGATTTTTTAATTCGTAGTTTGTGCCGAGCAGAAGGTTTGAGAAAAACAATTCCAAAAACTTTGTGGTGGAATGAATACCTTTTTGCAAATCGTTATAGTTTGCACGAACCAGTGCATTACGGAAATACCAAGAGTTCTCACGGAACGCATCGTTATTGACGCGGAACCCAAAGGTTTTCATATACTTAATCATAAACACGGCGGTGGCTCTTGTGTTACCCTCGCCAAAGGGATGAATTTGCCAAATATCCGATGCGAATTTTGCAAGGTGCTTCACCGATGCTTCAACCGACAGTCCCTCATAGGAGAACTGTTTTTCGGTGGCAAAATCATAATCCAACGTGTCTTTTATGCTGCCCCAATCAGCATAGATAACCGTTTCGCCGTTCAGTATCCATTCCTTTTTGGAAATGTTATACTGACGTATCTGCCCGGCATGATTGAATACGCCCTCAAACAATCTGCGGTGAATGGTAATCCACTCAGCAGGAGAAAACTGAAACGCTTTTTCACCCAACAGCTTTGTGATCCTTGCGGAAACTATGTCGGCTTCCTTTGTTTCGTTTTCGGTTGCGGTGCGGGTGGTTCTCTGCTCGTAATAGCTGTGAATACGCTTTTGAGCCTCGTCGATGGTGATTTTACCCTCGATGTGATCCTTTGCGGTGTCCAGTAAATATTCGGAGGTTTTCAGCCCGTCAACCGCCTGCAAGCCGATAGCAGTTTGCCATGCTTCGCTTTTTTCGGCTCTTTCAGGCTCGCCCTGCCTTATATATTCTTCAAGTTCAAATTGCCAATTCTTGTCGGGCATATTTGCACCTCATTTCGTTATCATAATTCTTCCGTCTTAAATGTTGTATAGCCCTCGTAGTAGTAGCTATGGTCGATGCCTTTCATATAGACTTCGCGGCTGTCTATTTCGTCTGTAAGCGCACCTTTCAGTAACACTTTGATTTCCACATCTTTAATCGGACTGCGCTCCATTGCCAGCAGATAATCTTCTTTATCAACCTTGCTCCAATCCACCACTTTGCTGATTTCGTTTTTCAAGATATGGTTAAGCCAAATGCGGGTGCTGCGACCGTTACCCTCACGGAAAGGGTGGGCAATGTTCATCTCAACATACTTTTCAACGATCTCGTCAAAGTTTGACTGCGGCATTTTATCAATGTTCTCAAGTGCCGCCTGCAAGTACATTAACGACGCGAAACGGAAATTTCCCTTTGCAATATTGACTGTTCTGAGTTCACCTGCGAAGTCGTAAATGTCCTCAAAGAGATGTTTATGGATTGCCGTAAGTCCTGCAAATGTACCGACATCAAAGGTGTCTAACAGCTTTCGGTCAAATAATTGTGCAGCTTTCTTTTTGCTGATCCGTTCTTCCTCACGGTCAAGCTCGGCAATGCTTGTCAGCCCTAATTTATTTTCAAGTGCCATTTCGCACCTCTGTTATTTTTTATCATTATCCAAAAGACCGTATGTCCGGTAGTACGACAATATCGTTTGATATTGCAGTTTATTTGTAAAAAGCTGGCGATAGGTAACGGTTTTCTCTTTCCCCTCAGCCTTTAGCACCGCCAATTTCTCTGTAACCGAATCGTACTGCGCAAGAATGTCGGAAAGCATTTTTTCAAAAGCGTTTAAGCGTTCTTCGTTCATAATACCGATCTCCGAATTCTGATTACTGTTTCTGATTATGAATTTCCTTCAAGTCCTCAATAGCAAGAACGGGATCCATAGTGTGGAAAATCATATAATTTCGTTTCATTGTTTGGGCTGGAGCTTGCTTATAAATCTTTGCGCTATCCTCACCGGTGTAATAGTGCCAATAACGGTAGATATAACCTATCCAGTACAGCACATCAGCAGAAAATATCTCTCCGTTTCTTGTAAGCGATTCACCTGCAACAGAGGCGACTTCCTCAAGCAGATATTCTTCTCCTGCCCACTGCATACGGTTATACTTTGAATCAAGCTCCTTTGCGGTATCGGACATCATAAAAGCCTTAATAAAAGCGGCGCTGTTATATTTCTTTTCGGCAGATAGTTCAAATAATCTTCCTTGAATATCACAAAGCTTTAACTGAAGCTCGTTCATTGTTTTCCTCCACTCTTGGCCTCATCGAGTATTTCATCAAAGTACATACCCTCACGGCGATAATTCTTGCAAATATCGTTGGCAAGGGAAATCCCTCTCGACCGGTTTTCTTCTGCTACTTCTTTCATAAACAGTCTTTCAAGATAAGAAAGCTCAACTTCTGCTTCGATGTGAACAGCATCACAACCCCTTTGTGAAACAGCCACGTACTGCTTACCAAGCTGAAGGGCAGAAAGACTATTGATAAGTGCCATATCGGTTACATTGCCGACAAAAAAGTTATCGATAACGAAAAACATGCGGTCGTTCGCAATGCTTCCGATAATAAGATCCTTGTTTAATGTCATAGCACGGTACTTGTTGTAGAAAGGCGTACCGTTTATTTTTTCCATTTTTCCTCTGTGATATGCCACAAGCATTGCCCAGTCAATATCAGCGGGAACTTCAATGTGAGCGAGCTCATCCACGCTTACAGAAACAATGTAGAACTTAGACTTCTCATAGTCACAGATCAAAGTAAGTGCCTGACCGGGATCGGTTCCCATATAGAAGCCTTTGCCAAAGTCACATTGCTTTCGGCTCTTGGGCTCAATAGGGCCCTCAATGCCCGACTTTGAGCCATGATAAAGAAGCACTCGGTCTGCATCCAACTTAATTGCTTCTGATTCCTCAGCAATCCTTTTCAGAGTCATATCATAAACAGGGACGTGCTTTTCCTTGCAAAAATCAAACATTTTTGATTGTGCCAATTTGTTAGGCACAGCACGACCGTTCTCCCAACGATTCACGGTTTGGAAGGTAACATTAAGTTGTTCGGCGAACTCGGTTTGACTCATATTCAAATATGCCCTTATCTGTTTTATAAGTTTCTGCATAATGCCACCTCTTAAATATAACATTATTTCTATCTAATATTATATATAATGTTATACTCTATGTCAATAAATTTTGTTCGATAACTGAGTTAGAAATACTGTAAAATTGATATTTGATCAGAAATTGATACATTTATTTTACGAACGACGGCACGAAACGAGGATGCGCTATTTTGTTATATTCCTTCTTGTATGTTGCAAATAACATTTTCTGAGAGACGATATGCACATTGTCATAACGCTTACTTAAAGTCCAAAAGCTGTCCGGCACACGGTTTACGGTGCAGATAACATATTCGTTCTCGTAAAACGGTCGCTTCTTTGTGGTGCTGTTTTCAATCTCATTCCAGAGCTTTTGTGTAAGCTTTCCACCGGGAGTTGTATCGTAATACGCATATACAGCCTGCTTTTTCTCGCAGGCAAAGTCAAAGGTTACATTGCCTACCTTGACATTATGATACGCACCTTGCCGCTTATCGGTAGCTTCCGTGATTACTTTATGCAGGTCAAGGAGGCGCAGGAGCTGAACAAGAAAATCTGCGGCAACTGTTACAACTACCAATACGACGGCTTTGTGTTCGTGGACGAAATGGGCGAGCGTATGAGAGCGCAGTATCTTACCTGTGCTTTTCCTAAATTTTTGGAGAAACACGGATTGCGCCGTATGCGCTTTCACGATCTTCGGCATAGCTGTGCGAGTCTACTTCTTGCAAACGGCGTACCCCTTAAGCACATTCAGGAGTGGCTCGGGCACAGCGATTTTACCACGACGGCAAATATCTATGCGCACCTTGATTACAGCTCCAAAATCACCTCAGCACAGGCAATGGAAACAGGACTGGCTTTGCCCGAAAGCGGCGATTTCGGGAGCCGATGGGAGGATGGCGAAACCCAAATTTAGGAGAGCAAAAAATGCGGTATGCTCTGACCACTTGCTTTTAGAAAAAGACATAAGAAAAAAGCCTGCAATCGGCTTGATTACAGGCTTTTTGGGTGGCGGAGGGTAAGGGATTCGAACCCTTGGTCCGGTATGAGCCGGACAACTGATTTCGAGTTTTTTAGTCATCTTATCAAGATCAGGTAGTTTCGTATTATTTTCAGGTCGTCTCGTCTGAGCGAAAACACGCATAAAATAAGGCTTTTTCGCCCTTGAAACCTTGTTACGACTGCATTTTTTCAAAGTGGGTTCAAATCGACATTTTTGCCGATTTTGGAGAGAAATCAGGGAAGACAGGAGAGAAATAGGGAGAGAAGGCAATACAAAATTCAATACACCGCAGAAAGAACTTCAAACCGACGAAATCTATTTTTGAGGTGTATCAGATGAAAAATCTACCGATTGACTGGGACAGCGTGCCCAATGTGATGAACAAGGATCAATTTTATCGCCTTTGCCATATCAGCAAATCCACGGCGTTGCATTTGCTCAAAAGCGGCAAGGTGCCCTGCGAGTGGTCGGGCAAGAAAACACGATGCTATAAAATCAAAAAAGAGGATGTGCGGGCCTACCTTGAGGAACGAGCCATCTATCCCGAACTTTATTCCGCACCGAGGGGATGGTACGGCGGTCACTATGTGGCGAAGCTCTCCAAAGAACTGCCCGAGGATGTACTCCGGCAAATGCACGACTATTACGCCAAACTGCTCGTCAAGTATAAGGATGTCGTTACCGTGCAGGATGTTGTCGCTTTGACCGGCTACGCCAAAACCACCGTAAATAATTGGTGCAACCGTGGGCAACTTAAATCGTTCCGCAAAGGACAACTCTTTTACATACCGAAAATCTTCCTCATCGACTTTTTCTGTTCGCTGACCTTCCGTTCCATCACCCGCAAAAGCCTGTGGCATATCCAAACGCTGAACGATTTTCAAAGGAAGATGAAACATAAAAAATAAAACTTAATAGATTTCTGCATCTCCTTTGTGTTTGATAGCCACAAAGGAGATGATTTTTAATAAAA
>ERZ791865.2368-NODE-2368-length-13597-cov-2.360287_pt1 | contig 13597 bp, 30 predicted proteins | sample MGYA00509942_ERZ791865 | MGnify/ENA primary metagenome ERZ791865 (study PRJEB30046, sample SAMN00792098) | human gut metagenome | study: EMG produced TPA metagenomics assembly of the A metagenome-wide association study of gut microbiota in type 2...
GGCAGCACCAGAAACCCGTATAAATTGAGGCTTTTTTGGTATGTTTTTCCAATCAAGTGCGGATATTTCTGAAATGCGTAAGGAAGACAGAGCCAGGAGTGCCGGTAAAGCATATGGCGTATCTTTGACGGCTTCTATAAATGGCTTGATTTCGCTTGGATGCAGAAAAGAGTGTTCTGCTGGCGGAATAGCGGGAATGGACACCTCTGGAAGCTTCTTACCCGTAACATGCAAGACTGCTGTGCAGATAAAGGCCCATGCATTTTTGATATATTTGGGAGAACAAAGCGCGGCTTCCTGATTTACAATAGATTGCCACTCATTATCCGGAATAGTTATGGGGGATTTTTCCATAATATCCTGAAATCGGTTTTTCTGTATAGAGCGATATCCTCGAATGGTAGAAGGAGATAAAGTGTTGCTTTTGTTTTTAATATAAGTGTCAACGATCTCGTTCAGTGTCAATATTTCAGGACCATTTTCTTTGGCTTTGACAACACGTTTTCCAGCTAGATACTCCGCCTTGATTGCCTGTGCCTCCCGGATGCATTTCTTTCGGTCAAAGTCCGATATGCTGACGCTCTCTCCGCCTAAGCGCAATTGGATGAACCATTTTCCGGATGATAACTTTCTTGGCTCTGGAACTTTCACAATATTGCCTCCTAGAAACACGCCGCCAGGGGATTCCTGACGGCGTTATTTTTCTGAACTATGATTCCCAGTGATAACCGCAATTTTGGCAAACACACATACTTCTGTGTGTGGTTGTCGTTTTGTAGCGCTTAGGACGAAAGAGCTTTACAATTAAGGCTGGTACAGTCAAGAAAAACCATTTAATAGGAAGCCACCACCAGCCAACAAAAATCCACCAGAGTACACTTCTATGCTTTGTTTTTAGGTTTGTCTCTGAAACCATCTGAACAGTTACGCTTTCGCTCCCACATTTAGGACATTTCATTTCATCTTCCTCCCAATCTCGATTTAAAAGCACGTTTTTGTGTCGTCTATCAGCTTATTTGTCAAAATAAATTTGTAAAAGTAAAATTGTGGTATAAAAGTAAAGACCACTAGATATAGGTCAATACAAAATATAAATGGAAAGAATTGTGAAAATCTGCTGATTGCCTTATATTCTCCTCGGTGCTATGATATTATCAAATCACTAGAACAAATGTTCTCAAACGAGGAGGGGCAACTGGAATATGGATGAACGAGATATGACCTGCGGTGAATTGCTCTGCTGTTTATCACATGATGAGCAACGGTTTTTGGAAATGGTCTACAGCCAAATCAGTCGGCCAATTCTTCTGGCCCGTCTTGAGAAATTAGGAGAGCTTTCTGCTTTTCTAGAGGCAGAGAGCGGAACCAAGCAATAAGACGCTTGTCCTTATCGCTTAGCCCGTCCCCGTCCAAGGGGGCGGGCTTTTCTGTTTGCTCGGACCGCTGGCTCTCGATCAAGCCCTTTACCAGATCTATATCCTTTGGCTCAGTCAAAATTTCTTCCGGCATCACTTGGAGGATAGCGCACATCCGGGCGGCTTCTTCGGGAGAGGGGAGATTTTTCCCACGCTTCCAGTCAGATACCCAAGAATTTTGATTTGGGCGCCCCATTTTTTCGCAAAAAACGACATTACTCCTACAAATATGCTTAATTTTTTGAGAAACAACGCCCATATTTAATTTTACAGTTATTCGTTTTGACATATTTCTTCCGCCTTTTTAGCCTCCGATAGTTTGTTGATTGTTTCGCAATCCCACAAAATAACTTTTAGTTCTTTTGCGAGGGACTTAGCAGCTTTTGTAAAAACATTATTGGTAATAACAACCGCTACATGTGCATCATAATAATCTTTTGCTGAGTAAACTTGCTGTACAGCTTCTATCCCTACCATTGACGTGTAATATTTGCACTGAAAAACATATTTAACTCCGTCCTTTTCAGCCAATATATCTGCCCCATAATCGCTTGATTTTTGAGTTACATAAACGTTTTCATATCCGTTTTTTTGGAGCAATTCCGCAGTATATTCTTCAAATTTATACCCATCGGTTACAATAATATGTTTTTGAAATTTTTCTACATCTTTTAAAATCTCTTCATATACAGCAGTTTCTTTTTTCTCCATTCGAGAAATCCAGTCAATAATTGTATATTCTGTATTTCTTAGCGCAATTTCTTGCTTTTTTAAAGACAGTATTTGCGCATTTAGATTTTCTTTCTTTTCTAAAAGATCGGCAAGTATTCGATCTTTTATGTTCTCTTCCATTTTCTTCAATATGTCTTCTCTTTCCAGAAGAGAATTTTCTAGGGCTTCTAAATCGGCCGCTCGCTTATCTAATTGGCGATTAAATTCATCCTTTTGAGAAATTACCTTTTTTTGATATTCTTGAAGTTTGATTCTATGTTTTTGAAATTGTTGTATTACTTGAAGCTGCGTTGCATTGCTCGACAATAAATTTTCCGAATTTTCATCAGAGATCAGATGTTCCGACTGTTTCTCATATATATCTTGAATTGGTGTTCTGGAAAATCTTAGATTATCTAGAATGCTATCAAAAAAACCCACTCTATCACCACATCTATAAAAAATTCACAAAAAAGCGTGGATTATATTGTATACATTTTGACCAAAAAATAATTGGCTATAGATTGACAGCCATAAAAAATATGGCTATAATGTATTCATAAATATTTCCAATGGCAACAACAAACCAAGCCCATCAATATAAATTGGATGATGGACAAATATAGCTGATATTTTGTTGGTTGGCACTTTCATAATAAAGGCTTTTGGGCGAGTTGTCAATAACAGGTTTATAAAAGGGGGTGAAAAAGTGCGAACGTTAAAGGAACTCCGGGAAGCAACTGGAATGACTCAGCATGATGTGGCGAGAAAACTTGATGTTACAGATGTTGCAGTGAGTCGGTGGGAGTGTGGGCGGTCTAATCCATTATTCAAATATAGGGAGCGTCTTGCAGCTCTCTATGGTGTGCCTAAGAGCGTTGTTGACGAGTTACTTTCTGAAAATACTAGCACCAAGAGAGAAAAGGAAGCCCTCCAGTAATGGAAGGGGCGATAGATTGACTATCTGCTGGGCATCCAACGGAACGATGAATAAGGGAGGAGGTGAAATGGATGGAATTATCTATTCAAAAGGTAGATGAACGCTCAATCTTAAAAATAGGGGACGAATCTATTAAAATCACGGACTACAAAATTTCAAGCTCCATGCAAGGCGGCACAGAGCTTGAGATAGTAATCCCTGTTAAGGGAAACATCATGGAATTTTCGACATCAACCAGCCCAGAATCGTAGAGGCAACAGAACCAGACAGCCAGGAATGACGCTCCATAAGTTCGCTAAACTTTGAGAACAACCCTTTAGAAGCCGGGACCTGATTATTCACCACCATTTCAAGCAAAGCGATTACTTTTTCCATGTCTGCCTTATCTTCCGACTTTTCGTCGGAGACTCGTTCTTTTAACTCCCCAAGCGCAGATTTGTAGTTGATGGTTGTTTGATAGTTATTACCGATAACCGACCCATATGCATTTTGTATGTTGAACACAGAATGCCGGCCTTCAGATAGAACAGCCTCTCGCTCTGTTTCGGTTTGATAATATGCCATTAAGCGATGTGCTTTCCCAGCAAAAAAAGCGGTTCTGGTTTCAGTGACAAAAAACTTTTCTTGGACAGGATTTATTAAAATGTCCCCAGATTGTACGTCAACTCCAGGCATAAACCCAACATAACGCTTTCCGGTAGATGTTTCTCTGTTATCTAAACCAATTGTAGAAAAAAGTTCTTTTTCGTTTCGAATAACAGAGAAAGTTATTCCTGCCTGTCGCAATAAACCATCCATTTGCATAGTTTCACCTCCCTTCTCGTCCAGTATACCACGACGGGAAGGGGAGGACAACTAAATAAGGATGCCCCGCCGGGTGGTCGAGACCCAGCGAGGCGGCAAACCTAATTGAACGACCCAATCAGGCTTGCAGGAAGATTGTACCACAACCTCCTTCAAGCCGCAAGAAGAAGGAGGAAAAAATGTCTGATTTGACAACAAAGGATTTAAGGCGGGATATTTCCCGTGTCAAGCGAGAGGTGGACAAGATAGACCGGGCAGCTCACGGCATGACATTTGAGGAGTTAATCCGGCTGCTGGCATTCCCTAAAAAGGGCGTTGCAGCGGACGAGCTGCTTTCCGATCAGGACACAGGACAAACAGGAGATTGAAGTGGCGGTTTTTAAAACGATTGTGTTTATAATCTATATTTTATGTGCAGCAGCCGCCACCCATTTTAAATATGAGAAAGAGAATGACGAGGCGCTATGGTGGCTTGGGTGGGCTATCATTTTTTACATGACATTCGTTTCTTATGGATGGTGAGGGGGGGAGAGGATGGACTCTTTTAACAAAAAGGAGTGGGAAGCATGAAATATAAAATTCGAGAAATATATGGCGGGGTTAATTCTCCGACGGAAGTGGAATTGACAATATTTTTGACCGGCCCCGATTGGTATAAACTTGCAGGTTCGCCAGTTTGGCATCGTCTGGAATCATACATTGATCAGCTTGAAAAAGGACATACCCACTCACGGCACCAAGAGAAGATATTGCGATAGGCATTTGCATTGAGTAATAACTTCTCTGCGATATGATTTCTTTTCCGATTTTGTGTGTACTGTCTAAAACCCAAGTCGGAAATGGCTCGCAATCCACTTTTTCTTGATTCGAGATGAGGACAATTCGTGTAATTGCTATCGGCAATCGAGATTTATTTTCAATATGAATAAAAAAGAGTGTGATTTTCTCATCTGCCCGAAATTCAGTAATTCTGATTCCGACATTTCGCCTTTGCGATAAAAATGTATGCACCCATGTTGCTAAAGACATCAGAAAACCAGCAACTGCAATACCGAATGTTATCCAATCCATCAAATTTATCACCCCCTTTCGCCCACATTCTACCATATCCCGGCGAAAGGAACAATAAAAAGCGGGCTGCCTCTGGCGGAAACAGAGGACAGCCCATGACACCACGTGAAAGGACCACGAGGTATCGGAGACAGTATATCACATCCTCCGGCCTCTGGCAAGAATAGGAGGATATTTTTGTGAACGAAAAAGACAGTATCAAAGACCTGGAAGCCCAGGCGCGAAACACAAAGCACCTGATGGACAAGCTCAACCGTGCAGCGTATGGAATGACCTTTGACGAAGCAATCCGGCTGGGCAAAGAAAATCCCCCGCCGTGTTCGCAGCACGACGAGGGCAAGGGTTGAGGTGAGGCCCTTTTGAATAAAGTATATCGCCTCCAGAAGGAAAAAGCAAGGGGGGAGATTTATGCCAAAAGTTAAATTAGCCAGAAATCTACGTAAAGAGACTAGGCTTGATATCCTGAATCAAATCATCAAGCACAGGATGATTGACGAGAGACTTGAGACGCAAGACCAATTGGCAAGCTATTTAGGAATTGACCGATCTTCTATCAACAAAAGGATTTCTGGGGAAACAAAATGGAAATATGACGAGCTATGCAATCTATTTTCTCTTCTTCACTTTAGCCCAGAAGAGATTGCAAAAGCGATGGGAGCAAAGTTATGAGCAATTTAACATTTTTGTTTGTGCTGCTGGGAGTATGCACATTTACCAGAGGCCTTTTCTGGGTGGTGGACAAGCTGGAGGGGCGGGTATGAAGCGACGGCTTACCCGCGAGGAGCGACGGCGGCGCAGTAATCGAACGCTGAGGATTCTTACATATCTTTGCTTCGTTGGGCTTCTGGCAATCTGGTTAATTGGATTCCTGGCGCTGAATGTGGATGCGGAGCCTTCGCGCCCGGAACACACAAAAGCCACCATGCCGGAGATCACATTGGACGAGCTGGAGGCCGCAGAGAATGAGCTTATTGAGGCCGCGCTGTTGGCCCGCTCAACCAAGCTGGAGGACGTGACCATCACCTTCTACTGCTGCGAGGAGCGCCCACACATCTGCGGGACAGGCTCCGGCATCACCGCCAGCGGACGGCGTGTGACTCCGTATGTTAGCTGTGCTGTAGACCCTGCCGTGATTTCGCTGGGCAGCACCATCATGATCGAGCACAATGGCGAAATGTTGTATCTGCGGGCGGACGATACCGGCCCTGCTATCCGGGGAAACAGGCTGGACATTGCGGTACAAGGTCACCAGGAGGCTTTATCTTTGGGCGTGAAAACGGCTGATATTTGGTGGTGCGAGGAAGGGGTGTCCTGAAATGAGCATGGAAAAGCTGATTCAGGACTCCGTTGACTGTAGGAAAGACCACAAGACATACGGGAAATGGAAGCTAGATCATCCCGGAGACCCATCGCCCAGAAAGGGACATTCCCCGATTGGAGCCCGGTACTGTGAGGTGTGCGGCGCAGTTCTTCGCCCCCGTCAGCACCACTTTTGCAGTGCGGATTGCCGGGACGTCGCAACTAAACGAAATAAGCGAAAGAAACCAACTTGAGGGGGGAGATAAAACATGTACCGCTGCATGATCTGCGGGCTTGAATTTGATCATCCGCTTCTGGTCATACGTGATGAAATTGTGGATAGCGATGGAAACCGGGAGCGGGGAATCAAGGCTGTGTGCCCCTCCTGCTGGATGGGAGAACAATATTTTGAAAATACGGAGGAATCTTGAAATATGGCAGTCAAGAAACCGGCTGAATTGGATTTCAGCAACAAGAAATTTATGATGATTATCAGCGGCCAGCCCGGCCTGGGAAAGACTACGCTGGCGCTGTCAGCCCCCAAACCGTTCCTGTTTGATACAGACAACGGAATTGCCCGCGTCAAAGCGGAACACCGCTGTGTAACTTCCACCACGGCATCCTATGAAGAGCTGTTGGAGGACATGAGCAGCGAAGAATACAAAGCTGCTGAGACCATCATCATTGATACCGGCGGAACCCTTGTTCAGCTGATGAAGTCGTGGGCCAGAAAACAGGACGCTAAAGCGGCAAAGGACGGCAGGGCTATGTACGGCGTGATCAAGACGGAGTTTGACCGGCTGTGCTGGCAAATCCGCAATCAGGATAAAAAACATTTGGTAGTCGTTTTCCATACTACTGAGCAGGCAAAAGGAGAATCCGTTCAAACCCGCATTTCCTGCGAGGGGTCCACAAAGGATATTGTCTGGACGCCAGCCGATTTTGGGGGCCATATGTTCATGATGGGCAGCAAGCGTGTCATTGGATTTACGCCTACAGAAGAATATTTTGCGAAAGGGTGCTTCGGTGTCTCCGGCGTCATGGAGGTTCCTATTCTGAAAGACGGACAGGCCAATACTTTTTTGACAGACCTTTTCAAATCCGCACAGGCAAGCATTGATTTGGAAATGGAGCGGTACAGTAAAGAAAAGGCGGCGTATGCGGCGGCGATGGAAACTGGCTTTGCCGCAATTGCCGCTGTGGAGGACTCGGAAAGCGCTAAATCGGCCCAAGACGTGATTGAAGGAATTGCCCACGCGCTGACCAGCCAGGCGGAACTCCGCGCCGCGTTTAGGCGCCGCTTGAAAGAGGCCGGTTTGAAATGGGACAAGGAGGCAGGCGCCTATGTCGTATTGGCTGACACAAAGTCTGCTAAGTAGCTGGCGGTACTGGATGGAGGCGGGGGACGCTCAGGCGGACCAGGCCAGAGAGGCGTTTTGCTCTTCACTTCGCCGGGAAAAGCAGCCAAAAACGGACGCCATACTGCGGGGCATCCGGTTTGAGGATGCGATCAACCGTGTGGTGGCCGGGAAGACTGCAGAACTGTCGGATGAGTACACAGAAAAAGCCGCCAGGCGGTTTTCACGCCTTTGCATGGGCGGACAGCCGCAGGTACCTATATCCGGAAACCTGTTTGTCAGCGGGCTTGATTTAACACTTTATGGCGTCTGCGACTACGTGAAGGCTGGAATCATCTATGATATCAAGCGTGTTTCCCGCTACGAGTACGGAAAGTATCAGACAAGCCCGCAGCATCCCCTGTATTTACATCTGCTTCCCAAAGCTGCACGGTTTGATTACCTGATCTTTGACGGAAGATTCTGCTATCGGGAGACATACCGTCGGGGAGACTTCCCGCCGATTGAAACGACGGTGGATAGATTTATCCAGTCCTTGCGGGAAGCGAATCTGCTGGACGATTATAAGACGTATTGGAATATGAACGAAACAAGGGAGGAATTGATTCATGGCCTTTAGAAGTGTAGAAAACGACAACGAGCTGATGAAAGAAGGAGAATACGAGGTTTATGTGAAAGACTGCTGCCGAAGCGAAACGCAAAGCCACATCCCAGTCATCAAATTTGAGTTTGTCGTCAGGGCGGATTCCGGTATTGAGCAGGCATATAAAAACAAGCATGTGTTTAAGAACTTTTTTCCGGATGAAGAGACCGGTGACTTCCCGGAGGAAAAGATCGGAAAGTATGCTAATGCGCTTGGCATTCCAAAGGGTCAGGAATTTGAGCTGGATGATCTGATTGGAAGAAACTGTGTGATCGTCATTAAACATTATACCAATGAAAAGACCGGTGAGAAAAAGGACTGTATCTTTTATACAAAGAGCAGCAAAGCGGAGCCGTACATGAACACAACGCCAGTTGGAGGACAGGATTTCGCAGATATTTCAGAGGAAGACGGCGAGCTGCCGTTTTAAGGCGGTGGGCATGTGAGACGTGAACAATTTACTTTTTACCGCAGTTACTATGAGGCATTGAAGAACCTGCCAAAAAGAGACCAGACAGCGGTGTTGATGGCGGTCATTGGCTATGCTCTTGACGAAACAGAACCAACCCTGTCCGGAGTTCCTCTTTCCGTTTTTACGTTGATTCGCCCAACGCTGGACAGTGGAAGGAACAAAGCAAAAAACCGCATGAACAAACGAGGAACAAACGAAGGCCAAAGCGAGAACAAACAGGAAACAAATCAGGAACAAACACGTAAAGAGGGAGAGAAAGAGAAGGAGAAAGAGGGGGAGAGTGAGATAGAGGTAGAGGGAGAGAACGATAGTTCTCTCCCCCCACCCCCCCTCTCCGGGGGGAGATTGAAACGGTTTGTCCCTCCCACCGTGGAGGAAGTTCAAACATACTGCCGGGAACGAAACAACGGAATAGATGCCGCTGCCTTCATAGACTTCTATGCTGCCAGGGGGTGGAAGTATGGGCAAGGCCGACCGATGGTGGACTGGAAAGCGGCTGTCCGAACTTGGGAGTCCCGAGAGAAAAAGCAGGAAAATGGCGGAAATATCTTCCTGAAAATGTTGGAGGAACAGGAATGAATCAAACAGAAACCTTGCAGATTATGGCCGTTCTCCGCGGTGCATATCCGGCATTTTACCGGGATATGGTGCGAAAAGATGCAGAAAGTGTAGTCGCTCTATGGGCGGAGATGTTTGCGGAGGAAGATGTTGCGATTGTGGCCGCTGCGGTTAAAGCGTTGATTGCAACAGATGATAAGGGTTTCCCTCCGCACATCGGGGCTGTCAAAGCTAAGGTCCGGCAGATCACACAGCCAGCCGGGATGACGGCGCAAGAAGCCTGGAACTTTGTGGCAAGGGCCATTCGTAACAGCGGCTATGAGAGCCGGAAGGAGTACGACAATCTTCCGCCAGACATCCAGAGACTAGTTGGTTCCCCTGAACAGCTCCGGGACTGGGCTATGATGGACAGCAGCACGGTGCATAGCGTGGTTGCATCTAATTTCCAACGAGCTTTTACAGCGAGGCAAAAGGCAGACCATGATTACAAGGCACTGCCCAGGGATGTGCAGGAACTTGTCGGAACTATGGCAGAGAGGATGGCGCTGCATGACTAAAACAATCAACAGCAAGCGCAAGGGAAAAGAGGGTGAACTTCGCTTGGTCCACTTCCTGCGAGAGCAGGGCTATGAGTGCCGCAGAACAGCGCAGTACTGCGGAAAAACCGGAGAGGCAGCGGACGTGATCGGGCTTCCGGGCCTCCATATCGAGTGCAAGGCCGTTGAACGGCTGAATGTTCGGGAGGCATTGAAGCAAGCTGTCAGGGACGCGGTTGCCTCTTTGATTCCCGTGGTATTTCACAGGCACAGCCGGGAGGAGTGGCTTGTAACGCTCCGGGCAGAGGATTTCATGACCATTTACCGGGAGTGGGAGGCTGGACGACATGAAAAGTAAAACGCTTCTGCGCGTGGTGGAAATGGCGCGGAGCGGATGCACAGACAGAGAGATCGGGAAAGCGGTGGGCGCTGCCCCATCGACGATCAGCTACCACAGGAAGAAAGCCGGAATCGAGAGGGACCGCGGTCAAACATACCGCACCCTGTACGCGCTCTATGATCGGGATGGGCAGTACCTGTTTGAAGGCAGCGTGAAGGAATGCGCAAATTTCCTGGAAATTCAGGAGCACACGGTCCGGGAATATCTGTCCAGATTCCGCGCCGGAAAGAAAACGCCTGTTGAGATTTACGCAGAGCCAGTCAGGAGGATGACATGACAGATGAAAGATGCGCCCTGCTGGGCGACCACGAGGCAGCCAAGCGGCTGACGGATGCGGGGGTGCTGGTACCATGCCCGTTCTGCAAAGGCGAGGTACGCAGAGTAATTGGCTTTGGTGGGCTGAATTTTTTCAAGTGCAGGAAATGCGGGGCGGTGGTGAGCTTTGACAACGACTATTTCAATGAGCACCCGAATGAAGCCCGCCTCGCCTGGAATACTCGTACACCAATTCTGAGCGCGGAGGAGATGGAGATGCTGGAGGGGATGGAATGAAGAACCCGGGAGAATATGTTGACATTGGGGACCCAGCCTTGCAAGTCAGAACAGACGAGGATGGAAACACTGTAGCCTCTGCAACGATACAGGCGGTTGTCCTCTGGAAAGAAGATATCAAAAACCACATCATGGACGAGATCATCAAGATGTGCAAGGAGCACGGAATTACGGACCTGTATGTGCTGAACCGGGATTTCATCCTATCGGCTATCAAGGAGAAGATGGAAAAGGAGGCCCACCAATGACGCGGGAAGAAGCTGCCATCAAAAGCTGTGAGGATAGAATCAAGCACCTGAAAAGCGCGCCAACTCACCATTATGGGAAACGGCAGCGGGAAAGAGCCATTGAGCTGGAAAAGGTAAAAATAAAGGCCCTCCGCCCCGTCAGCCAGGAGCAGGTGGAGAAGGTGTTTCCTGGGTGCCCGGCATGTAAAAACGGGCCGCCGAAACTTCACATCCCAGCGTTTAGAGCTATGGCGGTATGTAATCAACACATGGATCACGAGGCTTTTGACATAGAGCTGAACAGTAAATTTTGCCTGAATTGCGGGCGGCCGTTGACGGACAAGGCCGTGGACATGGTGATGGAGAGGATGGAGGCGCTGCATGGAGATAGGTGACCGCGTCGTCTGCATGGTGAGCGGTGTCCGGGGCGTGATAACAAAAATCTACACCCCGACCGCTTCAGCAATGCAGATTATGGTGTGTACAGATGATGGGCGCTTGTATCATGCGCCGTATAGCACATGGAGATATGAGTGATTGGAGGCGCTAACCGATGTTAAGACCGATTGACGCATATACGCTAAATAACGCGCTCGTCTCATGGTACAACGACACCGAGGGCGAGACAGAAAAATCGATCCTGCGGCGCGTTATGCAGATGGTGGTCCATGCGCCCACCCTCACCCCGCTGAACGAGCCGCTGACGCTGAATGAACTGCGGGAGATGGACGGGGAGCCGGTTTGGGTAGACGACGAAAAAACCTGGGCGATTTTGCAAGTTTGGGATGATCAAAATATTGACGCAGTTTTTCCAATACAAAGAGGATGTTTCCGAGCAGAAAGTGTGCTTGGAATGAAGATTTACCGCCGCCCGCCGGAGGGAGAGGAGTACACCTGATGGACTACGAAAAGCTGATTGAGCAATTAAAACAAAAAGACGGGCTGTGGTGTTCTGTGCCTACAGGAGAAAAACTTGTCACTGACGCTGCCGACGCCCTCACCGCCCTGCTGGCAGAAAGCGAGAAGCTGCGGGACGAAGCGGAAGGGATGCGGTCGAACTGGTATAAAGCTGTTGAAGCGGTCAAGGACCTACGGGCCGAGCAGGAAAAGGCCAAGACAGAGATCACCCGCCTGAAACACTACGAGGACAAATGCCATGACTGCCCCATCGTCTGTGCCAAAACGGAAATCATCAAGGCGCACGAGGAGTTGGAAGCGGTACAAGCCGAGCTGGAGCAGGTGAAGCGGTGTATTGAAATTGTAGAAAATCAAAGAAACTCTGCAATCAAGGAACTAGAAAATTATATGGTACAAGATGTTTTAGATGGAAATGAGCCGTGCGCAATCTGTGCGAAAGCATCCGATACGCCATGCGAATATTGCAATCCAAAGTGGCGCGGCCAGAAGGAGGACTGACATGGAACGGTTGACAGAACGTGATGCGCACGGAAATTGGCGCATAAAGCGCTTTACCGAAATCCTGCCTGCACATTGGCAAGCATGTAACCGCCTCGCCGCTATCGAAGACATCCTGGGCGAGGAGTACGACTTGGACCGGCTACGGAAGCTGGTAGAGGCTGACCGGGAGGGGTGAGCATGGAGAGATATACGTACTTTGACGGCGGGAAATGGCGGCTCAAAATTGGCGACGCCGAATATAGCGGAGGAGTCGTTGACCGTCTCGCAGCCTATGAGGACACGGGCTTGGAGCCGGAGGACTTCAAACGGGCATTTCATGAGGATGCTGTTTTGAAACTGGCCGGACAAGCCCTTTGCATAGCACCTGACCGCCTCCGCGAACTGGCCCAGGCGGACAAGGAGTGCATTTCACCGTGTACATTTTGCAGGTTCAATCCTCCGTCAAGTGGTGATGGAAAACCGTGTTGTATGTGTCCGGCTGTGGCCGCACTACGGAGGGAGCAGGATGGCTGATTGTTTTAACCATAGCTGTCCGTTCAGAGTGAACGAAACCAGCAACGCCAACAGGTGCGAGTGTACGGCCTGCCCGAATCGGTGTACGGGCGATTTCTCCATTGCGTGGAACCGGACGCTGACGGATGAAGAGTTGGAGAAGATCAGGAGGGAGATCAAATGAAGGAGTACATCGAGAGGGCACAACTCTTAAAAAATCTTGGGTACGATGAAAAAAGACGAGCTGATGTCCTTCCTGGGTCAACGTTTGATATTGTGCTGAAAGAGCCTGCCGCCGACGTTGCGGAGGTGAGGCACGCTTTCTGGTCAGATTATGGCTCTGGAGTATGCTGTACAAACTGTGGAATTTCTTTATTCCATCAAGACGAAAATAACAACTGGGGCATTGAGCCAAGTAAATTTACGTTTTGCCCTTCGTGTGGCGCTTGCATGGACGAGGAGGACGAGCATGAGGCTGATTGATGTTGATGCATTGCCAAACTATAAGTTAATAGGGACAATGGCATTGGGGGGCGAAAGAAGCCCTGCTGAACTAAGAATAGTTTTATGGGAAGATATTAAATCTATGTCTACCATCGACGCCGTGCCTGTGGTCAGGTGCAAAAATTGCAAGCACTTCAACCTCCAAACGCATGAGTGCGAAAACGAATCGCTTTCAACTGACCATGAGGGCGGAGCT
>ERZ791865.2373-NODE-2373-length-13544-cov-7.354437_pt1 | contig 13544 bp, 7 predicted proteins | sample MGYA00509942_ERZ791865 | MGnify/ENA primary metagenome ERZ791865 (study PRJEB30046, sample SAMN00792098) | human gut metagenome | study: EMG produced TPA metagenomics assembly of the A metagenome-wide association study of gut microbiota in type 2...
AAAATATTGATTATTAATATGTTAGATTATAAATTTAAACGTTTTATATTTAACAGGTTGTTAACAACCGCTTCACGACTTTCGAGCATCATCTGGCTTGCCGGCCCAACAAAATTTTTGTCATTGCTGAAAGTCTGCCTTAACCATTCGTCTGCTATTTCTTCGGAAGAGATTGCCGGGTTCCAGGCCAGGCGTCCGAAAGCATACCAGTTGGCTTGTGCAAAGGGATGTCCGCACCAGTTTTTGTCTGTACCTATATTGGCAACACCTGCAACGGCTCTTAACGAAGAAGGTGCCACAAAGCGGAGGAACTCTTTCCACATGGGTGCCAGATAGGCAAGGTGGTTGGAATGTCCTAAGTATTCTTGGGTAATTTGAAATTCTGCCATGAGTGGAGTCTCGTGCATGGCTCCGAAGAGTGGGTTGTAAGGCTCACGTGGCTGAAAGTCTATTGGACCGTTCTTTACTTGCAAGATGACGTTTGAACGGAATTTGCCGTCCAATGGTTTAAACTCGGTGTATGCTTGTTTTGCGCGGTCGGTATCCGATGGATTATAGACGAAGGCGCGCCACATGACGATACCTTTGTAAGGTTTGAGGGCATCGGCCAGCATATTGGCGCCTTCGGCATGGGTGCGTCCGAAGTCGCATGGACCGGGTTGTCCTTCACTGTTTGCCTTCACAAGGAAACCTCCGAAATCCGGTATAAGTCGGTAGATTTCGCGAGTTTTGTCTTTCCACCAGCGAATGACTTGTTTGTCAAGTGGGTCGGCTGTATGCAACTTGCCGAGTATAATCGGGCTGGCAAAGTTGACGGAAAGATATACCCGTATTCCATAAGGGCGGAAGGTGTCTGCCAACGTCTTTACCTTTTCCAGATATGCCGTAGAAAGAATTTGGGGAGAAGCATTTACATTGTTCAATACAGTACCGTTGATACCGATGGAGGCATTGGCACGGGCATACGCTTCATATCTGCCGGAGGATGTGTCGGGCAGCTTCTCCCAATCCCAGAGCGACTGTCCGGCATAGCCTCGCTCTACGGTTCGGTCCATGTTGTCCCAATGGTTGAGGATGCGAAGGCTGTAGGCCGGATTCTCCGTGGAGGGACGGATGGGCAGTCCGCTTTCTTGCAGGCGGAGCAGGTGAAAGGATCCATATAGCAGGCCGGTTGCAGAGGGGGAGCTCAAGACGAGCTTCTTCTCCGTGCATTGTATGCGGAAACCGTCCGGGGCAAGTTGCTTGTCTTTCTCTATCAGCAGAGTGACCGGATTTCCTTTCCAGGACTGCCGCAACTCTTCGGCGGCCAGATTCAAGGTTGCGGATGTGCATTGGGCCGATACCTCGACGGAGGCATTTGCCCCTTGACTCTGTCTTAACCACAAAAGGCTGCCATCTTCGGCAGCCATTTGGTTTGTAAAGAAGAAAACGATGCAGATAAGAGAGAAGAATCTGTATTTCATGATATATTGTCTACTGTTGTTTATTCAGGATTTCCTTCTATGGTGATGATTTTTCCTTCGGAGTCATATTCCAGTTCGCAGACCTTGAGGCTGCGAAGCCATGTTTTTCCGTTGGAAGGTACGCAGTCGTGGTGGAAAAGATACCATTTCCCCTTGTATTCCGTGATGGCATGGTGCGTTGTCCATCCCACAACTGGGGTGAGGATGACTCCTTGATAGACAAAAGGTCCGTAAGGATTGTCGCCGATGGCATAGCATAAGCGGTGTGTGTTGCCGGTGGAGTAGGAGAAGTAGTATTTTCCGTTGTACTTGTGCATCCAGCTGGCCTCGAAGAAGCGCCGTTCGTTGTCGCCGGCTGTCAGGGGCTTGCCGTTTTCATCCAGAATGACTACCGGCTTCGGCTCTTCGGCAAATTGCAGCATGTCGTCGCTCAGTTTTGCCACGCGTCCCGGTATGGACGGTTCGTTGTCCGGGGGGAAGGCGGCGCTTTCCAGTGCCTTGTTGTCGCGGTAGCGTTGCAGTTGGCCGCCCCACAGTCCGCCAAAGTACATGTAGTAGCAGCCGTTTCCGTCATCCAGTATGGCGGGGTCGATGCTGTAGCTGCCTCTTATCGGGTCTGCCTGGGGTATGAAAGGCCCTTCGGGAGAGTCGCTGACGGCAACGCCGATGCGGAAGATGTCATTTTGGTCTTTCAATGGAAAGTACATGTAGTATTTGCCGTCTTTCAAGGCAACGTCACAGTCCCATAACTGGCGGCCTGCCCAAGGAATGTCTTCGGTGGCGAGCACCACTCCGTGGTCTTTGATTTCACCGTGCATCACGTCGTCGGTAGAGAAGACGTGATAGTCCTTCATGTTGAAGTGGTCGCCGTTGTCGTTTTCCGGTATGCCGCTCTCCCAGTCATGGCTGGGATAAATATAGACTTTGCCGTTGAATACATGCACTGCCGGGTCTGCCATATAGTCTTCCGGAACCAAATATCTCATTTCTTTCTTCATGGTGTATTATGTTTTAGGGTGTTTGCAACAGTTCGCGTACGAATGGTTTGGGCTGGTAATTGCGGTCGAACAGTAGCGGGTATTCCCGGCGGCCGCGCATGGGAAAGTCGTTTTTCCATGAGTCGCCGTCAGATATTCCCCATGCAGTGACGCGCGTGATTACATCTGCATGTTTCAGGAAGAGGTCGAAGAAGGACTTCATGCGTGCATTCCAGATGCGGCTGACACTGTCGGGCAATGTTTCCGGATAAGGATTCAACGCTTTCCGGTATGCTGCGGTGTCCGATATGTTTGCCGTGTGGCTGACTGTGGGAAGGGCGCTCATGTCCCATTCTGTAATCATTACTTTGGCACCGGTGGCTGCAAAGGCGAGCAGGCTCTTCTCAAAGTCTTCCACCGTGGGATAGTCCATGCCCATATGTCCCTGCATGCCGACGGCATCGATGCGGATGCCCTTTTCTTTCAATGAGCGCACAAGGGCGGCCACTGAGTCACGGCGGCCCGGGACATTCATGCCATAGTCATTATAGTAAAGTTCTGCTTCAGGGTCGGCTTCATGGGCGCATTGGAAAGCATAGGGGATATACTCTTTGCCCAATATCTCATAGAATTTGGTTTTGCGGTATGAACCGTCTTCCATAATAGCTTCGTTTACCACATCCCATCCGTGTATGCGGCCTTTGTATCTGCCGACAATGGTAGATATATGTTCCTTCATGCGTTGCTTCAGAACCTCAGGTGAGACATTCTTTCCTGCTGAATCGACGCAGAACCAGGGAGCTAACTGTGAGTGCCAGATAAGGCAGTGACCAATGACGGCCATGCCATTCTCTTCACCGAAGTCTACCAGGGAGTCTGCCGGTGTAAAGTTATACCGGTTTTCCTCCGGATGGATGACCTCGCACTTCATGCAGTTCTCCGCGACGATAGAGTTGAAGTGATGTTTGGCAATGGCAATGGCAGCAGTGTCTTCGCCGGAGACTTGCCGTTGGTTCAACGCCGCACCGATGAGAAATTTATTGCCGAAGGCTGCTTTCAGTGAAGAAGATTCTTCCGAAGGCGTGGTGCGTTTTCCGCCGATGCAAGCCGTAACGAGTCCGGCAATGACAAGGGGAAGTAGTGCTTGTTTCAGTTTCATGTTTTCTCTTATTTCAGTTTCGTATGTTGTTCAACTTATTAGTAAACAAGGTGTCAGTTGACGAGTGGAAAACCCTTGAAAATGATTCTCACGCATCCTATCTTCTTTAATAAACCCGACACTCTTCCTTGTCACCTTGTCCCTTGTTACCTTGTCAACTGCGAAAGTTGAGCTTGCGAAACTTGAGTTAATAATCCGTTTGTTTTCTCCGTTCAGTCAGTTCAGCCTGCATTTCCTCATTGTAGGCTTTCGTGATGGGGTAGAAGTATAATGCAATGACTCCTATGAAGAATGTGGCAGCCGGTATCAGACTTGAAGAAAGTATTATGCCGTGGATGGCCGATTCTGTTTGTGCTGTGCCTGCTCCGCTGACATAGCCAAAACCGGAAAGCAGGAATCCCAGAATAGCTCCACCGATTCCAAGGCCGGCTTTTAATGCGAAAACTACCCCTGCGAAAACGAATCCTGTGGCACGACGGTAATTTACATATTCCGAATGGTCTGCTACATCGGCAATCATAGCCCAAAGTAAGGGTACCGTTGGGGCGTAAGCAAGACTTTTCAGGAAATTTAGGACAAACATGGTTTCTATATCCGTTTCATTGGGGAAATAGAACAGTGCGGTAAAGATAGCTGTCAGTGTCAGACAGAAGATAAACACACGCTTCTTTCCATAACGGTTGGCTAGGAAACTGGATAATAGGATCACTCCGAAGAATTGTACCAGTGCACCGACCATGTTGAAAACTCCAAAGCCTACTTCGTACGCTTTCTCCGGACTATTGACTATCAATCCGAAAGCATTTAGTATATTGTAGCTAAAACTTGCATTTGCTTCTACGGCTACCAGTCCCAATTTGTCGAGGAAAGTATATAGGGCATTGGCATCTACATAGTTCTCAAAGTAGTAGTTCATGGCACTTCCCCACATGGCTAAGGTGGTGAAAAGGAATAGGGTGAGGATGAACATGGCTCGCCAGGGAATACTGTGGAACACATCTCTTATATCTTTCCGGGTATCGGTCTTTTGGCTGGCGGGTGGGGTTATACGTTCTCGTGCAGAAAAAAAAGTAATGATAAAGAATATAAAACCGATTACTGCAAACAGAGAGATTGTGCAAAGCCATCCGTGTCCTTTGTCACCATTTGCGCCGGCAAATTTACCTACAAGGGGCAGCGTTAAGCCTTGCACAATAAATTGTGCTATGGTAGCGGCTACAAAGCGAATGCTGGTAATGCTGTTACGCTCTTTTATATCACTCGTCATGACACCGCCTAATGAGGCATAAGGGGTATTGTTGAATGAATAGAGTGTCATTAGCAGGGTGTACGAAATGGTGGCATACACTGCAACCAGGCTTTTGTCTTCAATGCCGGGATTATAGAAAGCCAATACATAGAATACCATGAACGGTAAAGCCGTCCATAATATCCAAGGGCGGTATTTACCCCAACGGGTTTGCGTCTTGTCGGATAAGATTCCCACGGTCGGGTCTACAAAGGCATCGACAATACGGGCTATCAGCATGACACTGCCGGCAATGGCACCCTCCAAGCCGAATACGTCAGTATAGAACTTGGTTTGATAAATCATCATCATCTGGAACACTAAGTTCGCAGAGCAATCTCCGAGGCTATAACCTATTTTCTCCGAGATTGAAATTTTCTGGTTCATGTTGTTCATTATGGTATTAATCTGTTGTAAGTCAATTACTGTTGTAGCTTAACCTCCTTATTGTATTTTAGCGCAGTTTCTGCTGCACGTTGCCCCAACGTCTTCTTGTCCAGTGGATGTATGTCGTTCCACTCTCCCAGATCGCTGTTCTTGATGAGGTAGGTATTGGTGTTCATTTGGGCTGCCCTGGCTTGTTCGTGTCGCATTTCTGCCCAGGCTTTACGTCCCTGGATGTCATTCTTTGCAAGGAAATCTGCCAACTCGACAATGTAGAAAGGTAACTGCTCCGAATTGAAGGTGCGCCGCCAGTCGCTAATCATGGCCGACAATAATGCTGCGTATTCGTTGCGGCGTGAAACGTTGGACTCGCCTTGATACCACAATGCGCCGCATATGCCATAATTCTTGAGCGGTGCAATCATGGCGTTGTACAGACAAACCGGTTTGTAACAAAAGAACATCATCTCCGGAGCATCGGGCATCGGGGCTCCCAAACGATACTTCCATGTCGGTTTGAGATTGAGCTCTTTGGCTTGTTCCCTATCTGTTGCCTGATAAATTATTTTATAGGGCTTTTCTTTGACAAAACTTGGTTGGCCACCATTGCTGATGAGGCGTACAGTAATATTGTTTTGTCCGGTTTTGAGTACACCAGCCGGGATTCTGTAAATACGTGGTGGATACTGGTAAGTTGTATTGCCTATAAATATTCCATTTACATATACAGAGTCTGCATCAACGATGCATCCCAAGCGGAGGATGGCGTCACTTCCCGGCGCAATGTCGGTTATGGTAACATCCTGGCGGAACCAGTGGGAACCACCTATCGGATTCAGGCCATTGTTTCCCCAGTCGGCTGAGAACATGTCAACCTCTTGCCACGTATGGTCGTCATAGTTTTCGCTATACCATGGCGTCGCTTCATGCAACCCTGCATCTCCACGGTACAGAGATTCGTTCCAATGACGGAATTTCTCATTTTCTACTTGCTTGATATGTGTGCAGAACTTGTCGTCTTCATATTGCCGTTTGTCATTGATGTATAACGGGAATTGCCTCAGGCCTTCCTCGCTGACCCATGCTTCTACAGGAGTCCCCCCCCAACTGGCATTGATGATCCCTATCGGAATGTTTGTCTTTTCATACATTGCTTTGGCGAAAAAATAGGCCAAGGCGGAGAAATCCATCACATTGTCTTGTGTCAGTGCTTTCCAGCTTGTTTGCGGCATATCTTCTTGTGGCGCATGGAAATTATAGACCTTTGGAATAATGATATGGCGTATCTTTTCATTGTTATAGCCGGCTATCTCATCGGCAAACATATCTGTTACGCGGCTTATGGGCAATTCCATATTCGACTGGCCTGAGCAGAGCCATACGTCGCCCACCAGTATGTTTCTGATTTCAATGTCGTTTATCAGCATGGAGTAAGGGCCACCGGCTTTCATGGAGGGGAGGGTTATACTCCACTGCCCGTCGGCATTTGCTGTGGCAGTGTAGATGTCTTTTAGTTTTTTATTTGTTGTGGAAGTCGGAAAAGTATCTTTGGTAAATCTTACTTGAATGCTTTCTCCTGCATCTGCCGTTCCCCATACTTTTATGGTTTGTTCGCGCTGCAATACCATTCCGTCTGAAATCAAGGCAGGCAACTTTACCTTTGCTCTCACCATCACGGTGCCACAAAGGCAAAGTAACACTGCCATTCCTAACCTAACTTTATTATAACCATTAAACATCATATCTTAATCCTCTTATATTTATTTGTAATCATATAGCACTACGTGTAGAATGCTGAAATGTCCTGTCGGAATTCTGACATGCCGTCCCTGGTGACTCTGGTCACCGTTCATCCGGCGGATATATCCGAGGCTTCCGTCTGCATTCACCTTCACTTCGTCTACAAATCCGATACCGCAACGCTTGCCATGCCATGCCGTCTTGCCACTTCCGGTTTTATTGTTTTCATTTCCTTTTCTTACGAAGCCGTCTTCGCCTAACACCTTGTGTGTTCCGGCAGTTGCTTTTTCTGTGTTTTTAGCAAACTCGATGACGATTCCGCTACCGGCTATTATATATTCGTTTTTCGACATTCTTAGCAAGATTCCTCCTCCCTCCGGCCATACATTGCCGCCTGTGGCACGAGCATCCCACGGCAGTGTGAAATAGTGGCGGCAGGTTATGGTCAAATCATCTTCTGTAATGATGCGCTCCTTGTTCTCTTGGTCGAAAAGCAATCCTTTCATCACTCCTTTGCCTTGATATCCGGTAAGCAATGGCATCAATTCCTTTAATTTCCCATAGCTTTGTACCAATGGCGCGTCTGCTGACTCAGGACTGTCTTCGATGGAGAAAGGACTGAAACCTATTGCGTCATGTTCGCCGAACACATAGAAAGCCCTTACCCCGTTATTGTCTGTCAACCGGATTTCAGGGATGAATAAAGGGTTGTTGTGCAGATGATATTGAGATACCCAGTTCGTGAAATCATTGTCATATAAGTCGGGGGCCAGAATATCAATATCGGGTGCTCCGCAATGCCATATATCAATCAAATGTGCTAACGGTCCGGCCGAAGGGTATTCCCCGGGTTTGCGTCCTCTGCTGTTCATGGCTGCATTGACATAGAGTGGCACATTGTAGATGGAGCGAGCGCTTTGTGCCAGTTTCCCTACATACTTGGCATAATTCCAGGCCATGAAGATTTCATCGGTATAGATGTCTGCGCCGAATACCTCTTGCCAGTTCCCTTCTCTCTTGCAGCCTTGTGCTTCCCATTTTTTCAGCAACCGGGGATGAAGGTCTTTTTTGTGCTTTTGCAGGTAAGATGCCAGTTCTTGAGGTATCGGGGCGCAAAAAGCGCTGTTGGCTTCCGGTGAATAATCGCGCGCGTCCTCCAGCATGCCGATTTCATTTTCTATTTGTATCATGATGACTGTACCTTCATCTCTGTCGGCGGCAGCAATGTGTTGTAGCCATTGGGTAAAAGCGCGTTGGTCGGCTTGCAGCACTTTATCGGAGAAAGCACTGGCTATTTCAAGGGGCTTACCGCTTCCGGTATGCGCCCGAGGGTATTTTTTGTCATTTTCTTTGAACCAAAGCGGCGCATAGCAACTCATGGAATTTTTCCATGTACCGAACCATAAAAAGACAACTTTTAGATTGTACTTGCGTGCTTGTTCCAAGACTTTATCGGTCAATGTGAAATCGAAATGTCCTTCTACGGGTTCCAGCAAATCCCAGTATGCAGGGACTAAAACGGTATTTAGTCCCATTTTCTGCAGTTTGGGAAAAATGCGTTCAATGTCTTGCGTGCTTGCTGCCGATGAATTTCCCAGTTCTCCGCCAAGAATAAGATAGGGAGTATCATTAATGATAAGTTGGGTGGCATTCCCTTGTCTCTGCAAACGGCTTTTCTGGGCACGGCCATATCCGGCTATCAATAGGTTTAATATTAAAAGTAAAAAGATTCTTTTCATCAATCCACAGCATTAGTTTGAACATTTCTATGAATGCAAAGATAGTGCTCTGTCCTTTAAAACAGGCTAAGGAATGTTGCACAAAACATAATATAGGTAACATGTGCTTTTGTGTATGTTACATAAACTTGTGTTTATCGTACATTTTGGACTTAGAGTGTCTTTAAGAATGCATTTGTTTCAATAAAATGAAGAAGTTTTTTACCTTTGCTTAATCTAACCATAATATCGAATACTAATATGAAAACACTTGTCCGGTATATATGTGCTTGTTCCATGGCACTTGTAATGTTTGTTCCATGTTCTCTTCTGATGGCTCAAACAAGGAATTTTTATTCCACAGAAAACGGACTGTCCAGCAGTTTGATAAACCAGCTTTTCCAGGATAGCCGCGGATTTATATGGGTGGCTACAGAATATGGATTGGATCGTTTTGACGGGCTTAATTTTTCCAATTATCGGCATGTACCCAATGATTCCGTTTCCTTGACGAGTGATTATGTCCGTACTCTTTTTGAAGATAGCCGTCAAAACTTGTTGATAGGTTGTATCAATGGTTTGATGGTGTACAACCGGGAAACGGATACTTTCCGGGAAATTCCTATGATACGTGCAGGCAAGCGGGTTGCTCCACATGTTACGCATTTGCAAGAAGTCCGTAGCGGTGAAATATGGTTGAGCACCAGTGGGCAGGGGTTGTTTCGTTTGGACAGTCTGCTGAGTCAGGCTGTATCTGTTGACAATCTGTTTCAGCAGGTAAATTGTACTTATCAATCTAAATTCTGTATTGATTCCCGTTCGGAAATTTGGATAGGAACGGATGGAAATGGGTTGGCCCGTTATATGCCGAAATCAAAGCAACTGCAGTTTTTCAAGTATCCTGCATTTAGTGATAATAATGTAACTTCCATTATAGAAGATCATTTGGGGAATATTTTCGTAGGTACACAAAAACAAGGAGTATCACGATATGATAATGAAACGGGAGAGATGGTATCTGTTTCTTATAGTGGATATGATGGGCAGCTATCTGTATATTGCATGGCTATAGTGGACGGACAGCTTTGGGTAGGAACTGATGGACAAGGAGTGAAAATCTATAATCCCTTGAAAGATCAATTGGAAGATTATCGGATAAATTCTGCATCGGTGGATTTTTCGAAAGGGAAGGTGCATTCCATCATGGAAGACAGGGATGGCAATTTGTGGATTGGCCTGTTTCAGAAAGGAATTGTTCTGGTTCCAAAGCAAGAAAATCCATTCGAGTATTATGGCAGCAAGTCTATTTATTATAATCCTATCGGACAAGGATGTGTAATGTCTGTTTTCCAGGATAGTAACCGGCATCTGTGGATCAGTGCTGATAATGAGGGCCTTTATGAATTGGGGATAGATGGCAGGCGTTTACGTCATTATCATCCTGACTATTCGGAGAATTCTGTGCCTAATGTTGTTATGTGTATATATGAAGATACGGACTATAATTTGTGGATAGGCTCTTATGGCCAAGGACTGGCTAAACTGGATAAAGCTACAGGGAAATGTGAGCATTTCCAACAGATAAACAACCCTATTGTGTATTCCATTGCTGAAGATAAGAAAAAGAATCTGTATTTTGGAGTATTTGGTTCCGGTTTTTATCAGTATAACCTGCAGTCTCGAAAACTGGAGCATTATGAATCCTCCAAAGATGAAAAAGGTGACTTGAAATGTGACGAATTGGTAAACGACTGGATAAACTATATTTTTTGCGACAGTGAAGGACTTGTTTGGTTAGGACATTATAAAGGAGTGAGTTGCTTTAATCCGGAAACGAAGAGCTTCTTGAACTATAAACAAACGAATACATTAATAACCGATTGCATAGGATATGCATTTGCCGAGGACCATGCTGGAAACATTTGGGCAGGAACTACAAATGGTCTTTATTGTTTCTCGAAGAAAACAGGCGAACTGAGACAATTCACAATTTGTAACGGATTGCCTAATAATGTGATTTGTGGCATTTGTGAAGATGAAGACGGGAATATCTGGGTCAGTACATATAAAGGCATCAGCAAATATGATGTAAAAAAGGATTTTTTCGTGAATTATTATTCCGGAGATGGCTTGCAGGGGAATGAGTTTACGCATGGTGCATACTATAAAGACGAGGATGGCAAAATTTATTTTGGTGGGATAAATGGCATAACCAGTTTTTCCCCTAGGAAGATAAATACTGATGCAAAAGAACTAAAGGTTTATATTACAGATTTTTATGTGTATAGCGATCCCGTGCATAAAAATACTCTTTCGGATGGAACTCCTATTATTTTTTCTTCGGTACAGGATGCTAATATTTTTCAACTTTCATATCGTGACAATACATTCAGTATTGCTTTCTCAACTTTGCAATATAATAATCCTGAGCAGATAGCCTATCAGTATAAAATAGATGAGCTTAGCAACCAATGGGCTGTAACGGAACCTGGAGTGAATCGTGTTACATATAATAATTTGTTTCCCGGTAAATATACTTTCCGCGTACGTGCTCTTAATCATGGTAATTATTCAGAGGTGCGTACTATCAAAATATTGATTGCTTCGCCTTGGTATAAAACCTGGTGGGCGTATTGCATTTATATTGGACTGGCAGCATTGCTTGTGTGGGGAATTGTAAACAATGTGATGTCACGTGTGCGGTATCGTCGTGAAATAATGAAGCGTGAACATGACGAGCAGTTGAATGAAGCAAAATTGCAGTTTTTTATAAATATATCCCATGAGATTCGTACTCCGATGACTTTAATCATCAATCCATTGGAAAAACTGTTGGCAGGAGAAAACAAGGGGGAATTACATAAGACATATCTGATGATATACCGTAATGCCCAACGCATTCTTCGGTTGATTAATCAGCTGATGGATATAAGGAAATTAGACAAAGGACAGATGTTCATGAAATTTCAGGAAACGGATATGATCGGCTTTATTATTGATGTGATGCAGCCGTTTGAATATATGGCACATAAAAAGAATATAGACTTTGCTTTTATACATGATATGCCTCAGCTAAAAGCATGGATTGATTTGAATAATTTCGATAAAGTTTTGATGAATGTACTTTCCAACGCTTTTAAATATACTCCGGAAGGTGGGAAGATACAAGTCAGTCTTTCTATAGGCAGAGATGTCTCTTGCAAAGATGCATTGCAGAATTTTTTTGAAATTGTGGTTACAGACAGTGGCATTGGCATTGATAAAGATAAAATAGAACGTATTTTTGAACGTTTCTATCAAATAGACAATGATGTGACAAAGTCGAATTTCGGAACCGGCATCGGTCTGCATTTGTCCCGCTTGCTGGTCCGGTTGCATCATGGAAATATTCATGCTGAAAATAGAGAGGATGCTTCAGGCAGTCGTTTCATTATTCGCATGCCGTTGGGTTCCGGACATTTAAGAGCCGATGAAATGGTGGAGGCTGCATCTTTTGCCGTTTGCCCCCAAGTGCCGAACTCTAAAGAAGAGTATATGGACGATGTTGACGAGAAGCAAGCCGGCAAGCCTAAAACCCGTCAAAGGGTGTTGGTGGTCGAAGATGAAGAGGAAATCAGGACTTATCTGAAGCAGGAACTGTCTGATGAATATAAAGTGGCAATTTGCTGTAATGGTAAGGAGGCATATGATTACATTCTGAAAGAAATGCCCGACTTGGTAATCAGTGATATAATGATGCCTGAAATGGATGGTTTGGAATTGTGCCATAAACTGAAACAGAATACTAATATAAATCATATTCCTATTGTATTGCTGACTGCAAAATCAAGGGTAGAGGATACGTTGGAAGGAATGGATACAGGTGCCGATGCCTATATTGTGAAACCTTTCAATACGGAATATCTGAAGAGTACTATTGCCAATCTGATAACGAATAGAAGATTGTTGCGCAATAAGTTTAGCGGAGCCCAGCAACAACAAGATAAAATAGAGAAAATTTCAATGAAATCGAATGATGAGATATTGATGGATAGGATTATGAAGGTGGTGAACAAACATTTGGATGATCCGGAACTCAATGTTGAAATGCTTGCTTCGGAGGTAGGGCTTAGTAGGGTACATGTACACCGCAAATTGAAGGAACTTACTAATCTGTCTACACGCGATTTTATAAAGAATATTCGTTTGTCGCAAGCAGCATCTTTGTTGGATCAGAATAAGAAAATGACAATATCAGAAGTCGCTTATGCCGTGGGATATACTAATTTGTCGCATTTTTCTAACTCTTTCAGAGAAAAATATGGCATGTCTCCCAAGGAATATATGAACAAGCCTCAGTAGATAAGAATTATTTCTCCCTTTTTTCTTTTCATTCCTTCATTTATATTCATATATATGTTTGGATTCTACTTGTAAGAGGTAAGTAAATGGGGCTTTTAAATTGTAATAAACATTAAGGGGTTGCCCAAAAATGGACAACCCCTTAAAGTAATTATAAAGGAAAGCTTCTTTATTTTGAGGCTTCACCAAGCTCACTGCTCTTCTTGTTTTTCATCAACAGATATGCGATAGGAGATGCTACGAACAAAGAAGACAATGTTCCGAATACAACACCCAGAATCATAGCGAATGCGAAGCTGCGGATGGAATCACCGCCGAGGATGAAGATACACAGCAACACAATCAAGGTACTTAGTGAAGTATTGATAGTACGTGCCAAAGTTGTATTCAGTGAGTCATTGAACAATTGGAACTTGTCGCGCTTCGGATAGAGACCGAAGAATTCACGTACACGGTCGAAGATTACCACCTTGT
>ERZ791865.2386-NODE-2386-length-13495-cov-3.883482_pt1 | contig 13495 bp, 10 predicted proteins | sample MGYA00509942_ERZ791865 | MGnify/ENA primary metagenome ERZ791865 (study PRJEB30046, sample SAMN00792098) | human gut metagenome | study: EMG produced TPA metagenomics assembly of the A metagenome-wide association study of gut microbiota in type 2...
CGTAAATACTCCTGTGCTAACTCGCCTTCGGCTCAAACAAGCACCCGTATTTACTAACAATGTGCAGTTCATAACGAAATTCTCGCAATGGCATTTCTATAAGGACAGGCGCAGGGCGGGATATCACATAGTTCTTATATATGAACAATAAAAAACGGTATTTATTATCGTACAGTCAACCTGCTCAATAATAAATACCGTTATCTTATTGTTTACTTTTATTGTCCTTATTTGATCATGCCTAAGAACATCTGATGAATACGGGTATCATCGGAAAGCTCCGGATGGAATGCCAGTGCGATCTGGTTCTGATATTTTACCGCTACAATGTGACCATCTACCTCGGCTAATACCTCAACACCCGGCTTTACACTCTCGATATATGGTGCACGGATAAATTCCATCGGATATACTCCAAGACCTTTGATCTCGCCATCATAATGAAAGCTTCCAAGCTGTCTGCCATATGCATTTCTCTTTACGCAGACCGGAAGGGTCGCAAAATGACGTTTATCATCATTGGACAGTTCTTCTGCAAGAAGGATCAGTCCCGCACAGGTTGCAAGAACCGGCATGCCCTGTTCGATCTTTTCTTTTAATGCATCATACATATCAAGCTCTTTTAACAGCTTACCCTGAACAGTGCTTTCGCCACCCGGCAAAACGATACCGTCAAAATCCTGTTCCAGATCACTTTTCTGTCTGAGTTCTATTGTTTCTGCTCCAAGGCTCTCTAACATTTTCTCGTGTTCGATAAATGCGCCCTGAACCGCTAATACTGCTATCTTCATCGTGTCTGTTCATCCTTTCGCTTATGTCGATCATCCATCATTACGATATCCGCATCTATTTGTCTGTCTGATATTTTACTTACCACGCTCAGCCATAAGGAGTTCGATCTCGCTCTCATTGATACCAACCATAGCTTCACCAAGATCCTCTGATAATTCAGCGATCAGTTTTGCATCTGTGAAGTTTGTAACAGCCTTAACGATGGCATTTGCACGCTTCTCCGGATTTCCTGACTTGAAGATACCGGATCCAACGAATACGCCTTCAGCACCAAGCTGCATCATAAGAGCTGCGTCTGCCGGTGTAGCAACACCGCCTGCTGCGAAGTTTACAACCGGAAGGCGCTTGTGCTCATGTACATATAATACAAGGTCATATGGAACCTGAAGAACCTTTGCTGCATCATATAATTCATCTTCACGCATAGAAGAAATACGTGCGATCTCGCTGTTCATCATTCTCATATGTCTTACAGCCTGAACAACATCACCTGTACCGGGTTCACCCTTTGTACGGATCATGGATGCACCTTCATTGATTCTACGAAGTGCCTCGCCGAGATCCTTAGCACCACATACAAATGGTACTTTGAACTTTGTCTTGTCGATGTGATATACATCATCAGCAGGTGAAAGAACTTCACTCTCATCAATGTAATCGATCTCGATTGCTTCAAGAAGCTGAGCTTCTACAAAATGTCCGATACGGCACTTTGCCATAACAGGGATAGATACTGCATCCTGAATACCTTTGATCATCTTAGGATCACTCATTCTTGATACACCACCTGCTGCTCTGATGTCAGCAGGAATACGCTCCAGTGCCATAACTGCACAAGCACCTGCTGCCTCTGCGATCTTTGCCTGCTCCGGTGTTGTTACATCCATGATAACGCCACCCTTTAACATCTGTGCCAATTCTTTGTTTAATTCATACTGTCTGTTTGCCATAATCGTAACTCCTTTTTTCATTTGATGTGTGTATTTATCTGTAACATATTCATCCTTGAATATCACTACTCAAAATCACGAACAGATTCACTACAAACCTGCTAGGATTTATTATAAAATTATCTGACCATATTGAAATATTCAATTTTGAACTTTTTTTTATATCCAAACTGACCATATCAATATGTCACATATGCAAATACCAGATATCAGATTATGTAAACTGGTCTCTCGGGCAGATCACCATATTGTATAATAAAGCACGACCGTATCGTATGATAAAACCATAACGGAAGCGACCGTGGCATACGCAATCGATTGTTGAATAGCTTAGGCAGATCACCGTATTGTATAATAAACAAAATAGCAGGAAAATGTTGCGAAAACGCCTGCGTTTCGATGGTTTTGTGCCGGGATGGAGGACACAACGATTTTATCGTGTCCGAAATCCCGTGCATATAAAAACCAATCGAAGCAAAGTAAGTTTCGCATTTTTTCCTGCTATTTTTGTTTATATGAAATACAGTGATCGTCCGGCTTCTAGCCAAGGCGCAGCATCGCATCGATGCTCTTTCTGGCTTTCTGCATTGTCTCCTCTGTAAGGGTAATGCTCTCGCCCTCACCATTTACCACGCAGTTATAGACATCACCAAGTGTCGTCATCTTCATGTTGTGGCATACACAATCCTTAGACAATGCATAGAAACGCTTCTCCGGGTGTGCAAGCTGAAGGTGTGACACGATACTGTTCTCCGTACCGATGATGAATTCTTTTGCATCACTCTTTGCTGCATAATCCATAATTCCGGTTGTACTTCCGGCATAGTCTGCAAGCTCCGTTACTTCCTTTAAACATTCCGGATGTACCAGAAGTAATGCATTTGGATGAGCTGCTTTTGCTTTCTCTACATCTTTTACGGTTACTCTGACATGTGTCGGACAGCCGCCCGACACCAGCTTAATATTCTTTTCCGGTACCTGCTTTTTTACCCATGAACCGAGATTACAGTCAGGAATAAATAAGATATCCTTTTCCGGCATATTCTTCACGATCTTTACTGCCGAAGAAGATGTAACACAGACATCACTCAACGTCTTTACTTCTGTTGTAGTATTCACATATGCTACAACTGTATAATCCGGATTCTTCTCACGAAGGGCAGCTAACAGATCATAGTCGATCTGGTCTGCCATCGGGCATCCGGCATCCGGCTCCGGCAGATATACTGTCTTTTCCGGTGATAACAGTTTTACAGTCTCTGCCATAAAACGCACACCACACATGATCATAGTCTTTTGAGGTGCTTCCGCTGCTCTCTGTGCAAGGCCAAAGGAATCTCCTACATAGTCAGCTACTTCCCAGATATCATGGCTCTGGTAGGCATGTGCAAGAATACAAATATCCTTTTCCTTCTTTATTCTCATTATTTCATCCTGCATCTCTTTTATATTCATGACAATTTTCTCCTTTGTCTGTTATGTTTTCATTTTTTGTTAAAGAATGCACAGTAAGTATACTGCATATTGAGAAAGATTACCATCTATTCTGCTAAATATCAAACACAAATGATCATCCGGATTATTTTTTTACTTTTATCTTGCATCCGGCTTTTTTAATCAACGTCTGATATTTCTTCTTTTTGCTTGCAGGTACTTTGATCACAGCTTTTTTGTTGATATTTTTAAATGCATTCTTGCCGATTTTCTGTACCTTTGTTCCTTTAAAGGTTATCTTCTTTAAACTCTTACAATCCCGAAAAGCATCTTTTCCGATCTCTTTTATTGATTTCGATATGGTAACTGTCTTTAAAGCGCTGCACTTTCTGAAAGCTCCCTTTCCTATCTTCGTTACGGATGTCGGAATTGTTACACTTGTTAACTTCTTGTTTCCGGCAAATGCGTTATCTGCCACAGAGGTCACACGATATGTTGTCTTTCCTATCTTTATCGTTGATAGAATCGTTACTTTTTTAGATTTTTTATTTGCCTTTACATAAGAAACGCATTTATTCTTTCCCTGTGAGGTAACTTTATAACTGACTCCTTTCACCTTTACCATATCCCCAACCTTCGGTACAGAAGCAGATGGATTCTCGGATACAGCAATCCTGATTTTACATGTATTGTCCTTGCCATATGCAGTTTCTTCTACCATCACTGTAATAAAGGTGACTCCTGCATCTATTACTGTAACCTTTCCTGTCTGATCGACTGCTACCACCGCCGGATTGCTGCTCTTATAAACTACTTTTCCGTCTCCCGTTGTCGTTACTCCAAGATTAAAGGAAGCATCTCCCACTTTCTTTGTAATCGAAGATGACGGTACAGATATCTGCTGTTCGCATTTATCTATCATAAAGGAAATGATATGTTCTCCCTCATAAATACCCTTACCGGTAATTACGATCTCTGCCTTGCCCGGATTCTGATTATTCCTATATAAGATATCGTAATCGACACCCTTTCCTAATGTATAATTTCCATTCTTGACAACAACTGTCGGCTCATACTTTTCCCCTGAGTAAACGAAATCATTTACAGAACTGTATGACAGCTCATCCAGACTGATCTTATACCATCTGGCATATAACGTCACATTTTTTGCCGGCATGGTTGTAAATTCAAACTTCTCTTCAAATCTCTGGCTTATATACCATCCACCGAACAGATAGCCTTCTTTCGTCGGTACCGCAGGTTCATATGACTGTAAATCCGTTCCATATGTAACCGTGATATCCGGCTGTCCCGGATAGTCCTTCTGATTAAAATAAATCGTATAGCTTCGGATCTCCCAGCCTGCATAAACCGTCTGATCCTTCGTCAGGCTTCCCGAAATCTGTTCTATCTGATTCGTTAATGCCTGATCCGTAAACCATCCTGTAAATCTATATCCTTCTTTGGTCGGTGTCTGCAACACGATCGTTTCAGATGCAATAAAATCTGTCGGATTTTCAAGATGATTTCTGCCACCATTCATCACATAGGTTATGTTATATGTCTTCTCAAATAATGCCCACAGTTCAAGGTCTGTGTTTGTTCCCATGCTAATCTCTGTAACCGGAGTTCCCACATAGTCCTTATTATCATACCATCCCATAAACCGATATCCGGTTTTACCTGCATCCTTTAAAGTACTGGATGTAGCAGTATCAATCGTCGCAGGATTTGACGGAGCATTTAATCCTCCATCCAGATGATAAGTCACCTTATATTTTATAAGTGAGAAATCATATACCGCAGTTACATCTTTTTCCGGCATCACAAATGTACAGGTATTCCCTGCCGCTTCATACATGGTATCCCCTATTCTTACACCATTAAACTGATATCCGGCCGGTACATCATCGATTGTTACCGTTATTTCTTTACCCGCATTATAATACGCTACACCGTATGTCGAATATATACCGGCATCTGATGATGACCACTTATAACGATATATTGCATTTTGAGGCGAGTCTGCAAGAATCGGACGTCCGGTAGAACTGCTGACTGTCCACCATCCCCGATTTACTCCGTCTTTGTAATTCATCTTCCATGCAACCTCCGCTGCATTCATATCACTACCGACATAGGTTGCCTGAAAAGATGTCAGACTGTTTGTGGATTTATTATATACATAATTTCTTTCAAAAGAAGTTGTACTTGAATAGGTACTGTTGGCAAGCGGCGAATATTCCGCATTTTCCGATACCAGATTTGCTTCACTGTAGCATCCATCAATCACCGGCGTATAATCTGCTCCATATTCAATATATCCTGCAATACCATATCCATTTGCGTGAGTCGTAATTCCATAAGCACTCCAGTAAAATGTACTTCCAAGTGTTGCAGATTTCTGATAACAACCATAGATCTTACAATCAACCACCTGACCTACGATTCCACCAATATAAACAGTGTCATCCATACTCCCTCTTGTCATGGGATATGTGATTCCTGCACTGTTACTGCATGCCGTAAATGTACAATAAGATGCACATCCGACCAGACCACCGATGGCGCTGTAATTTTCCTGTTTATACAAACTCGCATTATTTTGCAGGCTGCCAGATGAATGACAGTATTCAAATGTCGTTTTATTCGCATAACCCGCCAACATACCGACTCCGATCTGAAGATAACCGGAGTATGTAATATTTCCCTTTACATTCAGATTACGTATCTTGCAGGACTGCAAACTCTGAAATAACCCGGAATAATTGTTGAGTGCCGATCCGCTCGTCACAGTGAGCGTATGCCCAAGACCATCAAATGTGACATCCGACATCGTAACTTCCCCGGCAACAACACTGAAATCTGCTGTAAGATATACCGTACACCCTGATAACTGACCGGCTCCAAGCTTACTGAAGCCTTCCGCAGATGTAACCTTCCACTCCTTTGCATCCTTATACCGGGAATCTGACAGATCTGTCTCCACATCCGGAAGGTTAAACAGATATTCATCTGAAATCTCTGCCCCCAAAACTCTGCCATCTGTCCGGAACAGCACCCCCACTGCTGCGCATATGACAAACAACATGATCATTATATATCTTTTTATCTTCATAGGCATATACCTCCCCTCGCCTAATTACTTCCCTGCTGTACATTAACCAGACAGTAGAACGATTTCCCATAGACAGTTGCAACAACATATGTGCTTCCTGGTGCAAGTGCGCTGACCGTACCTTTACTTGAAACAAATGCAACACTGTCATCCATGCTTTTCCATGTTACCGGATATGCTGTTCCATTTAACGTAAGCTTTACGCCTTCTCCTTCATCTAATGTGAGCGATGTCTCATTCAGATACGGAGCTTCTACCGTAACCACACATGTGTATGTCTTCTTATTTACAATTGCCCGGATCTTAGTCGTACCCTCGGATACTGCCAGTATATTTCCATTTGCATCAACTGCAGCGATACCCGGATCATCACTTTTATAGGTAACACCCAATGAGGTTCCCGAAAATTCAAGTTTTTTACGTTCTCCACGTATTATTACTGCAGAGGATATCTGAAATGCAGGTGCTTCCACCCGAATCCGGCATTTATACTGCTTACCTTTATACTTTGCCGTAATTACCGCATTTCCCTTTTTCTTAGCAGTAACTACACCTTTCTTTGAAACAGCCGCAACCGATTTATTACTTGTTGACCATGTAACCTTTCCTTTTGCTCCAAGTAATTTGCATGTCTCCTTCTGCCCTGTAAGAAGCGTCTTTTCTTTTTGCGCCATTATGACTGCAGACAGCTTAACCTTCTGTACCTTGCTAAATGCTCCATAGATCTTAGAATTTGCAGAATCTTTCTTGTAGGCTCTGACACGAATATAATATGTCTTTCCCTTCTTGAGATTTTTCAGGGATATACTTGTTTTTGTCAGATTTTTCTTCGTCGCCTTTTTAAATTTTGCATTCTGTGAATACCAGATCTGATAGCCGGAAGCCCCTTTCACCTTATCAAATGATACATTCAGCTGACCATAACCGGCTTCTGCATTTGAAAGGCTGCTCTTACCTACAGACACCTTTTTCCAATGCGCGTAATAACGAACATCATCTGTAGGGATCGTATCCGAAGTTACCTGAGCGCCACCGCTCTTACTCGTATACCAGCCTGTAAACTGATAGCCTGACCGTTTTGCTGTCGGCAAACCTCCAAGCTTGTTTCCGTTTTTTACTACTCTTTTTGAAGTTGAATTTGTGCCTCCGTTTGCATCAAAGGTAATATCATACTGATTCTTTTTCCAGTGCGCATACACAGTCCTGTCTGCCATATAAATGGCTGTTGATGTGATCTGATTGCCACCTTCTTTTTCCGAATACCAGCCTGTAAATTCATAACCTGCCCGTTCCGCTGTCGGTAATGTTCCAACCTCCGTCTGTGTATATACCTTCATCTGTGATATTGATGCTTTTCCTCCATTTGCATCAAAGGTCAGAGTTCGTTCTCCTTCAACGATAATGTGATAATTCACTGTGCGGGTGGCCGAACTCGAATATGAATCATACTTGTTAGTTATCGGATTATAAACTGTCGTTATCATAATAGCATTTGTCTGACAACATATCGTAGCTCTACCCTCTGATAATGCAGTCACTGCACAAGTATATCCATTTCCATCTATGGACACACACGCATTCCCGGCACTTATCCACCATCTTTTTGTGAGCTTCGTTGCTCCGGAATAATTGCGATCAACTAACGAGAAAACCTCGCCCACGCGGGTAACCCATTTCCCGCTTTTCATCACAGCTGCCCTTGTTTCTATTGGCACTGCCATACAAAGAACCAGTGAAATCAGAACGAAAAATCCCATTATTTTTCTTTTCCATGTCATAATGCATCTCCTCCTTTGCCTGTTTTTCCCAAACTATTTTACAATGTATCTACATATATTCTATGCAAACACCCTCCGCTTTGTTTACACTTTGAGCGTACCATATTTTACTGTGTTTTTTCAATATAAAAGAGCCGGAAACCATTTAATTTATTGACTTTATGACCGCGATATGTCACAATTTGTATCAATGAAAAAAAGAGCCATAATTCTATGGAAAAATATAAATCAGAAAGGTTGAAATATTATGAATAAAGCTCTTGTATTATTGTTTTTATTTTTTATCGGAAGTCTGATCGGATGGGTGATTGAATTGTTCTTCCGCAGATTCTGTTCTCCAAATGGTCGAACAACAAAGAAATGGGTAAATCCCGGCTTTCTGGTCGGTCCTTACCTTCCGCTATATGGATCAGGACTATGCGTCTTGTATATGTTAGCATCTATTAACCTGTCATTTCTGGATGAACATCCAATCATTGAGAAGATTGTTTTATTTGTATTTATGGCGATCGCTATGACCGTGATCGAATACATCACCGGATTGATCTTCATTAAGGGAATGAATGTAAAACTCTGGGACTACACAGACCGATGGGGCAATATTCAGGGAATCATCTGTCCACTGTTTTCATTCTTCTGGGCAGTTCTCGGCGCGATCTACTACCTGCTGATCCATCCACATGTTTTATCAGCACTTGACTGGTTATCCAGAAATCTTGCATTTTCATTCTTTATCGGATTCTTCTACGGCGTGTTCCTGATTGATATCGTTTACTCCTTCAACCTGATCGTAAAGATCCGTCAGTTGGCTACTGAATACGAGATCGTCGTTAAAATCGATGAACTCAAACAGCATCTGTTAGAGGAAGCTGAGCTCCGTAAGGAAAAATCACATTTCTTCCTTGCTATGAAAAATGCCCGACCGCTCCGTGAGATATTTGAGGATTCGTTAGAGAAATATTCTATTAAGAAGATTCTGAAAGAAAAGAAGAAGAAATAATATATTGATTTTATCTAAAAAATATGCGCGCTAGCTTATCACTATATCTTTATTGCGCAGAACACTCTCGTTCTATTTTCACGTAGCGGTACTAAACTCGTCACCTATTGGTGACTCGTTAAGGACCGACGTTCAAATAGGTCTGCTCCATAAAATATAGTGATAAGCTGGCGCGCATATTTTTAATGCTACTAAAATTGTTTTATGCTTCTTTCTTCTCCCCCACAGGAATCTGTGCGAAGATAATCGCAATAAAGATCAACAGGCAGCCAAGGAGCTGGCGGGCGGTCAACACCTCACCGAGGATCACCCAGCCGGCAAGTACTGAAAATACAGATTCCAGACTCATGATCATAGATGCCAGCGTCGGATTCAGTCCATTCTGTGCAATAATCTGCAAGGTATAAGCAACACCGCTCGACATCACACCGGCATACAGAATTGCAACCCATGCATCCCATGACTGTAACTGTGAAAGCCATGCTGCTATTCCTGCTGCCGAATGTCCCATCTCGGAAAAGAACATCGGGAATGCACTGAGTACCCCGGCAACCAGGAACTGGATACAGGACATCCGTACACCATCAACCAATGGTGAAAAATGATCGATCACCAGAATATGTATAGCAAACAAAAATGCACAGAGCAATACAAAGAGATCACTGTTCTGAAATGATAGCGACCCCGCTGTCATACATAAAAGATAAAGTCCCACAATCGTGATCACCATTCCAAGCCAGATATTCCAACCACATTTTTTCTTTAAAAACAAACCAAGGATCGGAACCAGCAGAATATAGCAAGCCGTTAGAAAACCGGCCTTACCTGCCGGAGTGCCATAATACAGACCAAGCTGCTGTGCCGAGCTTGCAAAGAACAATGCCATTCCGCAGCACAAACCACCGATCCATAACAGTCTCCGTTCTGCCGCTGTCTTTGGCTTCTTATTACTTGGATTAATTTTATCAAGTAACCTGATCACCGGAAGCAACACTACACTTCCAACCAGACTTCGTATACAATTAAAAGAAAATGGTCCAAGTGCCTGTCCGCCTTTACTCTGTGCCACAAAGGCGGTTCCCCAGATAAATGCTGTAAGAACTAACAGGAGTGAATTTCTGATTTGTCTGCTTTTCATTTGTATTCCCTCTTCCTATCTTGTTTATTGTCAAATAGTTACATTATTCCTTTGAATCATTTTCTGTACAGATATTTTTCCTGTCATATGCATCCAGAAAATGATGCTTCTCTCCGTGCTGCTTCCATGCAACAACCGTGTCCAGATTTACATTTTCCACACTCTTGAAAATATTTCCTTCCACATAAGGATTTACCTGCTTCAAAGTCTGAATCAGCTCCTTGATCTCAACACGCTTCGAACGGTTCTCGTTATTACAAGTCGTACAGGTGTCCGTGAATTTGCATGCACACTGGATAAAATGCAGACCATTATAGTCCCTCCATGCCTTGATATCATCCTCACGCACCAGATATAACGGTCGGATCAGTTCCATCCCTTCAAAATTCGTGCTGTGAAGCTTCGGCATCATCGTCTGTACCTGTGCACCATACAGCATACCCATCAATATGGTTTCAATTACATCATCATAGTGATGACCAAGTGCAATCTTATTACAGCCAAGCTCCTGTGCAAAATGATACAGATGTCCTCGTCTCATTCGTGCACACAGATAACATGGCGACTTCTCAACCGTAAACACCGATTCAAATATATCCGATTCAAATATCGTAATCGGGATATTCAGACTTTTTGCATTTTCTTCTATAACCTTCCGGTTCGCCTCACTGTAACCGGGATCCATAACCAGAAACTTAACTTCAACTTCAAATTTGTTATGCAGCTTCAATTCCTGAAAACATTTCGCCATCAGCATGGAATCCTTACCACCGGAAATACATACTGCGATCTTATCTCCCGGCTTCACCAGCTCATATGTGTTGATCGCCTTGGTGAACTTTGACCAAATGCTTTTCTTGAATTTCTTACGCAGGCTCAGCTCAACATCCTTCGCCTTGTTCTGCTCCTCCGGCTTGCTCATAACATCTAACAGCCATGCAGCATAACCGCCTTCCAGACTCTCCGCCTGATATCCTTTTTCTTTCAAATGCTCCGCTACATCAATGCTGACTACGCCTCTCGCACAGAAAATAACAAGCAGCTTGTCCTTATCCACCTCGCTGCTTGTCTCTATTTCTTCCGCAGGAACCGCAATCGCATCCGGCACTGCCCCATGAGAGATCTCAATGGCATCCCGGATATCGATCAACCGGTAACTGTCTTTATCTCGATTCTTTAATTCCGCTATTGTAATGCTCATATGCACGCTGCCTTTCTTCTTTGCACAAATCTTTTACCACTTCACCTGCAATGATCAGTCCTGCTACAGATGGTACAAACGCCACACTGCCCGGAATATCTCTCCGCTCCGTACATTTGTGCTGTGCTCCCGGAGGGCAGATACACTGTGTTCTGCAGCTGATCGACATATCCTCAAGTGGTCTTACCGGCTGTTCTTCCGAATATACAACCTTTAACTTTTTCACGCCACGCTTCTTAAGTTCCCGGCGCATAACCTTTGCAAGCGGACATACCTTTGTCTTATAAATATCTGCTACCTGAAACATACTGCCATCCAGCTTGTTTCCTGCGCCCATACTGCTGATGATCGGCACTCCTTTTTTCTGTGACTGGAGCACCAGCTCGATCTTAGCCGTAACCGTATCTACTGCATCTACAACATAATCATAGGAGTCAAATGGAAATTCATCTGCATTTTCCGGCAGGAAAAAGCATTTGTGCATCTCGACCTTAGCATCCGGATTTATGTCCAGAATCCGTTCTTTCATAACATCTGTTTTATATTTCCCCACAGACTTTCTGGTGGCAATGATCTGGCGGTTCAGATTTGTCAGGCATACCTTGTCATCGTCGATCAGATCAAATGAACCGACACCGCTTCGTGCCAGAGCCTCGCACACATAACCGCCAACGCCTCCAACGCCGAATACCGCTACTTTTGAATTTGCCAATTTGTCCATTGCTTCTTTACCAAGCAACAATTCTGTCCGGGAAAACTGTGTTAACATGTCTATCTCTCCTAAATAACCTACTAAAATGCTAGGCAAAATTATAGGACCTGAAAAGGTTCTTTGTCAATGATTTTCTGGCAAAAAGGACCGGTATTATACCACGTCATATAATACCGGTCCTGCTTACTTATGCCTTAACTATAAAACTATTCTTTAATACTAAAATATACATGTTATCTGTTCTGCTTATGTTCTTATCCTATGATTGCCTTAATTTCATCTTCACTCATATCGCTTACATCCATGATCTGCTCTAAGGAATAGCCTTTCTTATGCATTTTCAGGATAATCTCCGATTTACCAGCCGCTTACTGAAGGTGCTGAATATATAACTCTCTCACCCTTTCCGTTCGTTTTTACAAGAACCAGCTTGGCATTGCTATATATGTCATGTTTTTTATACACAATGTAATCACCTTGCAACGTAAAATACTCAATGTTTCCATAGTTGGATGCATTTTTATCCTTATACATGTTGTAGATTTCAATTGCTTTTCCCTTGGATGTAGTAAACCATAATGATTTTGAAAAATAATAACCATTTTTACTGTATCCTCTGGTTGCAACAGAACCTTTTGAATTCTTAATAGGCGTTTTTGAATAACGATGGTTATTAAAAGTAACCGATTTTTCTCTCTTTTTCTTTTTTCCTGAGAGTGTCATTGAATATATACCAGCCGACTGTTCGTATCCGTAAGATCCAGACTTAATAAACTTAGTTTTATTATAGTAAATTTTCTTTCCGGCTAATACATAATTGTCGCCTTTTGCAAGCGTTGTTTTTTTGCCACTCTTAATGGAAACGCGTACGATATATCTGTCCGATCCGTCAGATCCACTGTGATTGTCATAAATTGCATACAGATAATTACCTTTTTTCTTTAATCTGTAGAATCCTTTTCCATTTGTTTTCGCTATTGTTTTTGTCTTTTTTGTTTTGATATCATAGCAAAAGATTTTACCTGTCTCCGTTATGGAATAGTAAACCTTATTTTTACTGATCACTACAGAACAACTTCCGCCTCCATAATAGTTGTCCTGTGTCTGATAAGTCTTCGTCTTTGCATCTGCCTGACTCGGACAAAGCATGCATCCTAACAGAACTGCAAGCAGTCCGATCCAAATGGCGTGTGCCTTAAAAAATTGTTTCATATCAATCCATCTCCTTATCGTTTGTCAGGAGAAAGTGAAATCATCTCATATTTCACTTTCTCTCTTTCTTCATATAATAATCCTGTACTGATATACTATTATTTAATCTTCCATGTCTTTACATATCCGATGGATTTCTTTTTCAACTGTTTCTTTAAAG
>ERZ791865.2393-NODE-2393-length-13433-cov-7.344745_pt1 | contig 13433 bp, 10 predicted proteins | sample MGYA00509942_ERZ791865 | MGnify/ENA primary metagenome ERZ791865 (study PRJEB30046, sample SAMN00792098) | human gut metagenome | study: EMG produced TPA metagenomics assembly of the A metagenome-wide association study of gut microbiota in type 2...
GGTCGTACAGCTGGGTGACAAAGCCGTGGAAGCCCACCGCGCCGGTGTCGGTGGATACTTTTACAAGGTTTGCAATGCTGCGGTACTCCTCCATGCAGTAGGGGGTATCGCGGAAGCCGAAGAACACATCCGGCTTTACCCCGGCAGCGGCCAGCTCGCGGGTAAGCTGGAACATGGGTGCAGTGCCGATGCCGCCGCCCACCACGGCGATCTTTTTGTACTTGCTCAGGATGTCCGGCACATCAAAGCCGTTGCCCATGGGGCCGGTGAGCTGGAAAGTATCCTGCTGCTTGAGCTGTGCCAGCTTCTCGGTGCCCTCGCCCACCACCTGATACAAAAACTCGATGGTGCTGCTGTCCGGGTTCCAGCGGTGCACGCTGATGGGACGGGACAGGAAGGGTGCTTCGTCTGCGCCCCAGGAGCGCAGGGTGAAGAACTGGCCTGCGTGGGGGGCATGGTCGCGGTCCGGCCACACCACGGTCAGCAGGCGGATGTCCGGGGCAATGACCTCATTGCGCAGGACGGTGGCTTCACAGCAGGCTGCACGCATGAGCAATGGCCTCCTTCATGTTCACACACTCGTTGTAAGCGGCCTCGTCAAAGGCAACGCCCGGCTGCTTTTTGTAAGCCAGCAGGATGCCGCGGCTGGAGTTGACCACGCCCCCGTTGCCCTTGGTGAGGTACTGAGCGATATCCTCGGCCTTGCCGCCCTGTGCGCCGTAGCCGGGGATCAGGAAGAAGCTGTCCTGATACTTTGCGCGGATCTCGGTGGCCTCCTCGATGTGGGTACCGCCGATGACCAGACCGATGGAGGAGTAGCCGTGCTCGCCCATATAGTCCTTGCCCAGCGCGTTCAGCTTGTCGCCCACCAGATCGTAGACGTGGCGGCCATCGGCCAGCTTCTCGTACTCAAAGTCCTTGGCACCGCCGTTGGAGGTGCGGCAGAGCACGAACATGCCCTTGCCCTGCTTTTCGGCGTAGGGCAGATAGGGGCTGATGGAGTCCAGACCCATGTAGGGTGCCAGCGTGACGAAGTCGCTCTCAAAATCGCCGGTGAAGTGACCCATGGCGTACATCTCGGCGGTCTTGGCGATGTCACCGCGCTTGATGTCCGCAATCACCGGCACACCGGCCTCGCGCACAGCCTTCAGGGTGTCGGCGTAGGCTTTCATGCCCTCCATGCCCAGCGACTCATAGTAAGCGATCTGCACCTTGTAGCAGCCTGCCACAGCCTTGGTGGCATCAATGAGCTTTTTGTTGAAGCGCACGATGTTCTCGCCCTTGGTCAGGGTGCTGTCCACAAAATCGGCAGGCAGGTAGCTGAAATCGGTGTCCAGACCCACGCACACCGGGCCGCGAGCCTCCACAGCTTCGTACAGTTTGTCCATGTTCGTCATTTGGGTGTCCTCCTGTAAGTCGTATTGTAGAACCCTCTCAGGCGCTTGCGCGCCAGCTCCCCCGAGGGGGGAGCTTTTTCTCTTGAGGGCAACTGTTTCTTTTCGTAATATGCGAACTGCTTTCCGTACTCTCAGTCAAAGCCTGACGGCTTTGACTGAGAGGGTTTCGTTTTTTACTCCTCGGCCTGATAGGTGATCTTACCGGCCTTGATGGTGGCAAACACCTTGCCGTAAAGCTGTACACCGTCAAAGGGGGTGTTGTGGCTCTTGGAGTGCAGCTTTTCCTTTTCCACCGTGTAGGGGGTGTCCAGATCCACCAGCACAAAGTCGGCATCGAAGCCCGGCTCCAGCTGACCCTTGGCAAGGCCCAGAATTTCAGCGGGGCGGGTGCTCATTAGATGCACCAGCAGCTCCAGCGGCAGTCCCTCCTGCTTGCACAGCTTTGTGTAGCACACGCCGAAGGCGGTCTCGCTGCCCACCATACCGGCCATGCCCTTCAGCTTATCCTCTTCGGAGTGGGGTGCATGGTCGGTGGCAATGGCGTCCACGATGCCGGTGCGGATGCCCTCCACCAGCGCCTCCACGTCGTCGGCGGTGCGGATGGGCGGGTTGACCCGGTAGTCGCAGGTGTCGTTGGTGAACCACAGGTGGTGGGGGGTCACCTCACAGGTGACGGGTGCGCCCCGCAGCTTTGCCATGCGGATGGCGTCCAGCGCGCCCCGGGTGGACACATGGCACATGTGCAGCCGGGTCTGGTAATACTCGCTCAGCCAGCAGTTGCGCACCGTCTCGATATCCTCGGCAAGACGGTAGTCCCACGGGCTGATCTCCATATCCTCGGCGTGGCTCATGACCGTGATGTCCTTCTGGGTGCAGATGGCAAAAGCCCGCGCCATGGTGGCGTTGTCCTGCACGCCGTGGCCGTCCTCGGTGATGAACTTCACGCTGGCGGGCAGGGTCTTGAGGTGGTCGATGCTCACACCGTCAAAGTTCTCGGTGATGGAGACGGTCTGGTTTGCATCGCACAGCCCTACCTCGGCAGCCTTCTGCTCCACCATCATGGCCTGTGCGGCGGAAGAGCAGACGGGCTTTGTGTTGGGCATCAGGTTTACAAAGGTGTAGCCACCGGCGGCAGCGGCGCGGCTGCCGGTCTCGATGTCCTCCTTGTACTCAAAGCCCGGGGTACGCCAGTGGCAGTGCAGATCCACAAATGCGGGCAGCACCGTCAGCCCACCGGCATCCACCACCGTCTCGTTCTCGGCGGCAAGGGCGGAAAGATCCTGCCCTACGGCAGCGATTTTGCCATCCTTTACATAGATCTCGAGCGGCCGTCCCTCGGTGTTCACAGCGTTTGTCAGCAGCATCGCGGTTCCCTCCTATAATGGTATTTTTGTGTATCAGACGCCCGAAAACGGGCAAAAAAAAACTTTTCCCCGCAAAGGGAAAAGCTCATTGCGCAAAAAAAGGAAACAACGAAGCCACGGCAAAACCGGACGCGAACTGCTTGTTCAGTTTCGGGTTCTGGGCGCTGCACAGCATGGTGTTTCTCCTTTTCTTGATGGTTGCGTTTTCATTCGTATTATTTTATCATAGAACCGCAAAATATGTCAATGGCTGCGCGCAAAAACAGGTGCTAAAAGGTTTCTGGTATCTCTCGCCGAATTTTGGATACTCTACCCAAAACCCGGGTCATGCGGCAAAATAAATGCCATTTTGTTCCACAATCCCTAGCGTGGCACTGTACTTTCGTCTCCTGCTGTGCTATTATAATACGGTAAAAGGGAGAGCCCCGCCGCGTGGGCGGGTGTTTATGGGAAAGAGAGGTTTTCCGCATGGGTTTACTTGAGGACGCGCGGAACATCCAGCGCAAGGACCCCGCCGCACGCAGCGTGCTGGAGGTAATGCTGCTGTACCCGGGATTCCACATTCTGGTGTACCACCGCATTGCGCACTGGCTGTACCAGCACAAGCACTTTTTTCTGGCACGGTGGGTCAGCCAGCATGGCCGCCACCGCACCGGCATTGAGATCCACCCGGGTGCCACCATCGGCAAGTGTCTGTTCATCGACCATGGCATGGGCATCGTGTTCGGCGAGACCTGCGAGATCGGGGATAACTGCACCATCTACCACGGAGTAACGCTGGGCGGTACCGGCAAGGATACCGGCAAACGCCACCCCACCTTGGGCAACAACGTGCTTATCGGCGCGGGCACCAAGGTGCTGGGCCCGGTGTTCATCGGAGATAACGCCCGCATCGGTGCGGGCAGCGTGGTGCTGCGCAACCTGCCAGCCAACTGCACCGCCGTGGGCGTGCCCGCCGAGGTTGTGCGCATCAACAACAAGGCGGTGAACCCCGCCGACGATCTGGACCAGCAGGATCTGCCGGACATCGTCTCGCAGCGGCTCACCGATCTGGATCGCCGCCTGAGCCAGCTGGAAAAAGCGGCGCAGGGCGATATCCCACCCACTGCCGCGCAGATCGCCGCCCGGCAGCGGAAATAAAAGATTTCTTTGAAAAAAAGAGGAGACAGGCTTCCCGGAAAGGGTCGCCTGTCTCTTTTTTGTTGTCAGCTGCGGTTATAACACCTGCTCACCGTTTTCTTTATTGCAGTACATCCGGGCATCGGCCTGCCGGATAGCCTCGGTCAGGGGCTGCACATTGCACACGCCGCCAATGCTTACCGAAAGCCGGAGCTCCGGGTGGCTGGGCACCCGTGCCGCCTGCACAGCGTTCTGCACCCGCCGGATGACACTTTCTACACCGTCAGGGCAGTTCTGGGGCATCAGCAGCAAAAATTCATCGCCGCCGTAGCGGATCAGAATATCGGTCTGGCGCAGGCAGCTTTGCATGGCTGCGGCCACGGTTTGCAGCGCCTCGTCCCCCACCAGATGCCCAAAGCTGTCGTTGACCGTCTTGAACTGGTTCACATCGATCATCGCCACGCCGCCGTGCATCTCGCCCCCGGCAAGGAACTTATCAAAATAGCGGCGGGTGTAGGCCCCGGTCAGAGGATCTACGAAGGCGCTGCGTTCCATGCCGTCGCAGCGGTCCAGCAGCAGCCGGTGGCCGCCCATATCCAGCCAGCGGCCATCCGTCAGCCGGGTGACCAGCTCCAGCATACAGCCCCTGCCGCCTACCTTGATGTACTTGGAGATGACAAAGTAGGCTTCCTCGTCCTTGAACTCGATCTTATTCAGAATGGTCTTGCGGGCGTAGGCTTTGGCCGAGATGCAGTTTTCGCACCGGGTATCCTTGTTCCATACCATGTGGCAGTTGCCGGGCTTTTCGGTCAGGATGCCGTCACTGTCCAGCGCAAGCACCTTGCGGTGCTCCGGGTCTACCAGACGCACCACATCAAAGATGCCCTGCAGCCGCCGTAGGAACCGGGCGGGATCTTCCTCCGGGTCGATGGCGGTCAGCAGCTCTGCCTGATGCTCCACGCGGTGCTGTTCATCGGTCAGCTGCCCCAGCACGTTCACGCAGCGGCGCACCCCGGCACCGCTCCAGATGGTGTGCAGCGCCATCCGGTGCAGGTGCGGCTTCCCATCTCGCTGCACCATGACCGGCAACACCACGTCCGGCGCTTCCGGCGTGGCGCGGCTGATGGCCTTGGAAAGCTTGCGCTGATCCTGCTCGTTCAAAAAGCCAAGTCCCCTGCCCTGTGCAAAATCAGTCACCGTTTTTTGCTGCAAGGGCTCGGCATGGTAGTCATACACGGTCACGCTGCCTGCCAGCAGGTCGTAGTCGAACCGGATGCCGCCGCACTGGGCGGCGTAGAAATCCGTGCGTTCCTTTTCCTGTTCCAGCAGCAGCTGGGAGTGGTTCTCCCGGGGCAGCGCCTCCCGGTGCAAAATCTCCTCCGAAAGGCGGTGGGTCTCCTGTCGAAAGCCGCGGTCCCACTCCGAGCGGGTCAGCTCGGTGCGCAGCTGCTCCGAGGACTTTTGCAGGCAGTCCAGCAGCAGCGGGTTAAAAGCGCCGCACTCGCCGTTCAATATCATGCGCAGCGCGGTGTCGTGGTCGTAAGCGTGCTTATAGCAGCGCTCGCTGGTCAGGGCGTCGTACACGTCTGCCAGCGCCACCACCTGCGCCGCAATGGGGATCTCGTCCCCTTTCAGCCGGTCAGGGTAGCCATTGCCGTCCCAGCGCTCATGATGCCAGCGGCAGATGGCGTGCGCCACCTGCAGCAGCGGCTCATCCCGGGCAATGGACTGTCCCAGATCCTGCAGCATCTGCGCACCCGCCACGGTATGGTTCTTGATAATGGCAAACTCTTCGGCGGTCAGGCGTCCGGGCTTGTTCAGGATCTCCTCCGGGATGACGATCTTGCCGATATCGTGCAGCGCCGAGGCGGTGCTGATGCGGGCAATATCGCTTTCATCCAGCTGATAACGATCGGTCTTTTGCACCAGCCGGTGCAAAAGCAGGTCGGTCAGGGTGCGGATGTGCAGAACATGCAGCCCGCTCTCGCTGTTGCGGAACTCCACCACGTGGCTCAGGATGCTGATCATCAGCACGCTGTTGTGTTCTTTTTCGTACACCTGATCGGTGACAAGGCGGGTGAGCCGCTTTTGCTTGGCGTACAGCATGAGGACATTCTTCACCCGGCGCAGCACCATGATCCGCTCGAAGGGACGGCGGATATAGTCCGTTACCCCCAGATCGTAGGCGCGCTCGATGTTGGCAGTGTCCTCTGTCGCCGAAATGACGATGACCGGGATCTCGTCCAGCCATGCGTGGTACTTCATCACCCGCAGCACATCAAAGCCGTCCATGCCGGGCATCATCAGGTCCAGCAGCAACAGAGAGATATCCGTGCGCTGCCGCATCAGCTCCACTGCCGCTGCGCCGTCCTCTGCTTCCAGATAGTCATAGCCATCGCCCAGTATCTCCTTGAGCAGGGCACGGTTGATCTCGGAATCATCCGCGATCAGGATCTTCGGTTTCTCGTTCATGGCCATGTTTCTCCTTTTGCGGCGCATCCTTCTGCCCCGGCTTTGTTCCGGGCACACCGTCCGCACTGACTGGATGTAATAGGTTTTCCCTAACATCCGCTTTATTGCATTCATTTATACTTTACTGGATTTTACAGCAAAATGCAAGGCTGCGTGCAACATTTCTGCCATTTTCCGGTATTTTCTGCAAACGTTCTCATTCCCGGCTGTATAAATGCAATTCAATTTTTACAGTACCCTTTGCAAACGTTGTTCGAAAGCAAGCCGTTTGTCGTTACAGCCCTTCCTGTGAAAATGCGGTTGCCGCGCTCCTCAGAGCGCGGCAACCGCGAAATAGAAACCTTATTTCCGCTGATGATGCGCAAAGCAAAGCGGAGCGCATTTTAAATCGTCCCACGCAAAAAGAAAAAGGACTGCTGCGCAAAACACGCAGCAGTCCTTTCTAGGTTCACTCTTGGGGCATCATGGCATCGAACCAGCCCATCAGCTCCGCAGCCATCTGCTCCAGCCGGGTCTCCGGCTGCCATGCAGGCTGTGCGGGCTCCGGGGGCAGCGCCTGTTCCGGGGCACAGAGAGTCTCTTCCGTCTCCGGTACAGGCTGTTCCGGGACAGTCTCGCATTGCGGCTCAACCTCGGGGGCTATATCCGGCTGCACGGGCACTTCCGGGGCAGTCTGCTGCATGGCAGCAAGAGCAGCTTCCGCTCTGCGGCAGGTGGCCTCAGCCTGTTCTGCCCGGGCATTGGCCTGTTCCAGCTGCTCCCGCGCCTGCTCACAGGCGGCTTCCAGCTCTGCATTCTCGTGCTTGAGGGCAAGCAGGGTGCGCTCAAAGGCGAACATCCGGGTCTGGTACCGGCGCACCTCGGCGCGTGCCGCAGCCAGCTTGCGGCTCAGCTGCTCTGCCTGCGCCCGGGCGCTTTCCGCCTGTGCTGCGGCAGATACCTGTACAGCGGCCTGCCGGGCAAATTGTCCGCGCAGGGCACCGGTCTCCCGCTCTGTCTGCACCATGATGCCCTCCCATGCACACCTTGCACGGGGCTTGCGCTGACCGCATGGGCGCAGCTGCCAGCCCCATTGTAGCCTGTAATTACTTCCGCTTGTTCAGAATAGCCAGCAGCTCGTCGTAGTAACGGTTATCGCTGCTTTCCTCTTCCACGGCCTTCTTTTCAGCCGGAGCAGCAGCCGGGGCGGCATTGGATGCCGGGGCTGCGGCTGCGCCGGTGTCGCTGCTGAACACCGCAGACGGCACAGACTGTGCACCGCCCATGGCGTTGTTGATGCTGTTGCGCAGGTCGCTGGCGCTCTTGTTGTCAAAGCCGGTGGCCACAACGGTCACGCGCATCTCATCGGACAGATTCTCATCAAAGGCAGTACCCCAGATAATGTTTGCATCGGGATGTGCGCTCTGGGTGATGAGACCTGCGGCGGTCTCCACGTCCTCCAGACCGATGTCGGGGCTGGAAGTGATGTTGATGATAACGCCGTGCGCACCGGCAATGCTGGTCTCCAGCAGCGGGCTGGAAATTGCAGCCTTGGCGGCGTTCTCGGCCTTGCCTGCACCCTTGGCGCTGCCCACGCCCATGTGGGCGTAGCCGGCATCCTTCATGATGGAGCGCACGTCGGCGAAGTCCAGGTTGATGAAGGCGGGCACATTGATCAGGGCAGAGATGGACTCAACGCCCTGACGCAGCACGTTGTCGGCAGCCTGGAAGGCGTTCATCAGGGTGATCTTTTCCTGACTGATCATCTTCAGGCGCTCGTTGGGGATGACGATCAGGCTGTCAACGTGCATCAGCAGGTTGGCAATGCCCTGCTCGGCCAGGCCCATCTTGCGCTTGCCCTCAAAGGAGAAAGGCTTGGTAACGATGCCAACGGTCAGGATGCCCAGATCGTGTGCCACCTCGGCCACAACGGGTGCTGCACCGGTGCCGGTGCCGCCGCCCATACCGGCGGTGATAAAGACCATCTGGGAGCCCTTGAGGGCGTTGGCGATCTCGTCCTTGCTTTCTTCAGCGGCGCGCTGGCCGATCTCCGGGTCTGCACCCGCACCACGACCCTTGGTCAGCTTGGAACCCAGCTGCACCTTGACCGAGGCATGGTTCTTAGCCAGTGCCTGCTGGTCAGTATTCATTGCGATGAACTCCACGCCCTGCAGGCCATCGCTCACCATGCGGTTCACGGCGTTGCCGCCGCCGCCGCCCACACCGATCACCTTGATCGTCGTAACGTTCTCGTCCAGTTCTTCATCGAGCATCAATGCCATAACTTTGTCCTCCATCGGATTTTTTATGTGGAACTGCGCAAATGCCGCACAGATATTATCATACGATACTTATATAACAGTATCGTATCATTTTTTCATTCCGATTGCAAGACAAAATTGCTTTTTCGTGGGTGTTTTTTTCATAACCCCACTCCGGGCGGGTATTTCCTGCCAAATCTGTGCGCCCAGCCCCGCCAAAAGCCGGTCAAGGTCCGCATAGCCGCGCCGGACAAACTCCACCCCGCCAAGGCGGCTGCTGCCCCGGGCAGCCAGCGCCGCAAGCACCAGCGCCGCCCCACCCCGCAGGTCCGGTGCGGTCAATTTTGCCCCGTGCAGCGCCCCGGCGGGCTGCACATACAGGGTGCGCTCTGCCACCCGGACGTTCGCCCCCAGCGCCGCAAAGCCCTCCGCGCAGGCAAATCGGTTTTCAAACACCCTGTCCTGCAAGCTGCTTTCTTCCTGTGCGCAGAGCATCACCGCCGCCAGCAGCGGGGCGGCGTCCGTGGCAAGACCGGGGTAGGGTGCGGTGTGCACATTTCCCGCGCCGCGCAGCGCCCCGAACCGTGAAATGGCGGCAGCATCGCGTGCCTGCTCTACGGTGCAGCCCATTTGTTCCAGAATTTCCAACAGCGGGGCATACAGCCCGGGTGCGCAGCCTGCCAGTTCTACCCTGCCGCCCACCGCTGCCGCCGCGCAGGCCAGCGTAGAGGCGATAATACGGTCTGCCACCGGTGCAAAGGTGCAGCCTGCAAGGCAGCGCTTTCCCTGCACCCGGATGGTGTCGGTGCCCGCGCCCTCCACGCAGCCGCCGCAGACGTTGAGGAAGGCGGCAAGATCCACGATCTCCGGTTCCTTTGCGGCACCATGCAGCACGGTCTGCCCCTGCGCCGTAGCAGCGGCCAGCAGCAGCGTTTCGGTAGCGCCCACGCTGGGAAAGCTAAGACAGATCTCCGCGCCCCGCAGCCCCGCCGGGGCGTACAGTGTAAGTTGTCCGGGCGCAGCGGGCAGCTGCCGCACCCCCATCTGCGCCAGCCCCTGCAAATGCAGGTCGATGGGTCTTGCCCCAATACGGCAGCCCCCCGGCAGCACGGTGCTCACCCGCCCAAGCCGCGCCAGCAGCGGCGCGCAGAACAGGATGGATGCCCGCATCCTGCCTGCGGCCTCCGGTGCAAGGTCGGTGCGCATGGGCTGTCCCTGCACCGCCAGCGCTGCGCCCTGCCAGCCCGCCGTGCAGCCCACGCCCCGCAGCAGGGCAAGGCAGTCCTCCACGTCGGTCAGGCGCGGCACATTTTGCAGCCGCACCGGCCCGCTGCATAGCAGTGCTGCTGCCAGCAACGGCAGCACACTGTTTTTGGCCGCAGGCACTTCCACCCTGCCCTGCAAAGGCCGTCCGCCCGTAATGATCCAATCCCCAGCCATGCCAAGACCCCCGTTCTGCAAAAGTTACCCCATGGTATGCAAAACGAGGGTCTTTGGTCAAAGAAACGCGCCGGAAACGGCCTTCCCGCTGTCTGCTGGGTTTGTCCGGTCATTTGTCCGTGTTTTTCCGGTATTTCCGCGCCGCTGCTGCCCCATTGCGGCAAGAAATGCAGCCTTTTATCAGCTTTCGCCCCGAGAGACGGAAAGCACGATGCCCATCTCGCCCAGAAGCATCATCAGGCTGGTACCGCCGGAGGAGAAAAAGGGCAGACTGATGCCGGTGTTGGGGATGGTGTTGGTGACCACCGCGATGTTCAGCACCGCCTGCAATGCCACCTGCACCACAAAGCCCACCACCAGCAGTGCGCCAAAGCGGTCCGGCGCGTGCGCCGCCAGCGTGATGCCCCGCCACAGCAGCGCGCTGAACAGCAATATCACCGCACACGCCCCCAGAAAGCCCAGTTCCTCGCAGAGGATGGAGAAGATGAAATCGTTCTGTGGCTCGGGCACGAACAGATGCTTCTGGCGGCTGTTGCCCAGCCCCAGCCCCGCCGCCCCGCCGGAGCCGATGGCATACAGGCTCTGGATGGTCTGGTGGCCGTCCCCCAGCGGGTCGGCAAAGGGGTCCAGCCACGAATTAAGACGGTCAGCGGCGTAGGGCACCAGCTCCGGCATGAGCACGATGGCCGTGCCGATGGCGGCAGCGCCGCCCGCCCCTGCCAGCATGAACCACCGCAGCCCGGTGCCGCCCACGAACATGAGCACCGCGCCGATGCTTAAAATCAGCACCGTGCCGGAAAGGTGGGGCTCCAGCAGCATGAGCACCGCCACCACCCCCAGCACCAGCGCAAAGGGCACCACCCCTACTGCAAAGCTGCCCATGCGGTCGTGGTTCAAAGCGATGATGTGGGAAAACACCAGTACCACCGCAAATTTGGCAATCTCGCTAGGCTGTAATGTGCCCAGCCCCGGCAGCACCAGCCAGCGCTTGCAGCCGTTATATTCCGGCATGAATAGCACCGCCGTCAGCAGCACCAGCGAGAGTGCCAGCAGCGGCCACGCCAGCTTGTGATAGATATGGTAGTCCACCCGGCTGGCCATCCACATGGCCCCCAGTCCCATGGCGGCGTACAGCAGCTGCGGCCGCACATAGGCAAAGGCGTCCTGCCGCCGGTACAGCGCCACCGCGCTGCTGGCGCTGCACAGCATCACCAGCCCAAAGGCTACCAGTGTGAGCACCAGCACCAGAAAGGGCAGGTCCATGGGCGGCAACGGCCGCAGCAGCCCTTTGCGGGCAGCAGTTCTGTGCAATCCCGGTCACCTCCATTTTATGTTATTGTACGCGGGTGCGGGGGCGGTTAGTCATACGCGCCGCCGCCGGGCGCATAAACTGCCCGCAAAGGGGGTGCTGCCATGCGCGGCTCAAAACCCACGGACGCTCTGCGCACTTTGCCGGAGCGGGCGTTCCGTCTGCGGGCACGGCTTATTGCGGTGGGGCTGTGTGCCGTCTGCTTTGCAGGGCTCATCGGACGGTTGTTCTGGCTGCAATTATGCACCGGCGGCTGGTACACCCAGCGGGCGCTGGGGCAGCAGCTGCGGGACACCGTTGTGCCCGCCGATCGGGGCAAGATATACAGCGCCGACGGCGCGCTGCTTGCCGCCAACAGCAGCTGCTGGACCCTGCGCGCCAGCCCCCGGGAGATGCCGGAGGATAAGCTTGCCCTTGCCGCCAAGGGGCTTGCGGAGATTCTGGAGCTGGACGAGGCTAAGCTGCTGGAAAAGTTCAGTGACCGGCGCTCCAACGACTGCCTTTTGCGTTACCGGGTGGAGCGGGAAACTGCCGATGCAGTGCGGGATTTCTGCGCAGCGAACGGCATTACCGGCGTGCGCATCAATCAGGATTCCAAGCGCTGGTACCCACAGGGGGAGCTGCTGGCCTCGGTGCTGGGGTTCACCAACGTAGACAACGCTGGGGTCAGCGGGCTGGAACTCGAATACAACGACACCCTTACCGGGCAGAACGGCGTGGTACTGACCGCCGTGAACGCTTGGGGCTACACGCTGGCGCAGAGTTACGAGACCGAGCTTGCCCCCGTGGAGGGCAGCGGGCTGCGGCTGACCATTGATGCAAATATTCAACATTATCTTGAAAATGCGTTGAATTATGCGGTGCAGGAGCACCATGTAGCTGCCCGCAGCGTGGGCATCGTGATGGAGGTGAACACCGGGGCAGTGCTGGCCATGGCCACCACCCCGGCCTATGACCCCAACCAGCCCCGGGTGATCGCCGACAAGGCCGCACGCGCCGCCGTGGATGCCCTTTCCGGCAAAGAGCGCGCCGCCGCCTTGCAGCTGGCGCAGCAGACCCAGTGGCGCAACAAGGCGGTAAGCGACCTGTACGAGCCGGGCAGCGTGTTCAAGCTCATCACCTGCGCGGCAGCGCTGGACGCCGGAGCCATCACCCGGCACTCCACCTTTTACTGCGGGGACTCTATCTCGGTGGCAGGCACACGGTTCCACTGCGCCAACCACAAGCGCCACGGCAGTCAGACCGTGACCCAAGCGCTGGAAAACTCCTGCAACCAAAGCTTTATCCAGATCGGGGCGCGGCTGGGCAAGCAGGCTTTCTGCGATTATTTTGCCGCCTTTGGTCTGCGGGAGCCCACCGGCATCGACCTGCCCGCCGAGCCGAAAAAGAGCCTGTACTACACCGCCGACCGCATGGGGCCGGTAGAGCTGGCTTCCTGTGCCTTCGGGCAGAGCAGCAAGATCTCGTATCTGGAAATGGCTGCCGCCGTCTGCGCGGTGGTGAACGGCGGCAAGCTGATGCAGCCGTATCTGGTATCGGACATTCTTGCGCCGGACGGCAGCATTTTGCAGCACAACACCCCGGTGTGCAAACGGCAGGTGATCCAGCCCGCCACCTCTGCCACCATGCGGGAGATGATGGAGGCAGTGGTACTGTACGGCGGCGGGCGCAACGCGCAGATCGCGGGCTACCGAGTGGGCGGCAAAAGCGGCACCAGCCAAAAGCTGGACAGCGCCGACGAGAAGGCCCGCATTGCCAGCTTTGTGGCAGTGGCACCCATCGATGACCCGCAGTTTTTGTGTCTGGTCTGTCTGGATGAGCCCCACAGCTGGACCACCGCCGGCGGCAGTCTCTCGGCACCGGTCTGTGCAGAGGTGCTGGAGCAGACGCTGGTGTACAAAGGCGTCCCCCGGGCAGCAGACAGCGGCAATGCAGACGCGCAAGCCGCTGCCCTGCCCGCCGATGGGGACAGCTTTGACGGGGCGTGATGATTTGGAATGCGCGCCGCGTTCGCTTTGCGCATATTCAGCGGAAAATTATTTTAAATAGAGCAATGCCGGAGCGTCTGCGGACGCTCCGGCATTGCATTTTC
>ERZ791865.2399-NODE-2399-length-13389-cov-9.791435_pt1 | contig 13389 bp, 14 predicted proteins | sample MGYA00509942_ERZ791865 | MGnify/ENA primary metagenome ERZ791865 (study PRJEB30046, sample SAMN00792098) | human gut metagenome | study: EMG produced TPA metagenomics assembly of the A metagenome-wide association study of gut microbiota in type 2...
CCTATTACGGTGGCGAAATCAACAAAACAAACACGAAAATCTGTATCATCTTTGTTCAATTTGCCCATTGACATATCCCTCATTGTATGGTACAATGTAGTTACAGAGGTAGAAGTGGGGCCACGCTACCACCCTGTCCGCTGCTCGGTAGTCCAGTCGTCTGGACTTCTGAATCGCCACTCAACTGGTTAGTCCAGTCGTCTGGACTCTAAAGAAAGGAAGTGTTACAATGGACGCGAATACTATCTCTCAGGTTATCTCCAACATTGGGTTTCCCTGCGCTATGTGCTTGCTGATGTACTATCACATGAACAAGCAGACCGAAGCCCACGCTGAAGAAATCTCCAAGCTCACCAGCGTTATCAACGATAACACTGTCGCAACGAAACAGCTTGTGACACTGTTGAGTAAGAACGATGGCTAAGAACACCCCGTGTTGGGACTATGGTAACGATTGGTTGCATCTTGGAAATGTTGTCTACGACTTCACTGACAAGAACAAGTTAATCACCGACCTAGTTCGTTATATGTTTATCCGTACGCAAGCAATGTTCGAGTACACGGGGCTCCCCGAAACAATTCCCCAGAAGTTTCTGGAAGCATATGTCCAGTCGTCTGGATTCGCTGGCATCGTCAAGGTCAGGGGTGAGTTGTACGCGATGTGGGGCGGCTTAGGCGGAGTCCCCGATGTGTATTATCAACCAACAGTTCTTACTGTTGCAAACCCCGCTCTGCACTATGACGGTTCGTTAGAAATCGGTAAGGACTGCGAAATCATCAGAAATGACTTTCTCTTTGAGGGCTTGAAGCCGCTCTGCTCCCGGTACGCAACCCTCTTGGCGGAGAACTTCATTTCTATCCGTATGGCGTCAATCAACAAGCGAACGCAGACTTTCTTGCGGGCCGACAATGACCGCGACAAGGAAGCCGCGGACAAGTTCGTAAAAGATCTTGTAGACGGTAAACTTTCGGCGGTAATGACTACTCCGTTCTTTGACGGTATCACGGCGCAACCCTATGGTCAGAACTCGGGTTCGTCCCAGATTACGGAACTCACTGAACTTCATCAGTATCTTGAATCCAAATGGTTTAATGACCTTGGACTTCAGGCCAACTATAACATGAAGCGTGAGTCCCTGTCTGCGGCGGAACTCGGTCTGAACAACGACATTATGCTCCCCATGATTGACCAGATGTTACTCTGTCGTCAGCAAGACCTCGAAAAGGTGAACGCCATGTATGGCACGAATATTTCAGTTAAACTTTCTTCGGCGTGGGAAGATGTTCAGCTGGAATCTGAGTACGCCATCAATGAAATGAAAACTGAAGCCGAGGGAGTCCAGTCGTCTGGACAGGAAAACGAACCTGATGATGAACCGAAAGAAGGTGATGATGATGGAGACAATCAACCTGAACAAGATGATTGATGTGTACGCCAACTACACAACGGACGGCGGTGTATTCTCGCCAATGGCAAATGCCCCATGGATTGAAACAATGACGGGAACGAATCTCGACATTGCATATCTGGACGGCCATTCTGGTGAACGCTACTGTTCCAACTTCATCAATCATCGCCTTGGCGATTCCGCAGTTCTTTCGTCTGACAACAGGACGCTTATTGCAAACATTTTGTGGGCAATGTTCGGTATCCAGTGGACGCGCCTTTGGGCCACGATGAAACCTACCGACTACGACCCTCTGACCAACTACCAGATGACCGAGGACGAAACCGGAAATCACACCGACATCAGAACCCCAAATCTCACTCGCAAGCACACGGGCACAGATAAGGATGAGGGTTCGACTACTCTGAATACCCAGAATAATCTCTGGGGATTCAATTCAGACTCCTCTATTCCATCTGATATGCAGGATGGTACTAATACTGCAAATAACACCAACACCCGTGACCTTACCGACACCGAAACCGGAACCGATACCACCGCAGGCGATAACACTCGCAAGCTGATTCGCACGGGTAATATCGGTACAAATACTTTCCAGAACCTGCTTCAGCAGGAGCGTAGCCTTTGGATGTACAACTTCTTTGAGCAGGTATTCAAGGATGTTGACTCCGTCCTCACTATCCCCATCTACTAAGTCCAGTCGTCTGGACTCAACAAATGAAAGGAATGATTTATAATGACTGTTAATCAGGTAGCAGATATCGTCAATGCCGTTCAGCAGCAGATTGTTGGCGAAACCGCCATTCAGACCGTTGACCTCGAGGGTCTTATCGACATGGGCAAACAGGCCCTCGATGCGACTTCCTACGACAACTATGTCAAAACCCTCGTTGACCACATCGGTAAAGTCGTGTTCGTCAACCGAGCCTATCAGGGGTCTGCCCCGTCCGTTCTGATGGACGGCTGGGAGTACGGCGCAATTCTGGAAAAGATTGCCAGCGAAATGCCTGAGGCCACCGAGAACAAGTCGTGGGAGCTGACCGATGGTACTTCGTATGACCCCAATGTGTTCCACAAGCCCAAGGCCGAAACCAAGTTCTTCTCCAGCCGTGTGACCTTCGAGATCGAGAACTCTATCACTGAGCGTCAGGTCAAGTCCGCGTTCAGTTCTGCCGCCCAGATGATGGGCTTCATCAACATGATCTTCAACGAGGTCGATAAGTCCTTCACCGTCAAGCTGGACGGCCTTATCATGCAGACCATCAACAACATGACTGCCGAAACCGTGCATGACGCTATGCCGGATGATGACTACACCGCCGCTGGCAACGCTCGTGCTGTCAATCTGCTGAAGCTGTACAACACCAAGTTCACCGCGAAACTGACTGCCGAGCAGGCCATTTTCGACAAGGAGTTCCTGCGCTTCGCTGCCTACATCATGGGTCTTTACGAGATTCGTATGCGTTCCATGAGCAAGCTGTTCAATGTAGGCGGCAAGGCTCGTTTCACGCCTTCCGACATGCTGCATGTTGTCATGCTGGCCGAGTTCCAGACTGGCGTGTCCACTTACCTTCAGAGCGACACCTACCACGATCAGTTTGTCGCTCTCCCTAAGGCCGAGAGTGTTCCTTTCTGGCAGGGTTCTGGCACCGACTTTGCGTTCACCAGTACCTCCGACATTCACATCAAGACTGCGAATGGCAACGAGGTCAACGCCGCCGGTATCCTGTGTGTCATGTTTGACCGTGACGCTCTGGGCGTCTGCAACATGAACCGCCGTACCACCACGAACTATAACGCCAAGGCGGAGTTCACCAACTACTTCTACAAGATGGACGCTGGTTACTTCAACGACCTCAACGAGAACTTCGTGGTTTTCTATGTAGCATAACCAACCTACGGGCTGGCGGGAAACCCGTCAGCCCGTTTATATTTAGTCCAGACGTCTGGACTGGAAAGGATAAAAGATGGCTTTTACAATTTCATTGTTTAAGACAGCTTCGGAAAATAACCGAGTTGTAAAAGTTCTCACCGATGAAAAACAGTTGTCTGGTGAACTTCGTAACCAGACAAGCGTTTTGAGTCCTAAGATTCGTATTGAATCGGCAGAGAATATTGCAGGTTACAACTACTGTTATATTCCAGAGTTCGGACGGTATTACTACATCGTTGACATTACGTCCATAAGGACGCGGGTATGGGAAGTGTCTATGCGGTGCGACGTTCTTATGAGTTATAAGGATGAAATTCAAGGATTGAATGTAATCCTCGATAACACACAGGAAACAGGATTGAGCAACTATCTGGCAAGTCCTAACTGGATCAATCTCGTAAAGACTAAGACCGACATTAAAGTCTTTCCGTCTGGGTTGAGCGAACAGGGCGAGTTTATTCTGATTACGGCAGGGGGTGATTCTTAATGGCTAGTTATAATGATATGGCTCGGACTGTTCTTGATTATTATACCGACCCGGAACAATTAGTTCAGTATGGCGGGTGGGAGAAAGTATTTGACCCTAACAATACTTATAGTCTTGAGCAAGCCTATGAAGCAGTTCGTAATAATCCGAATATTCAGGTTATTGAGCGTACTGACGGTACTGTGGTCGGTTGGTGGAACAAATCCACCGGTTCAGGTTCTCTTGTAAGTGATGTAGGTAGTTTGCCAAATAGTAATACTGCTGGCGGGAGCGCTGCTTCTAGTGCATTGGTTAATATCAACACTTCACCAGTAGTAACTCAAGCTCCCGGTAGCACTACTTGGAAAATAGCTAATGCGCCAGCTGTTGGTGAAAAATGGGGAACTAATGGAGGTGTTAGTGGTGCTATCCTTACGGTTATGGCTGGTATTAAACTCGGTTTAACTTTCGATGCCGCATTATATGAAGTTGGTAAATATACCGATATTTTTACTGATGAACAGCTTGAAGCCCTTAATCCTGATAACTGGAAACAGATTGGTTCAGTAGTTGATGAACATTGGACTGAAGCTGGGTATCCTACGATTGGTAAAATTGGTCGGTATGTTTTTGATACTCTTACGTATGTAGGGCAGGACTATAGTTCTCAAATGTATGTTGACGAAGATGCCTTTACGTATTCAGCGCAGTATCTTTGGCAAAATAATTTCTTTAATTTGCGTAATGATGTGATTATTGATTCTGTTCCAGAATCTAAATTGTATTATCCTGGAAACTATAAATCATGTACAATCATGGACAGAATTGATGCTGTATTTGCCAGTGTAAGCGGCGGAAAGGAATCTTATCGACAGGCGTATCATGCAGAAATTGTTAGCGGGTCTCCTAAGCTAGTTATATGGGGTTCACACCCGGATACCATATCCGCAGGATTTTATGCGTATTCAACTGAACCTTTTGTAGTCAGGAGTTCCTTACGAACATATTATAGTGGTAGTGAACCGTCACCATCATGGACTGAATTTAAAGCAAACCGCGTAACAAATCCTAAGACTGGCGAACATTATTATGAAACTAATGATTATCATGGCATTGGTTCTAATACTATAATTAGTAAAAATTATACAGTATCTCAATATGTAACAAATCATCCTGGAACGATAACATGGGATTTTGGAACAATAGCTCTTGACGGAGATATTCAAAAAAGCGGAGTAAGTGGTACTAATATTCAGTCAGGCGCTACTCTACCAGATTTTTCTACAGCTACAGATTTTGAGTCTTTCAAAACACTTCTTAAACAGCAGTATCCTGATATGTGGGATAGTGCTATAACTCGTGATGTGTTACAGCCGGATGGTACTCTGAAAAGATTTACCTACGTTCCAGTTCCCGCTCCTAATTCTAAAGATTGGATGGATACTCAGCCCACTGGTGACGGTTCACAGCAGAGTCAAAAAGATACTGTGGTTAGTCCTGATATGAATGATTCCATTAAGGATACTATTTCTTCGTCCAGTTCTAACGGGCCTGCTACACCAAATCCGCCTGATATTGGCGGTGGAAATTCTCCAACTGTCGTTCCACCAGTTGGTAAAGCGTCCTCTTTGTGGTCGATTTACAATCCGACTCTGGAGCAAGTCAATCAGTTCGGCTCGTGGCTGTGGTCGTCCAACTTTGTTGAACAGTTGAAAAAACTGTTTAACGACCCCATGCAGGCTATCATCGGACTTCACAAAGTTTACAGTCCAGTCCAGACGTCTGGACAGGGTACTATCAAATGTGGATACCTTGATTCTCAAGTTCCCAGTAAACTTGTTAGTGAACAGTATGTAACCGTTGATTGCGGGTCTGTTGATATGCAGGAATACTTCGGCAATGTATTCGATTATCCGCCTTATACCGAAGTCTCTATCTACTTGCCGTTCATTGGTATTCGTCAGCTTGACCCTTCTGATGTCATGCGCTCCACTATTTCCGTTAAGTATCATGTAGATGTACTTACTGGTGCGTGTCTTGCTGAAGTAAATGTACAACGCGATGCCGCAGGTGGTACTCTGTACACGTTCAGCGGTGACGCGGCCGTTCGGTATCCTGTTTCCAGCGGCTCATACATGGGCATTGTTAGCGGGCTTATCGGTGTAGCCACTAGCATTGTTAGTGGCAATCTGTTACCTGCTCTCGGCGGAGCTACCAGACTTCACACTAATGTTGACCGTTCCGGCTCGTTCACAGGCAACTCTGGTGCTATGGGGTCTAAAGTCCCGTATCTCATTATTTCTCGTCCGCAGACGGCTATGGCTCAGAACTTTGAAACCCTGTCTGGTTATCCGTCTAATACATTTACTCCGTTGTCGGCTTGCAAAGGATTCACGCAGGTTAAATATTGCCACGTTGAAAACCTTAATGCTACCGACGCGGAAAAACAAGAGATTGAGCAGTTGCTCAAGGAAGGAGTGATTCTCTAATGGGAATTCAGAGTAATGGTGAATGGTTGTTCGATTGGCCTATTGATGCTCCGCATCAGCTGACCCGCGGTTTCATCAATGACGGCAACGGTTTGGACATTGTCACCGAGACAGTCCAGACGTCTGGACTGAAACCAATCTACGCCGCGGAATCTGGGCGCGTTGACCAGCTCCAGTATTGGAACGGCAGAACCAAAACCGGTATGCAGTCCTACGGCAACATGGTTCGGTTGAACCACGGTCACTTCGATGGCGGCCTACTTCAGTCGCGCTACGCGCACATGTCCCGTATTCTGGTTAAGCAGGGACAGAATGTTTACCGCGGTCAGATTATCGGGTACATGGGTTCGACTGGCAACGCGACTGGCCAGCACCTGCACTTCGAGGTTATCTGGAAGGGCAAGCGGTGGAATCCGCTGAACTGGCTCGACGACAACTTCGTCAACAAATACGCCAGCGTGGTGAATGGCGTCTACCATTCCGTTAAGCGTGACAGCACGGTGAACCTGTACTATATCAACGCCGGGCCGCTGTCGGCTGGTGACTTCAAGACCGTCACCGATTTGCTGAAGAAACTCGGCATCAACTACACTACCAAATAACAATAGCCCCAGTCCAGACGTCTGGACTGGGGCTATTGTTATAAGTATTTGTCAATAATCATTAGTATGGTATTCAGTCTTACGGCTAAGGCTTTAGTCATTTTCTCGGAACCTAATTGATGGTAAACATCAATCTTATGATTGAGTTCGTCACACTCCTTCTTTAGAGCCGCTTTGAGCTTTGGAAGGTCGTTGCGACTTTCAGATAAATTTAAGTATTCTTCTTCAGTTAATATGTACATCATAACTGTACTCACTCTCCTTCCACGCAACTTTCAAACTTTTCTACAACTCGGTCAAGCTCGTCCATTCTAGCATATTCATAGGTTACCATATCATAGTTTTCATCATTATCAAAGAAATTGATACTAACCTTGATGGAGTTTCTTTCCCTAGCTAACCAAGATTTAAATGCCGATATATCCATATGGACTTACTCTCCCTTCTGGCACCACATTATATAGTTGCGGACGATTTCACCCACTGTGTTATCCTGATAGAATACCTTTTCCTTGCTGAAGAACGAGCAGATTTTCCGCTCCCTATCGTCCGTCGGTTTGGTAATCTTACGACGGCGGTTAGGTAACGGCGAATAGTCAGGGCTGTAAATCAGCTCATGGTCGGGGTCTTTCAGTTCACTGGTCTTGCGATGAATGAACGTGAACAGTACATCGTTATCCCGTTCGTCTTTTGTGAAGATAATTTCGCACTGTAACATCTCGCGGTCAAAGATTATAAAGTACGTGTACAACACGTCACGCGGTTTATATTTGCATGGGCAGTGCGGATAGATTGCAATTTCCCATGCACCGCCTGTAATCATAGACAACTTGGGATTGTTAAAGGCAAAATACTTATCGGACTTCTTACCCTCTTTGTTAGGCGAGTCCGTGTATTCGACGGCAACCGTCAATCCACTTTCGCCGTACTCATAAACGTCAATGTCGCCCTTCTTCATCTCTTTAATATGAGTCAGGCCCATCTCTGCAAAGTACGGGCAATACTGGTTGACTGTGTTACCCATCATGAATATCTTAACGTTGTCGCGTTCACGGATAATTGTAGACAAAACATTCATGAACAGGACGAACTCGTTGGGCAGATAGTAACTGCGAGTCAAAAATTCATCTAAAACCGCGTTTACGATTCCGTCATAGTTGGTTGACTTATCATGCTCCATTGCGCTGATTGCGAATGAGTAGGCAAACGGCGTCAACGACTCAACATCTTTGTTGAGCGTTTCATCGAACTTTGCCAGATACCACGCGCCGCCTTTGTAGTTAATGTGGTCGAACTGGCCTCCAGTCCACTTCGCCAACTCGCCATTGTTTACGCAACCATCCCACATTGTCTTAGCTCGTTTTCCTTTGAAGTCGTCTTGCCATCGACGAATCCATGCAGTTTGTCCTTTACCTGCTATATAGTCTTTTATGCAATATTCCTGTACTGCATAGGTTTTACCGTTGGAACGCTCTCCAAACATCACATTATAAGTGGCGTTCTTTTGGAGAATGTTTTTCAATCGGTAATATTTGGTTTTCTTTTTTGGTCCAGTTGACTGGACCGTATCACTTCTCATAGGTTTGCACCCCCAATAGATATTTGATGTACTCTGCGGACATTGAGAACGTGTAATCGGTTGGTTCCATGTGTATACCTGACGGTGTATAGAACTCAGCAGTTTCTCCTAGATAATCTGTTACTAACCCGTGCTGTTCATCATCAATATAAGTAAGTGTATTTTTACCTGTGTATCCCGGTGGAATGTAAAGACCCTCTGCAAAGGCATCAAATATATTATCACCGTATTTTTTCAATAGGTATGGCATTGCAGTACCCTTATTTACACCGGATGTTGTAAGGTTAATCTTACCATCTTTTTCCACCAAGTACCGTTTTGCGCCTATCGTTTTAAAACGAGAGTAAACACCCTCGTTATCCCATACGCCTAGGACTTTTTCAACACCTTTAATGGTTTTCGGCTTATATGACGACTTTGGCAATTTGTGGAACTCCATTGCGGCATCGAGTTTACGAATGACGACTTTGTTGTACTCCTCGATGTAATCCATATGATTTTCTGGGTGCAGGACTTTGATACTGTCGGTATCAGAATACACATAATCCTCTCCGACGGCATAAATCCCACTAAAAAGATTTCGTCTAGCATATGCAGTTACCCATACACCCCAAGGATAGAACAAGAATCTACGAGCGGATTTATTGTACTTCTCGATTGCTTCTTCAATATTCGGCTTTTGCTTTTCCCAGTCCAGTTGACTGGAATCATCGTAGATAATCTCGTCCCGACAAATATCGGTGACTGTCATACCATACGCCGCATTTACCATTTCCTTAGAGCCTAGATATTCCACTTCCTTTCCTTCTACACCTTTAAGTGTAGTTTTATCCTGATACAATTTCAGAATGGATTTAACAAAGTCAGTCGGTAAATATCCCTTAGGATAGCGAACAAAGTTTCCAATTTTAGCATCTTCCCAATGATAAAAATGCTTATAAACATCCCAATCCAAATTTGTAATAGTGGTGCGTAAAAGGTCAGCCGATACTACACGACCATTATCGACAACACGGTTAATTGCTACTTGACATTTAGACAGTGAAATCGGATGTTCGATGTAGGTTATAGATTCAATGTTTTTAAATTCAACATCAAACATACAACAGTAATTCTTTAAACACCTTTCAAATTGTTCTGAGGATGTTATTTGAATATGTTCCCCACGACCCATGGGATACTTTTCTGAAATCATAACATAGGGGTACGATGATGTAAAGTCGAACGAACCGACATTTTCAAGAGTTTTGCCAGAGTACATGGCATTAGCGTGAGTAAATCCGCCTTGAAACGCACATTTTAGTTGGTTGTATTCATCTGGTGTAAGAGTCAAATTCCGCATAAGTTGGCGATACTGCTTATATTTCCATCCACCGCGTTTGTGCGACTTATACAGATAAAAGCAATTATTACGGCAATAATTACGAACATACCCGGTTTTGGTCAACGGTATTTTCGTAATATCGCCGTCAGATTCTATTTTCTCTTGAATATACGCCATTACAACCAGAACATCGTGAACGCAATATTGCCATTCTTTTTCAGTCAACGGAGTTTTACTGTGCCGTACTTTGGAATAATCCAAGTCACCAGACATTTTTTCAACTTTGTATTTCTGTAAATTTTTGCCCACAGTTTCCAAGTTGTAACCAGATAACTTGTAAGAACAGCGGTACTCGATGCCCGACTTAGTTATTGCATATACTGGTTTACGAACATCTAGCGAGAATACTTTATCCCATTCAAAGATTTTCCGCATGAACTGAAATTCATATGACAAGTTATGAACATATACAATTAGATGAACATTTTCAGATGTTCCGAATAAGTTTTCTACATTTCTAATCAACTCCTCATATTCTTCCCACGTTCTTCCGACGGTTACTATTCCGTTTATTCCGAAGGACCATTCGTAAGTTAGCGACATTTTTAGTCCAGACGACTGGACAGACGACGTTTCAATATCGAACGACGCGGGAACATTAAAATATTTAATTTTCTTATTCGTTCCTATTAGGTCGTAGGAAACTATTTGCCGTTCGATTTCGGACAGAAATTCATCGTTAGACCTAATTCTGTCCGAAAGACCAAAAGTCGTCTGGTTCATTCACAGGTTCCTGCCCCTCAATCATTCTTGTGATTTTGTTAAGAATTTCATCTTCATTTCGCCCTGCTGTAATTTCATCAAAAATAAAATTCTGCATATTATCACTTCCGAACTGCTGTTTCATGAACACATCAGAACCGGGTATTTCGCCGTTCTCAATTTTGTTGTAAATGTCCCAGAATAAATGCTGCTTTTCCGGCCCTAATGTAACCATGGTTGCTTGAAGGCGAAAAATATTTTCTTGTACTTCCAGCGCTCCCTTTACGGTTCCGGATTTCTGCGCCCATAGGTCTTGAACTGCCGCATACTGTTTCCACAACTCATTGGTTTCTTTGCCTTTGACGCCAAATTTTTTTATTCCAGTTGACTGGACGTGTCTTAGAGCGGTTGGAGTGAATTCAAGTTTTGACAAGGATTTAACTCTTTTATTAGCGGCGGAAAAAACCTGAGATAGGTATTTTCTTGTTTCCTTCTCAGGTAGACGGCGGAGTTGTTGGACTCCCATTTGAAGAATTTCTTCTGTTGTTATTTTTGCCATTGCGAACTACCCCCTTTATTTTATCCAAGTCGTCACTTTTGAGAATCTCGGAAACGTAAAATAAAAGTATTCTAGACGAAAAATTACGCCCACACTCAAAATTGGAAATATTCTGCTGTGTAGTAGATATATAATCTGCTATGTAATACTGAGAAACTCCCGATTCTTTACGGGCTTCAGCGCAGATTTTGGCAATCTTTTTATAATCCATAAAACAAAAGGGAGTCCAGTCGACTGGACTCCCTTAGTCACCTCACTTTCAGAATCAGACGACGGTGATGGTGGTAACGTTGTTGCCGTTCTTGGTCTTGGCTTCGGTGAACTTCAGCTTGACGCCGCCGGCCTTGGCGAGGGCAACCGACGCCGTTTCGGGGTCGCCGTCGAAGCCCGCCGCCCATGCCAGGCACATCTTGGTCAGGACGGTTCCGCCGTTGTAGTAGAGACCATCATCCTCGTTGAACGTCACGACGGCAAAAGACTTGTCGTCGATAATGGCGAAGTCGAACGCGTTGACGGTGATACCTTCGGGGAACTTCTGGATCAGATCGTGGGTAGAAATCTTCTCACGGTCGTTCTGAAGAGAGGACAGCAGGGTGGACTCGAGAGCAGTTTTACGGAAGTCGAACATAATATTATTTCCTTTCTTTGTGGCCGTCGGGCCGGTTTATTTATTCAGTCCAGACGTCTGGACTTGAATCGGAGTGAAATCGGGACAGGACTGGCTTAGTTTGTCCTCGGGGCAGTCCAGGTTGTGATGCGTTAGATTACAGCAGTAAACGTGTTTTAACTGCTCCGCACACTTCCAGCAGATGCACTTATAGTCACAGTATCTAGCACTAGGAATCACGGGTCAATCACCGCCGCTAAGTAAAATGCCACGATGCCGAAAGGCAACGCGAAGTAGGGAACTACTTCATACTGGAACCACTGAAACTTCTCTTTCAGCGAATTTTTTCTTTTCATAAAATTTACCTCAGGTGGGTGTTTTGGTCAGGCGGGTGCTTTCTGGAACTGGTCCAGACGACTGGACTTACCGCGACACTCACTGCATTCATAAAATGCGCGATAGTATCCAGCCAGAAATACTCCCAAAAGTTGTCAACAACCTCTGGTTGTGAGTCAACAACCTATGGTTGTAAATCCAGTTTATGCCAAAACTGGAAAATACTGGATGCTGGCAGTCGTTTGATTCGAGTGCCAGTTGACTATTAGCAGTCTGAGCTATGGAGTGCTAGCGGTCCAGACAAATGGACCTACACTTGTTCATGTGAACAAATGTGCATATATTGGGGTCAAAAAGTGGCCGGCCCGTTTGGGCCGGTCATATTCAGTTTATTTGCGCGGGGTAACGGTCAAAACGACCTTAGCGCCGGGGGCAGTTGCCAACGGGAGCATCTTCTTAATACGAGTATGCACCATGTCCAACTTACATTTGAGGTTTTCGGACTTCACCGTCACGCTGCCGCCGTTCCCGTCCGGTGCGATGACCGCGACATCGATGGTGTAAACGTCCGGCGGGAACTTTTCCGCCGCGTCCGCGGGGGTAGTATCGCCCTCGCTGTTGCCGTCAACCTCTTTCGACTCGGCGTCGGCGGCAATCTCTTTCCCGTTCAGCTTGTCAATCTGCTTTTTCAGCTTTTTGACAGGCGTGAGGGCGTTTACCGTTCCGTCGGCAATAAGTTTGCGGGCCTGCGTCTCACTTTCGCAGGATTCAAGCAACTGCACCATAGCGGACAGGCTGATGGCGTTGCCGTTGCTATCCAGCGCCGCGTCCGCGTTGCCCTTTAGGAACTTGCCCACGCGCTGGAGGTTCATGGCCTGCGACTTGCTGTATTTGCGCACCTGCTGGAGATAATCGGCGGCACTTGCAAGCCCCATTGCGGCAGATGTTCCGTCATGGTCGGCAGTGTATACCAGGCAAGCCATCTGCACCCCGGCAAGTCTGCCGACGTTCTCAAGACGGGAAACAGCGCCGTCAAAAGCCTGAACCTTCGGGTTCTGCATGATGATTTCTTTCTGGTTAGCGGTCAATTTGTTGGTCTTTTCCATGGTGTTTTCCTTTCTGTCCAGTTGTCTGGACTATGCAAATTGTACATGGGTATACTACAACTACTGGTTGTATATCCTACAACCTATCGTTTTGACTCCGGGTTTCTGTCTTTGTTCTCTTTCCCTTTGTCTGTATATAGTATACCACAATAGAGCGTGGTTGTCAATGAACAAATTGTTAACATTTTGCATAAACCAATGAATGTTTATACAATCA
>ERZ791865.2405-NODE-2405-length-13372-cov-2.875047_pt1 | contig 13372 bp, 10 predicted proteins | sample MGYA00509942_ERZ791865 | MGnify/ENA primary metagenome ERZ791865 (study PRJEB30046, sample SAMN00792098) | human gut metagenome | study: EMG produced TPA metagenomics assembly of the A metagenome-wide association study of gut microbiota in type 2...
ACCAGTCTTCGCCTTCCTGTGTGGTCTTCACGACCTTGCTATCTGGATAAGCTCCCGACACTGATCGATCGCGACGGCCGCATTCACACCACCTTTGGTCAGGCTGTGGCGGTAACGGGACGGCTTTCTTCAATGGACCCCAATTTGCAGAACATTCCAACCCGTACGCCCGAAGGACGCCGCATCCGCACGGCCTTTACGGCGCGTCGAGGGTGGTCCGTCATTGACGCGGACTATTCGCAGGTGGAACTTCGCATCATGGCGCACCTCTCTCAGGATGCGGGATTGCTCTCGGCCTTTTCGCGCGGCGAAGATATTCACCGCTCAACGGCTGCGGAAGTATTCCACACGCCTTTGGATCAAGTGACGCCGGATCAGCGCCGCATGGCGAAAGTGATCAACTTTGGTCTGATATACGGTATGAGCGCGTTTGGCCTCGCGCAGCAGATGGGGCTGGATCGCCAAGTGGCGGCAGCTTATGTCGACGAGTACTTTCATAAGTTCCCCGGCGTGAAGCGCTATATGGAAAAGACTCGTGCTCAGGCGGCAGAAGACGGTTATGTGGAAACGGCTTTTGGCCGCCGTCTTTGGGTACCGGACATCACGGCGCCGCGCCCGATGGTGCGTGCTGCGGCAGAGCGAGCGGCCATCAATGCGCCTATGCAGGGTACAGCTGCCGACATCATCAAGCGTGCAATGATCGCTGTGGATGCATGGCTGCGGACAGAAAAACTGCAGGCGAAGCTTCTGCTGCAGGTCCATGACGAACTGATTGTCGAAGCACCAGCCGAAGAGATTGAATTGGTAAAGCAAAAACTCCCAGAACTCATGGCCGGCGCGGCCAAATTGTCGGTGCCGCTCATCGCTGATGTGGGGGTAGGGGCAAGCTGGAACGACGCGCATTAAGGCGTCGATTCCCCGGCCGCCAAAAAAAACGCTCCGAGGATTGAGATCCGCGGAGCGTTTTTTTTGATGGAGCTACGCTTTTCTTTAGTCGCACTTGCCTGCGCGTTCCGGAAGCAGTTCAACGAGCTTCTCGCCCTTGTCGTTCCAAAGCACAATGCCCTCTCCGTCGGCAGCCGCCGTGATGTACTTGGCCGCTCCGAGAAGGCTGAGGAATTTCTTCTCGACTTCCATGAAGGCGGGACCGCACAAGCGCATCGTCGTGGCGATTTGACCCAAATCGATCGTTTTGCCGTCCTGCTTCCAGCTGCCGAGCATGCGGTTGCAGCCAGCCTGCCCAGAGATGCGGCCGTCGGCGCCAAAGCGGATAGAGGGCGGCAGTTCACAGTCTTCGCTGGCGCCGTCAACCCACATGAAGGAACGATCCGCGAGTTGAGCGGTTTTTTCGCCTGAGAGCGGCTCAGCGCTGCTGCCGGTTGTGGCGGTGGAGGCGCAGCCGGCAGCAAGTGCAGCGCAGCAAAGGGCAGGAAGCATTTTCTTCAGCATGGCAAGGTTTCCTCAATAAGGGTGGATGGCAGGCATACCTATGTCTGACATCGGGTATTCATTTCGCACTGCCGCATCCTATCGCATCAGAAGATCGATTGAAGACTCTGCAACAGACGGCAAAGAATTTGCTTCCAGCGTCTCCCCAAAAAAGAAGATCCCGGGCTTCAAAGTGAAGACCGGGACCGTTTCGTTATTGAGCAGTGCGGCCGCATAAAGCTTCCGCACTGGCGCAGACGGCAGGATTAGGCTTCGCCTTCCTGATAGGGTTCCTTATTGAGGTCGCCTTCGAGGTTGGTGACAACCAGTGCGCTCGCCACGTCACCCACCACATTGATGGACGTACGGATCATGTCGAGAATACGGTCGATGCCGGCAATCAGTGCAACCGCTTCAAGCGGAATGCCGACCTGCGTAAAGACGATCGTCGTCATGATCAAACCCGCACCCGGGACACCAGCCGTACCGACGGCCGCAAACACGCCCATCAGAACGATGGTGGCCTGATCGGTGATCGAGAGCGGGATGCCGAAGACTTCAGCCGCAAAGACTGCGCAGACGCCCATATATACCGCAGTTCCGTTCATGTTGACGGTGTTGCCGAGCGGGATCGAGAAAGAGGCGATGGACTTCGAAGCACCGAGCTTGCGGGCGGCCTTTAAGTTGGCCGGCAGAGCCGCTGCGGACGAGCAAGTCGTGAAAGCAATGAGCCACGGCTCGAAGATGCCCTTGAGGAATTTCACCGGAGGCGTACGGCCTAGCAGTGCAACCATCGGCACCAGAACGATGAAGACCAGGCAGAACGTTGCGAGGAAGGAAGTGAGCACCAGCGAGAAGAGCGGCAGCAGCACGGAGAGACCGTGACGGGCAACCGTAAAGGCAATCAAGCCGAACACGCCGATCGGGGCGTAGAGCATGACCATGTTCGTCACGCGGATCATCACGTCGCCGACAAGCTCGAAGAAGGTGAGTACGGGTTTGCCGCGTTCACCCAGCGCAGAAAGGCCAAAGCCGAAGATCACCGCAAAGAAAATGATCTGCAGCATGCTGCCCTTAGACATGGCTTCCATCGGATTGATCGGAACGATCTCCAGAAGCGTCGTCGTCAGGCTGGGCGCCGTGACCGCCTTGGCCACCAGCGAGTCGGTCGAAAGATCAAGACCAATGCCCGGACGGATCCAGTTGGCAAAGAGAATGCCGAAAAGGACGGACAACGCAGTGGTGATGGCGTACACGAGCAGCACTTTGCCGGCAACGCGGCCGAGCTTAGAGGTGTCGGCAATACCGGCGCAGCCGGCAATAATCGTGGCGATGACCAGAGGCACCACCACCATGCGGATCAAGCGAATGAAAAGCTGCCCGAGGGGCTGGAGGTAGGTCTGCGCGAAGGCTGAGTCGACAAACGCGCCGACCACAACGCCCAACGCAAGGCCGATCATCATCTGCCACGCGAGCGAGATTTTAGGTTTGGATGCCATATTTTTTCTCCTGCGCCGGATTTTTTGGAAGAAAATTAGACGCTTCGAGTTTTCTGCTCCAGTGCAGGTCCTCCCGGACAGCTTCACCGGCTTGGGCAGGGACGAGCACTCCATCCGCCTGCCTTCAATCGATTATAGGAAGTGAAATTGTTTGAAACATCGCCCTAAAACATACGTACTAATACTTAAAAAATCTTGTAAATAATGTCAATAAATCTCAACTTATTGATTTATCACATTATCTGTCCGTGTTCCTTTACAGATTTTTTGAGTTGATGTTTGCGCTGGCGCAAATACGTTTTTTGATTCCGTATTTCTTCTATTTGCGGAAAACCCGCACTGCATGGGGAAATGTCTTAGACATCTGTTTATGAGAACAGGTGCAATACGTTGTATGCGGAATCAAGATTGAAGAATTTTGGAGTTCTTCAGAGCGAAAGCCAACAACAAATGACGAGCTAAGTAAAATGCCCTACGTTTAAACCGTTGTTCTGGCAGCTTGAATGTGCATTCAGCCTGAAAATATGTTGTTTTCATTGTCAGATCCAGCAGATTCACCTGCCGTGTTTTGGGAGGGGTCTTTCGTTTCGAGGACGTTCGCTTTGTCTTTTGAATGCAGGATGAAAGACGCAATGCATGAGACTGATAGATTTGAGTCGCAAAGAAGCAAAAATCTGAGGCCAACGGGCTGAAAACGAGAGCTTGGCGGCCTTTGAAGAGGCATCCTTTGGTCGTTCATGTTTGTAAACTAAGAGCGGCTATCTGGAACAATGTTTAAACCTGGGCAGTCACATCAAATCCTTACGGAAGAAAGTAAGGTTTCGCAGGCTATGGAAGGTTTTCCAGCGGAGCTCAGGCGGCTAAAATGAACCGTTTGAACCTCTGCAGATTTTCCGGGCGGCGGCCAGTCTTCTGGAATGTTCTGCGGAAGGAGTTTTTCAATACCTTAAGCGCAGGTTCGTCATGTCCAATGCAGCAGCTCCAGAAGATGTCGAGAAGCTTTCCTTTGAAGACGCACTCGACGAGCTCGAACGCATTACAGCTGAGATGGCCTCCGGCAATGCCACGCTGGATCAGAGCGTCAAAAGTTATGAGCGCGGTGCGCAGCTGCTTAAACGCTGCCGAGCGGAGCTCAATCGCGCCCGTCAGTCGATCGAGCGCATCCGTGTGGAGGACGGTGAGGTTAAGCGTCAAACGTCTGACGCTTCCCCCTCTGAAGCATCCATCCCTTCTGCCGATACCCTCAACGAGAACGATCTTCCCTTTTAACCGGGGAGCGCCCTCACTGCGTCCTGCACAACCTTTTATAGAAGAAAGCCCTCATGTCGACGATCCCGACGACCTCAGCCGCCGAACTCGAGTTCCAACGATGGATGAAGGAGCGTGTCAGCCACTTTGAGTGGTTTGCCGAAAAAATGCTGCCGCAGACGGGCATCGGTGCCAAACGTCTTGTAGGGGCTATGCGGTATTCGCTTCTTGGCGGCGGCAAGCGCATTCGGCCGCTGCTTTGTTATGCCGCCGGTGCCGTATCAGGCGCGCCGGAGGAGGTGCTTGACCGCGCCGCGCTCGCGCTTGAAATGATTCACAGCTACAGCCTCGTGCACGACGACATGCCCTCCATGGACAACGACACGCTCCGCCGAGGCCGTGCCACGACGCATGTGCGCTACGGCGAAGCGATGGCGATGCTTGCGGGCGATGCGCTGCAGACTGAGGCCTTTACTGTGCTGTCGTCGCCCTCGGTGCCGCCCGAAGCTGCGCAGCGTCTCGTGCAGACCTTGGCCCGTGCCGCCGGCGTCTGGGGCATGTGCGGCGGCCAGGCGCTTGATTTGGAAATGGTGGGGCAAAAACCCGGAGCGGCTGAACTCTCTCGAATGCAGGCGATGAAGACGGGCGCCATGATCATGGCTGCCGTCCTCATGGGCGCTCAGTCGGGCATTTGGACCGCGCTTGGAGATCAGGCGAAGGCGGGGCTTGCCGCTTATGCGGATGCCCTCGGCGTGGCCTTCCAAGTCGTCGACGATATTCTCGACTGCACGCAGGATACGATGACTTTGGGAAAAACGGCCGGCAAAGATGCCAAGGACGACAAGCCTACCTGGGTTTCACTTTTGGGACTCGACGGCGCCAAGGCACGTGCCAAAGCGCTGGAAGAGGATGCCGAAAAAGCGCTGCAGCTCCTTGCGGCTGACCCGGCAGTGCCGGCCGGCGCTGAAGCGCGGCTGCGCGAAATTGCGCTTTATGTCGTGCGCCGCACGCATTGAATCGACGTGACTTGATTAAAAAAGAAAGCAAACCCCATAACGGTGACTGCGGAGACGGGCGGATGAGTATGAGCGAAGAGAAGAACCCCATTCCCTTTGGCGAGCCAATGGACTATCCGGTACTCGACAAGATATCGGCGCCAGAGGATTTGAGGAAACTTCCGGAATCCTCGCTCCCAGAGCTTGCCAGAGAACTGCGGCACTTCATTGTGGATTCCGTCTCTAAGACGGGCGGCCATCTCTCGAGCTCTTTGGGAGCGGTAGAGCTCGCCATTGCGCTCCACTACGTCTTCAATACGCCCTACGACCGCATTGTCTGGGATGTGGGACATCAGGCCTATGCACATAAGATTCTGACCGGCCGCAGAGAAGGCATGGCCAAACTGCGCCAGCTTGGCGGCATTTCAGGGTTCCCTAAGCGCTCAGAATCCGAATACGACGCTTTCGGTACGGCGCACAGCTCAACCTCTATTTCGGCAGCGCTCGGCATGGCCGTAGCAGCCCATTTGGCGGGTGAACGTGACCGCTGGGCCATCGCGGTGATCGGTGACGGTGCACTCACCGGGGGTATGGCGATTGAGGCGCTCAACGATGCGGGGGTTTGGAAAAAGGGGGTAAAGCTCCTGGTAATCGTCAACGACAACGACTGCTCCATTTCGCCGCCGGCGGGGGCGCTTTCCAAAAATCTAGCCAAGATCGTCTCGACGAGAGCCTTCAACTGCGCCCGCGAGATCAGCAAGCGCGTGCTCAAGCCCGTGCCGCATCTTTGGGAAGTGGCTAAGCTCATGGAACGGCAGACCATCGGGTTTTTCAGCCCTCAGGCCGCGCTTTTTTCCACGTTTGACCTCAATTACTACGGTCCTGTCGACGGACATGACATCTTTGCGCTCGTTGAAGTCTTGAAAAATCTCCGGCAGATGGACTGCCCGATGGTGCTCCATACGGCCACCATCAAGGGCAAGGGCTATGCCTTTGCCGAAGCCGATCCGACGCTTTATCACGGCGTGTCGCCTTTCAATCCGAAAGTCGGCATTGTCAAGTCCGGAAAACCCTCTGCGCCAACCTATACGCAGATCTTCAGCCGCTGGGTGAACAGTATGGCGGCCCGCGACCATCGCCTTTATGCCATCACACCGGCCATGCGTGAGGGCTCCGGTCTCGTTGAATTTGAGAAAAACTTTCCGGACCGCTATCGCGATGTGGCCATTGCCGAGCAGCATGCCGTCACTTATGCTGCTGGTCTGGCATGCGGCGGTCTGAAGCCCGTTGTAGCGATCTATTCCACATTTCTGCAGCGCGCACTCGATCAGCTCATTCATGATGTGGCGCTGCAGAATCTTCCGGTGATGTTTGCCGTCGATCGCGGCGGCATCGTAGGGGCGGACGGCGCAACACATCAGGGTGTTTTCGATATTGCTGAACTCCGCAGTGTGCCGAATATGACCGTGATGACGCCCTCCAACGAACGAGAAACACGGCTTCTGCTCAACACGGCTTTTGCCATGGATACCCCGGCCGCAGTGCGCTATCCGCGCGGCAAGGGACCGGGCACGGATCCCGGAGAGGATTTCGAAACGGTGGAGATCGGCCGTGCGCTGAAGCGGCGAACCGGCACTCGCACGGCCTTTTTGGGTTTTGGTTCTATGACCAATGTGCTCGAGAAGGCAGCGCAAAATTTGGACGGCACGCTTTGGGACATGCGCTTTGTGAAGCCGATTGACCGCGAGGCGGTCATTGAAGCTGCCCGGACGCATGATCTGATTGTGACCGCCGAAGAAGGCGTGCTGGCGGGCGGGGCGGGCGATGCGGTCATGGAAGTGATTGCCGAGGCCGGCCTCACCACTCCTGTGCTGTGCTTTGGCATTCCTGACGAATTTATTGAGCAGGGCACTCAGGCAGAGATTTACGAAATGCTGGGTTTGACGCCCGAAGCGGTTGAAGCCAAAGTGGTCGAGCGGCTCGCCCAGCTCTCCTGATGCCTGCAGCCGCGCGGCAGCAGCCTTCATTTAGGCCGCCGGAAAGCGGTTGGGAAAGGATCTGCGCGCTTTGGCCGCGGGAGGCATCTTCAGACTGACTACCACGGGGCGGCTCTCACCGCCTCGCGCTTATGCGCCGCAGAAGCGGCGAGCTTGTCTTCCTATAATGGTCTGAATGACCGCTCGCTCCGGGCGGCTGAAGAGATGTTGGAATCCGCCATGCTCAAGATCGAATACGACAAGCCGCTTGCCGCCCTCACGACCTTTCACCTGCGTGCCAATGCCGAGGCCTGGGTTGAAGTTGCCTCGTTGGAAGATATTCGCGATGCACTCAGCGTAGCGAAGGGCCGCGATTGGCAGACGACGATTTTAGGGGGCGGTTCGAATGTTGTCCCGATGCCGTTGGTGCCGGGCCTTGTCATTCATCCGGTATTTCGCGGAATCCATGAAGCGCAAAGCGAGAGCGGCTCCCTTATCGTCGTCGCCGGGGCAGCCGAAGCGCTCGATGATCTGGTTCGCTACACCGTCGGAAAAGGATTGGGCGGGCTCGAAAATCTCGCAGCCATTCCAGGCTCTGTCGGCGGCGCGGTCGTCCAGAATGCCGGTGCCTACGGCGTTGAAATGGCCGAAAGAATCGCCTGGGTGCGCGTTTATGATCCGGATATCGATGATTTCCGGACCCTGACGCCGACAGAATGCGATTTTGGTTATCGCACGAGCATCTTCAAGTCCAAGGCCGGGTCTCGCCTCATCATTACGGAGGCGGCCTTTGTGCTTCCTCAGGTTTGGCAGCCGGTGACGGCTTATAAAGGCCTCTCTTCGCTCTTTGCCGACAGAGATCCGGCGTCTGTAACGCCGGCTGAAATTGAAACTGCTGTGCGAAATCTTCGTGCCCAGAAACTGCCCGATCCTTCGCAAACGGGCAGTGCCGGATCCTTCTTTAAGAACCCAGTAGTCACGAAACTGAAGGCTCGGGAACTCATTACGCTTCACCCCAATCTGGTGTCCTATCCGCTTGCCGGCGGGCGCGCTAAGCTCGCTGCCGGGTGGCTCATTGAGGCCGCAGGACTGAAAGGCCTCTCCTCGGGCGATGCGGCCGTTTGGCCGGCACATGCGCTTATTCTGATCAACCGCGGCAGGGCGACGGGTGAGGATGTTCTCAAGCTCGGCCGTGAAATCGCCGAACGGGTTGAACGCCGATTTGGGGTTGTGCTGGAACCGGAACCGATCTTTCTGGGCAAAGATTTCCGCTGAACGATGAAGCGGCAGCACCGCGCAACAGCTCGTTACGCCTTTTGGGGTTTCCCCTAAGTTTTTCGTTCCTCAATATGCTCGTCTAAGGCGACAATGTCGCTTCGGGGAAGTGAGTTTCGTTTGCACCATTCGGTGCCGATGAACTTCTGAGGCCGTTCGAAAGGGGAAAGCATGCAGGAAAAGAAAAAAGTGTCGTCGTCGTCGGCTGTGAATGCCGTCGGCACTTACAGCTTAGGCGAAGAGATTGCCAATGCAGTGACGCACGGTCTGGCAGTTCTGCTTTCGATTGCCGGTCTCGTTCTGATGATTATCTTTGCTGTTCGTCAGTCGGCCGGCGCTCTGGCCATCGTCAGCACATCGATTTTCGGTGCGTCGATGATCATCCTTTATACGGTTTCGACGCTCTACCACGCGATTCCGAATCTGCGTGCCAAACGTGTGCTGCAGGTATTGGACCACAGTGCGATTTACATCCTGATTGCGGGGAGCTATACGCCGTTTTGTCTGATTACGCTCGGCGGCACCACGGGCATTGTGCTTTGCTCGGTGGTGTGGACCATTGCACTTTTTGGGGCATGCTTTCAGCCCTTGCTTTTAAGAGCGGCGGATTGGCTCAACTGCGTGCTCTACCTCGCGCTCGGCTGGTGCATTGTGTTTGTCGCCGAACCTTTGATTGAATCGCTTCCGACGGGCGGTCTTTGGCTTTTGGCGGCGGGCGGCATTACTTATTCGCTCGGCATCATCTTCTATTTGTGGGAGAAGCTCCCCTATAACCATGCCGTCTGGCATGTGTTTGTGCTGGCGGGGACCATGCTGCAGTTCTTTGCAGTGCTTTTTTATGTGATTCCGCATGGAACGGCGGCGTGAGATCTGACGTCCGAAGCTTCTCGGGCAACACTCAGGTTTGAAGTCAAAAAAATGCGGCGCATCGCTTTTTTTGAAGAGCGGTGCGCCGCGTTTTAGAGGCTTGAAGCGCGTGAGATCAGCCGTTTGACCTCATTTCGCGCAGATGCATCAGGCCTTCTTAGCACCCTTTGCCTTGGCGCGGGCGGCCGCATCCTGAGCGGCATGGCGGCCGAAAATAACCGCGGCCGTCAGCTGAGAGCCGACGATGTAGTTCCAGTAGAAGAGTCCGCCGATAGCATTGCCGGCTGCGTACAGACCCGGAACCGGCTGCTGCTCGGCGTTAAGAACCTGTCCTTTGGCGTTGATCTTCGGGCCGCCGAAGGTGGCAGTCATGCCGCCGGAGAAGGGAAGCGCGAGGAACGGAGCCTTGACAACCAGGCGCGGCTCCTTGAGCGTATTGCCCGGTGTGAGGGCTGCGGCCTTCCCGGACTTCACGGCTTCGTTGTAGCCTTCCATCGTCTTGGTAAAGACTTCGGGGTCGACCCCCATCTGCTTGGCGAGCTCAGCGTAGGTGTCGGCCTGATAGACCGGCGCTTTCTTCGCACGATAGCGGTCCAGACGCGTGGCCACCGTATCGTTTTCGAGCACCGCACTGTCGATCACGATATAGGCGAGATTGTTGCGCGTGATGACCGGAAGCTCCTTGGCCATTTCAACGTAGGTCTTGGCTTCGTTGATGATGCGGTCGCCGTTCGTGCCGACGATTACGCCGTAATTGACGAGGGTAGACGGGTTCGCCTGCGTCTGGGCGTGAATCGGACCGCCATGGAACTGGTCCATATTCATGTAGTACGGGAAGAAGGGCCGCGTGAGTTCTACGTTCTCGCCCATCAGATAGGGAGAACCGCGCAGCGGCATCCAGGCTACGCCGCCACCCATGTACTTGCAGACCATTTCCTTGTTGGCATGGAAACCGCCCGTGGCCATCAGCACGCCGCCCTTGGCGTGGAAGACCACTTCGCCTTCGGTCTTGGAGACCGCTCGGACGCCCGTGCACTCAAGCGTCGGTGTTTTCAGAAGTTCAATAACTTTCGTGTTCGTAAAGAACTTGATCTTCGGATTCTTTTTAACTTCTTCGAGCAGCTGCGTGATGAGCTGTGCGCCGCCCGGTTTCTTCGGGCCGTCGACCACGTGTCCGCGCACAAGCCCCGGCCAAACTTCCTTCACAATCTTCTTGAAGTTGATGCCGACGCGATCATGAAGCCACTGCACGGCGCCAGCGCTTTCATCGGCATATACGCGGGTGAGCTGCGGATCGCCGCGGCCCTGCGAGACCTTCATCATGTCTTCGTAGAAGGCGTCGACCGTATCGGTAAGCCCCTGTTCCTTCTGGACGTAGGTGTTCGTGGCGTTGAAGATGCCGCCCGCGTAGATCGTATTGCCAAAAGGCATGCCCATTTTTTCAAGGACGGCAACCGTGGCGCCCTGATCAGCAGCTTCAAGCGCTGCGGAAAGGCCCGCACAGCCAGCACCGACCACGACGAAGTCGAATTTGTAATCCTTCGCTTGGCTGGCCGGTTTGGCCTCGGCAGCTCCAGCCCCAAGCATTGTGCCGGCGGCGGCTGCCGCACCAAAGAGTCCGCTCTTGAGAGCGTCGCGGCGATTGAGTGAATTCATGGAATTGCTCCTTTCCTTATTCGTATGCACCGAATGCGCCAGCTCAACAGTTGTCGGCGGGCGACTCGTGTTCGGATGTTTGATTCTCATGCCGGAGGACCACTACGTAGCCCGGCATTAAATCAAGTTAACGGATAATAACAATTCTCATTCTCATCAATCGTCTACAAAAGTAACGGTTCGAAAAGCTTCTCTCAAGCCTCTTGAAGCTTGCTCGAGCGGATGAAAAAAGGCGCCAGAAGAAGCGTGCCCGCCGATTGGCAGCGATCAGCAGACGGGTTATCGTCAGAAGAGAACGGCATTGAAAAAAAATGTCATGCCGCTACAAAACCGCCAGATAAAACAAAGCCCCGAACCAGTGACTATTCGGGGCTTCGTTGATGAAGCAATCGGGAATCCCCGCGGCGCCTGAGGGAACAGCCGCAGTCGGATTCAGGGCTTCAATTAGGCGAGGGCCTTAATCTCGGCGGCGAGACGGCTCTTGTGGCGTGCCGCGGCATTGCCGTGGAGCACACCCTTGCGGGCCATCTTGTCGATCGTGGATTCGGCAGCCTTGAAGGCTTCCTGGGCAGCAGCCTTGTCGCCGGCGGCGACGAGCTTGCGCACCTTCTTGATGGCGGTGCGGTACTGGCTGCGCTGGGCGGCGAGATGCAGGTTGCGCGCAACCGTCTGACGGGCGCGCTTGCGAGCTTGCTTGGTGTTAGCCATTTTTTTGAATTGTCCTAAAAATCAGTCGACGATCTGTTTTTGATTCCGATCGCCGCTGCAAACTTGTCGCGAGCGTGGGCTCGACCGGTAAGTAGGTTGTCTTTCCGGGCTTTTAGAGAACAATTCCCGGTCGATACTGCGCTCAAAAAGCGGCACGAGGGAAGTGCTCAGGCTCGAAAAGCCCTAGACTATACCACCTTTAAAAAACAAAAGGACAGCGACAAGATGGTTTTCTTCATTTCGTACGCTGTTGCTCGCTATCCATGTCGCTATTCAAATCTGCCGCTACGATCTCCGCACTCACTCTGGCTTCACGCATCACGGGTGTGATTCGTGACATGCTGATTGCCCGATATTTTGGCGCTACGGCTGCGACCGATGCGTTTTATGTTGCATTCCGCCTTCCCAACATGCTTCGGCGGCTTTTTGCCGAAGGCGCCTTTCAGCAGGCTTTTGTGCCGATGCTTTCCGACGTTCATGCCAACTCGTCGCCGGAGGCTGAAAAGCGCTTTATCGATCATGTGTTCACAGTGCTTGCTGCAGCGGTGCTGCTGGCAAGCGTTCTGGGTGTCTTAGCCGCGCCGCTTCTCGTGTGGCTCATTGCGAGCGGTCTGCGCGAGACGCCGCAGGCCTTTGATCTGGCAGCGGCGCTCACGCGTGTGATGTTTCCCTACATTGCTTTCATGAGCTTGGTGGCGCTCGCGGCGAGCATCCTCAATACGCTCAAGAAGTTTGCGATTCCTGCGGCCACGCCGATTCTGCTCAATCTCTCTTTTATTGTCTGCTCGGTGGTGCTCGCGCCGAGACTTGAAGAACCCATTTGGGCGCTTGCCGCCGCCGTTGTGCTCGGGGGCGTACTGCAGCTGGCTGCTCAGATACTTGCACTGGCGCGGCTTGGCGTATTCGTGCGTCCGCGCTCTCTTAAAGAGAGCCTCGGCGACTCAGCCGTGCGGCGCGTACTCGCTTTGATGGCCCCGGCTGTTTTCGGTGTGGGCGTGGCGCAGCTCTCCATCCTCATCAACACCAACATTGCGAGCTGGCTCGGGCATGGCGCCGTGACGTGGCTCAATTACGCCGACCGTCTGATGGAATTCCCAACGGCGCTTTTGGGCGTTGCTTTGGGCACCGTGCTGCTGCCGAGTCTTTCGGCGGCTTATGCCAAAGGCAATGAAGTCCGCTACAACGCGCTTCTGGACCACGGGCTGCGGCTCGTCGTGCTGGTCGGCGTTCCGGCGGCGGTAGCCGCCCTGATGAAGGAATTCGTCAAGGTGAAACAAAGTGCCGACCTGCATACTTCCGCCTTCGACCAGGCCATCATCGACCGGTACATGGATGAATACAGCTTGGATGACCATGTAGCAGAAATCAACAAGCTGTACAAGCACCGCCGGGATCTGCTCCTGAAGACCATGGAGGAAACCTTCACCGACGGGACCACCTGGACCCACCCGGAAGGAGGCCTGTTCCTGTGGCTGACTTTTCCGGAAGGCGTCAGTGCCCGGAAAGTCTTCGACAAATGCATCGAAAAGAACGTAGCTGGGGTGCTGGGCGAATTCTTCTACCCCAACATCAAGAACGACCGGCACATGCGGATCAACTATTCCAACATGCCGGATGACCGGATCGTAGAAGGAGTCAGACGGATGGCCGAAGCGCTGAAGGAGATCAAAGAAGGAAAATGAAAAATGGGGCTGTGAAGAAATGAAAAATCCATTTCTTC